>Ga0247841_10004718_pt1 | contig 23000 bp, 23 predicted proteins | sample LaCruzMarch2015__2_FD_192410 | JGI IMG/M metagenome (GOLD analysis project Ga0247841, IMG submission 192410) | Freshwater microbial communities from meromictic Lake La Cruz, Castile-La Mancha, Spain - LaCruzMarch2015_18m | ecosystem: Environmental > Aquatic > Freshwater > Lake | place: Spain... | reverse complement strand
AGTAGTAGCAAAGATTATTACTACCCATATATTGGCGATAATAATATTCGTTGTTTTGGTCTATCAAAAAAGTGCGGATATTAAGTAGTAGCAAAGATTATTACTACCCATATATTGGCGATAATAAAATTCGTTGTTTTGGTCTATCTATAAAAGTGCGAAAGGTAAAGTGAGACTGAATCGCTATTTGAGGGTATAAGAGTAAAAAGTACCATTTTTTGAAGAGCATAGAGCTTTAAGGTTAAAGCCCTCTGCATAGAAGGTCGGCAACGGTTTCGGCAACGGTTTCCTAGTGACGCAAAAGGAAGTGTCTGGAAGGAACTAACGAAGCAAATCGGCAACGGTTTCGGCAACGGTTTCCTAGTGACGCAAAAGGTAGTGTCTGGTAGGAACTAACGAAGCAAATCGGCAAAAATTTCGGCAACGGTTTCCTAGTGACGCAAAAGGAAGTGTCTGGAAGGAACTAACGAAGCAAATCAGCAAAGATTTCGGCAACGGTTTCTTCGTGACGGATGGAGCCGGCTGTTTGACCGATTTCGAGTTCGCCGTCGGAGAGGTTTCCTTCGAAGATGCCTAGTTTGGCGCGGCCTTTGCCGAGAAGAGAGCGGAGTTCGTCGGGAGAGGCACCGCGGTTTTCGGCTTCGACAACGGCCTGGGAGAAGGAATTGTCAACAAGACGGACAGGGGCGAGCTTTTTTAATAAAAGTTTGGTGTCGCCCTCGTTGAGGAGGCGGCAACGGGCTTTGAACAAAGGGTGAGCGGAGCTTTCAGCTGAGAGGGCGAAGCGGGTGCCCATTTGGACACCGTCGGCACCGAGGACAAAGGCTGCTTGGTAACTGGAGCGGGAGGAGATACCGCCGGCGGCCAAAAGGGGCAGGGATTTGCCATCGGCGCTCAAAAGCAGGGTGGTTGCTTGGCGCAGGAGGGGAATTAGGCAGAAGGTGGTGGTTTCTTCGCGGCCGTTGTGACCACCGGCTTCGAAACCCTCGGCAACGATAGCGTCTACACCGGCTTCGGCACATTTGCGGGCAAAAAGCGTGTTGGAAACGACGTGGGCGACGAGAATGCCGTGATCGTGCAAAAAGAGAGTCCAGGTTTTGGGGCTTCCAGCGGAAGTGAAAACAATTGGAACATGTTCATCGACAATAAGTTGCATAATTTCTTCCAACTGGGGGTACATTAAGGGGACGTTGACACCAAAAGGTTTGGAGGTGGCAGCCTTGCATTTCTGAATGTGTTCGCGCAAAACGTCAGGGTGCATGGAGCCGGCACCGATGAGGCCGAGGCCTCCGGCATTGCTCACTGCAGAGGCGAGGCGCCAACCGCTACACCAAACCATACCACCTTGGATGATGGGGTGTTGGATGTGGAAGAGTTCGCAAATAGGGTTCATGGAATATTGATAAATTACAAAATCAAGTTTGATGTCATTAAATGACCTTTAAATATACGAGTAATCCGGCACAAACAATAATCCATTAGTATCAGGCAATGGACCAGCTTTACAAATCCTAAAAATAAGCTGTAAGAGCTAAAAATAAATTAGATTGTTACCAAAAAAATGCGGGCGCCTCAGATAGAAAGGGGCACCCGCATGACATTGACCTGAACCTGGTATGGATTGGAGTATAGCTGAGACTATATAGTGCAAAAACGAACCTTAAACGGCAGGATCAATGAATGTTTTTGGAAATGTCTTTGCCTGGTACGAATTTTACGAATTTTTTGGCTGGAATGTTCATGGGTTTCAAGGTCTTGGGGTTGATACCGACTCTGGGAGCACGTTCAACAACATTGAAAGATCCGAATCCGGTGAGTAAAACTTTTTCACCTTCGGAGAGGCCTTTATTGAGGGCATTTACGGTGGCTTCAAGGACTTTCTTGACATCGGTTTTGCTCATATCGCTCATTTCTGATACGAGACTGATTAAGCTGGCTTTGTTCATGGGCTATTTTATTTTAAAGTGTAGGATGCAAATAAGCGCATAAAACGAATTTTTTTATGGTCATTCTGTAAAATACTATTTACTTTTTGGCTAAAAAGAAAAAAAAATGTAAAATTGTAAAAGGATTTAAAAGTTGAAAGATGTCTGTATCGTTGGAAATTGGAAGTGTGCTCATGTTGGCTTGTCCGCTTTTCGGGGCGCTGTTTGCACTTTTGATGCTGTTGATGGACTCAAATTTTAGAAGAAAGGAGAGCCATCGGGAGAATCGGGTGTTGATGGCGTATTTTTTGACGGTCATCGTTACGCTGGCTCAAATCATTTCGCTGCATTTCAGTCCTGAATTTTACATTTGGACAACTTGGCTCGGGTTGTTGATGTACGGGCTGGTTCAGATTTTCTTTTATTGGTTTGTTTTTGAATTGACCAAGACGGACTTGAAAGAATCGTTTTCGAGCTTTCATTTCGTGTTGCCGGTGGTGTTTGCTTTGGTTTTGTTGGCGATGCTTTTGTTTCATAAATCGATACCGCACCTGGTAGATCTGGTAAACGGTAAGAACGAGGGGGTTGGCAGGAATTATTTACTGACTTACATGGGCAATGTGTATGGCTTGAAATTGCTTTTTGGAGTGGTATACGTTGGATTCTGCTGCGTCCGCTTGCTCGAATACAATCGGTTCATTCGAGATTATTCGGCGAATGAGGAAAAGTCCTCGTTGCGTTGGCTTTGGTTTCTGCTACTTATTTCGGTGGTTGCGATGCCGTTTCCGCTGCTTTGGATTTACATGAAGGGGCAATTGGTGGTGTCGATGGGGGCCATTGTAACCTATTCGTTGCTTTTGTTGTTTTTCTATGTCTATTTAACACTTCATGTGCTTCGCAGAGACCGGTTCAGGGTTCTAATCGTGCCAGAAAAGGACGTGGAACATGCAGTCAATTCGGTGAACCCTTCCACAAAGGACATTTCGGCTGTTTCAAAGAAAAGTGTTTTGAATAAGGCGGTTTTTGAGGAGTTTATTGTTGTGGAAAAACCTTTTCTGAATCAGGATTTGCGCATTACGGATCTGGTGGATGTGTTTCATGTGAACCGCACCTACATCTCATCGTTTATCAATGTGGAATACAACATGAACTTCTCGACCTACATCAACAATCACCGGATGAAGGAGTACCGTCGGTTATCAAGCTTGTCTGGAAATTCGAATCGTAGCAAGCAGGAATTGGTTGAAATGGCGGGTTTCAACAGTTACCGAAGTTTTCTGAGGATCAAAAAAGAGACAACTAAGGGTTGAAAGAACCCTATGCTTTCGTCAATGGGAAATCTATATTTTTGTCAAATTGTAGAGTTGTGGAAAAATAAGATGGTTTCAAATCGAAGTGCAAAGGTTTTAAAGCAGCAGCTTTTGGGTTTGACTCCAACCTTCTTTGTCGGTAAGGCGGAGGAGGTAAATTCCTTGTGGGCAAACTGGCAGCTGGGTAGTTTCCTTGCCTGAGCCCTTCAAGGCAGTGTGATGGATGGTTTGGCCTTTGAGGTTGATCAGTTGGAGTTCGATGCCTGCGTGGTTGGCTGCATCGTACTGGAGCTGCAAGTTGCGGTCGCTGCGGGAGTAGGTGAAGTCGAAGTTGGAGACTTCGGTGGTGGTGAGGGCGGTTGCGGGGGCGGTGTAGGTGAAAGCTGTTATTGTAATATAGGAAGAGTTAATAACAGAATTTGGTATTTGGTTAATTGAGGTTGTTCCTTTCGTGAAAACAAACGTTTCATGTTGTTCAGGCGTATTACTTTCTTGAGCAAATTCAATATGTACTACATAATTACCATTTGGAACCATAACCCCACTTGAATTTTTACAATTCCAAGTAAATGGAATGCGTTTAGTTGATCCAGTTAGTGTTTGATTGAGTGAAGACAACGTTGCTCCAGTCATACCATCGTTTTGTCCTGCAAGTCCCGTTTTTGTCCAACCTGTTGCAGCTTTCCAGTTTTTTAACGAGCTAGTATATCCAGCTGTTGTAGATTGACGGTTTATGGTCATAATGTATTTTCCTGTATTTGAGTCCGTTATCCAACAGGCAAATACGTTAGCTGGTTTGGTATCGTAAGATGTTGTAGTTGCCGTAAAAGACAGAGTTTGTGCAGCAACGAATCCGGTGGAAAGACATGCGACGAGCAGTCCAAGGAGGGCTTTTTTCAGGGCAAGAGATTTCATGGGATTTAAAATATTAAGTTAATTAATGTGGAGAATAGAAGCATTAGTATAAAAATGGTGGCGACAAGAACGGAGGTGAGCTTTCCACCCAAATATTTGGCCAGCATCACGATAGATGAAATACAGACCGCGGAGGAACTCAAGGAAAAGGCGATTGCGGCACCCATGCTCAGGTCGGTGTATTGCATGAGCGGTTTGAGAAACAAGACGTCGGAACCGTTGCAAACATAGAGCGGAATACCAATTAGGGTGAGGATGAGTGTGGCCCAGGGTTCGGCAGAGAAACTCAGGGTTTCCAAATATTGTTTGGGATTGATCAGAGCGAAGGCGAAGCTGAGGGCACCGGCAAAGAGAATGTAGGGCAAAATTTTGCGGGTCATTTTCAAGGTCTTGACGAAGGGATCACGCTCCAGAACGGGATCGCAATCGGTGACGCAAGCATTGTAATCGCCTGCACCGTCGAGTTTGAGGGCTTTGGCGGCATATTCCACTGCCCAACCGGTAATAATGGCGGTGAGAAAGGAAAAGACGATGCGAAGGATGCCGTATTCCACACCGAGCACGGCAAAGGAGACGGAAATGATGTATGGATTCAGCAGGGGTGTGGCTACGATGAAGGTAATGATGACTTTGAGGGAGGTTTTACGCTGCATGGATTCCACCAAAGGCACGACGCCGCAGGAGCAAACGGGGAGGATGGAACCGTAAACAAAGGCGAGCAATTGGTTTCGGGGATAGAAGCGTTTGATTTTGAAAAAGTATTTTTCGAGGAGGACGCCGGCGAGAATACCGAGAATGACGACCACGAAGAGTTCGAGGAAGCTTTCGTAGAATTGAAAAACCCACTTGGGGACGTTTTTATAGACTACGCAGGCGTCGTGGCTGAGGGAGCTGAAACCCATGATGTTCATGTAAAGTGTATGCACCACGACAACGAACAGAACCGAAAAGATGAGGAAGCGGGCGTTGCGCTGCTCCTTGGCGGTTTGCAGGGTTTTGTCAGCTTGTTCGGCTATGCGCTGTTCTTTAGCGGTTTGCTCGGCTTTGGGCAGATCGGTGGCAGTTTGTTCGGCTGCTTCGGTTTGCTCGGCTTTGGGCTGAACATTGGCAGCTTGTTCGGCTGCTTCGGTTTGCTCTGCTTTGCTCTGAACCTTGGCTGCTTGTTTGGCTGCTTCGGCCTTATTCGCTTTGGGTGTATTTGGAGTGGATTCGGACATTTTTTAGTTGGTGAGGATGGTAAAGGCTTCCTGATGGAACAAATTTTCCTTATCAACCTTGCGCAGGATGGTGAGTCGGGCGGTTTTTTTCTTGGCGGATAGGATTTCGAGTGTCAGGTCTTTTTGGAATTGGGCTTTGGTTAGTTGTTTCCAAGCGGTTTGGTCCTTGATTTTGAGGCCTGAAGCGAAGATTTTGCTTTGCTTCATGCCGTCGAGGCAGGTTTCGGGCAAGCTTTTCAAATTCACGCGTATTCGGATGGTTTCACCAAGGTTATAGGTGGATTTTTTGCCATCGGGAAAAACCACGCTGATTTGAGCCTGCAACATTAGAATGGAGCAGAGGGAAAGGACGGTTGTTGCGACCATTTTTCGCATTGTTTTTTTATTCATCGTTCTTTCAACAAAGTACTTTCAGCAACGTTTCTTCAATCATAGTTCTTTAAGCAGGATTGTTAGAGCATCTTCCGTTTCAATCGTCGTTGCCTTCGTTCTCATTTTCAGCATTGGCGGAAGCGGAGGTGATGGCGTCGAATCCTAAAGCGTTGCATTTGAGGACGCACTCGCCACAACCCACACACTTGATGGGGTCAATTTTGAGGGTGTCGCGGTCCAATTCGGACGTAACCATGTAGATGGCATGGTATCCACAAACGGTCACGCATTTCTGACAATAGGTGCATTTGGCCTGATCGACGGTGTAATGATCGGCGGTGGTTTTGCAGGAGTTGACAAAAATCATGGACACCAGGGTGAGCAGGAAGAAGATGCCGGTAAGTCGTTTCATGGTTCGGCGGTTAAAAGGTTAAACGCATTTCAACTTTGCCCCAGGGGGTGCGGTTGGTTTCATAAGTATATGCTCTGTCAATCATTTTCGGATAGACCAGATAGCCGGCGTGGCAGTTGATGAGGAGGTGATCGCCTATGTTTTTGCTCACAACCAGGTCGTATTCTTCCATGCGGTCGTTGGTGGGCGGGGAATTCCAAACATTGTAAAGGTAGCCCCTCGTTTCACCCGTCTGCAAAGCCGCTTGAAGCTTGACGGAGGCTTTCAGGCTGGGAAAAGAATGCTTGATGCCGCATTGGAAGATGGGCAGTTCGATGGCATCCATGCGGAGCACTTCGCCGGCGAAGACGTTGCTGAAGGAGTTGAGGGCTTGGGCGGTGGAATCAATTTTGATCATGCCGATGTAGCGGCCGAAGATCTTGGTTTGCTGTTGGTTGGACCAGTTGATTTCTTTTTGGGCGGTGAGGTTCCAAATCAAGGCTTGGTTGGCGGTGGCCGATTGGAGAATCACTTCGGGCTTCAGGGTGATGCCTGCGATTTCGACTTCGGCATAAAGGCCGCCGTAGAGGGCTTTGGTGGCCACTACAGGACCGTATTCGGTGTAGGCGAGGGCACCGGCATTGACCAGTTTGAAGAGGTTCAAAGCTTGTTTTTTGGAGGGTGCGGAGAATTCGTCGGTGGAGGCGAATTCAGCATTGGAGGAATTTTGGGCGCTGCTCGTGGATAATCCATCGTTGTTGGTGAATTCGTTGGCGGAGAATTCGTCCGTTGAGGTTTTGGATCCCGGGCGGTAGTTCAAGGTAAGCATGGCCAAATTGGTTTCACCGAATTTGCGGCCGATGAGTTGGCGTTCGCGACCGGGAACAATGTTGTAGAGGTAGCCCAGGGTGCAGAACGTACCGTTCCGGGCAAAACGGTTCAGCACGGTGCCGGTGAGGGCGTGGATATTCCAGTTGCCTAGGTTTTGTTTGAAGTCGATGCCCATGACGCGTTCGTTCAGAAGGTAGAAATCGTCTCCTTGCTGGGAGCGGAGCCCAAGGTTGAGCGTTTGGTTGGTTCCGCGATATTGGAAGAAGGCTTCGCGCATGCCCAGGTTGTAGGCTTCGTTGTGGTAGCCGTTGGCGTTGATGCGTTTCCAGGACTTGAAGCCGCCTTCGGCATAAAGGGTGAATTTGTCGAAGCTCAGGTCGAGGGCTGCAAAGGCCATGGCGTTGCCGATGGCGAAATCACCGGTGGCTCCGCCGGTGGTGGTGAGCTCGCCTGCCCAGGAAAGGTTGGGGAAAGCGGAGGTGAAGGGCTTCAGGTTTCCACCGATGCGACTCGGGCATTCCCATTGGGCAAACAAACTGGTGCTGCTGAGCAATAATGCTGCAAGCAGGGCGGTTTTCACTTTTTGCATCGTTATTTTTTACTTTGGATGGACAGGGATTTTTTGACTTTGCATTCCGAGATGCATTCTCCGCAGAGGATGCAATCTTGAACTCGCAGGATGGTGTGTTTATGTTCGTGGATGAGTGCACGTTGTTGACAGGCTGAATCGCAGTGTTTGCAGTTGATGCAAGTATCGTTTTTGTCCAGTTTCCGGGCGCCGGGAATCAGGGAGACCCAGCCGAGAATCAAACCAACAGGGCAGAAGCTGCGGCAGAATGGTCTGTAAATGAGGACGGAAGAAACCAATAGAATGCCCAGCAGTACCCAGCCGGTCGTGGAGGGCGAAATCAGGTTGTAGGCGACTTTAAAGGGGTCGTATTCGCAAAACAAGTTGGATTTAGTCAGAATGAGTTGCAGAATCCAGAGGACGAAGACGCTGATTTGAATGCCCTTGATCACTTTCTGGGCCTTGACTCCTTGTAAAATCTTCAAGTGCAAGGCTTTGAACAGGAATTCCTGCAGGGCGCCCAGGTGGCAGAGCCAGCCGCACCAGAGTTTGCCGAACAGGTAGGCGCCGGGTAGTAGCAGGAGGAACCAGAGCAGGGACACGAGTTTGACTTGGACGCCAAACAGGATGAGGATGCTGTTTTGCCAGCTGGAAATCATGCAGGGGCAGGCGCCGCGGTAGAATCCGAGGTAGATGACGCTGGCCAAAAGGAAGAGGCCGCGGTATTTTCGAAAGGTTTTATGCTTGATGCCTACGCTGATGAGGGCCAAAATGAGAAAGATGGCGATGGGCTCGTAGATGTTGGGGTCGCGGAGGTAGTCTTTCCAGGTTTTGGTAGGGGCGTCGAGTTGGGCGGTTTCGCTGTCGGTGGAGGAAAACTCGTCGGAGGAAGCAGTTTCAGCAGAAGTGAATTCGTCGCTGTTTGCGGTAGGCTGAAATTCAACCTTGCTTGTTGCAACTTCCGACGGCACCGCTTTTTTGGGTTCAACAGAAGCAGCTGATTTCGTCGTTTCAACTTGTTCAAACTCGCTGGTAGGTGGTAGAAACGCTTTGCCGTTGGTGGAATCTTTTTGAAGGATCACCGGGCAGTTGGCGGGTACGCTGTCGTTGTCGATCACTTCGGGGTACAAATACGACCCGGCGACTGCCAGACCTAGGATTCCGCCGATAATGAGAATGTATTTCTTTTTGTAGGTGCTGTAGAGCCAAATGGCGCCCAAGACGACCAACAAGAAGGTGAAGATGGTGTTTCCCAGGCCCAATGCGCTGTGTTCGCCGGCATAATAGGAGCAGCTGCTGTCGCAGGCTTGCCCCGACTCATGCAGGAGACGGCTTAGGCTGTCTGCGGTGGCAGGAGAAACGGTGGCGGCTAGGAGTAGGGGGAAAGCCAGGAAGAAGATTGGAAATAGGAATTTCTTAGGGTAGTTCAGCATGCGCTCCGATTAAAGGATGTCGAGGGAGTAGGTGCCTAATCCGCCTTCCTTGTCGCAGGTGCGGGTTGCTGTGAGGGTCATCTTCTTCTTGGCGTCTGCTTTTACCTTGATTTTGATTTGACGGGTCCAGATTCCGGGGCTGGCTTCTTTCCAGGTGGTTGCACCAACAACGTCGAAGCCTTCGGTCTTGAATTTGGTCTGTGCAGGAGCAACGGCACAGGTACGGTGAGTCAATGTAAGTTTGATGTTTAAAACGAATTCTTCACCGGGTTTGCAGGATTTTTTGTTGGCGTCGGTGGTGAACTCGAAATTACAGGACATTGCTGAAAGGGTTGCCACGGAAAAAAGGAGGGCGATTAGAGCAATCTTATGGAACATATTTGGTTAAGTTAAAATGTATTAGTGACTTAGTTTGTTTCGATTTGATGCAAATATACACTATTTAGTGCAATTACACATTATAACAAAGACTAAAGTTGTTTAATCCAATACAAAATTTTAGAGCCTGAAAGCGACTCGACACAAGTGGATAAAAATAGGCGATTTCGTTTGAAATTAAGTAAAACTATTTTCCACTAGAAATATGTTTTAATCAGAAATATGTTTATCTTTGCCAATATTTTCCAAGAGAAAATGTTTTTTGAAAATAATACATGACTGAAAATCAATTAATTCTATAAAATCATGCAGTGTCCAATTTTTATGAGAAAGCATCGATTGACCATTCTGGGCGGCCTTTTAGGGGGTCTGTGCGGGTTTCTGTATTGGCGTTTTGTGGGCTGTGCCAGCGGTGGCTGCCCCATCACTTCCAGCCCATTTATGAGTACTTTGTGGGGGCTCTTGATGGGAGGGCTTTTATTTAATACCTTTGAGAAGAAACCAATTAAAAAGGATCCGTCCGATTCGGGTGCTGCCTCTGAATAGTATGTCGAACGAAGCTATTAATGAGCGTTATACGCTACTGAGTGAAGATACCTGCTGCCTTTCGTGTGGTGGCGCTGTTTTTCATGCGAAGGCCCAACCGGACGATATTTGCGTCGATTTGGGCAGCGGCCGGGGAAACGATGTGATGCGACTGGCTGAAGCCGTGGGCCCGAAAGGCCACGTTTACGGCATCGACTTGTCGGAAGGCATGGTGGCTAAGGCCAAAGCCAATTTGCAAAAGTTTTCCATCGAAAACGCTTCCATCTTGCAGGCTGAACTGGAGCATTTGCCGTTGCGAAATGCCACTGCCGATCTGGTGATTTCGAATTGCACCATCAACCACAGTGCCCATAAACAGGCCGTTTGGGACGAAGTGTACCGTGTTTTACGTACCGGTGGGCGGTTTGTGGTGAGCGATATTTATGCGACTGAGCCCATACCTGCTGAGTATCGGAACGATCCCGAGGCCGTGGCCGAATGCTGGGCAGGTTCGGTGACCAAACCTGAATACCTGCAGATGTTGATGCATGCCGGTTTCAAAGAAATTCGTATCTTGGAGGAATCGCAACCGTATTCCAAGGGGAAAGCCGAAGTGTGCAGTTTCACCATTTCGGGTGTGAAGCGCAATTCGTGCTGCTGCTGTTCTTGAAAATAAAAACGAGCATGTTCGTTCTAAATTGGTTCTGGTTTACATGCGGACCAGGCCGCTCTTAATTCCATTTCTGATGAAAAATCTGGTTAAGAAAAGCTGCTGCAACAGCGGCAAATCCACGAAAAAGGTGGCACAATGCTGTGCCAAGGTTTCCGTGACCATCGCCGGTTGTCACGACTGAGCATGGCTTTGGGCTGCGTCAGCTTCTTAAGGTTGGCGGACGCAGCCCTTTTCACAATAAAATGTGAAACGAACATGATGCACGAAATGTCTAAGTTTCGGCATTTGACATGCGAGTTCCATTTGGCCTTTTACTAAAGTTTATGTTCGAATGAAATCAAAATACACCATCGTTTCTCCGGTCAAGGATTATGCAGATGAATACCTGATTGTAAACCCTTTGTACGGTAGTGCCGATGTGATTTCGGCCGAGGAAAAGGAGCGTTTCTTAAAGGAATTGGATCCGGAAGGTGCGTTTGCTGAAAAAGGCTACCTCACTCAGGAATTTGAGGAGCGAGCTGCTTTTCGCAATGCCTATCTGGACTTTTTGGATCGGCGCGAAACCGACGAGATTCAGTTGTTTTTTGTGCCCAACTATTCGTGCAACTTTGCCTGTTCGTATTGTTACCAGGAAGGCTATGAGCCTGTAAAACAGGTGCTTTCGACAGAGATAATCGATGCGTTCTTTGACTATGTTCGGGTGCATTTTGCGGGTCGTCGCAAGTATGTGACGGTGTTTGGCGGGGAGCCGCTACTGCCGGGCGAAAACCAGCGTCGGTTGTTGACGCATTTCATGGAAAAGGCTTCGGCTGCCCAATTGGAAGTAGCGTTTGTGACCAACGGTTACACGCTGGTTTCATACTTGGATTTGCTGTCGAAGCATCGTATCCGTGAGGTTCAGGTGACCCTGGACGGTACCGAGGAGGTGCATGATGCCAGGCGTTTCATGCACGGCAAGCTTCCGACGTTTGCGCGCATTGTGGAAGGTGTTGATGCGTGTCTCAATGCTGGAATTTCCGTGAATCTGCGCATGGTGGCCGATAAGGATAATCTGAGCAATCTGCCTGATCTGGCGCGGTTTGCCATTGACAGAGGTTGGACAGCCTCGCCGCTTTTCAAGACCCAGATTGGCCGAAACTACGAACTGCACCATTGCAACAGCACGCCGGACCGGCTCTACGATCGGGCTACGCTTTACGGTGCCCTCTTCGAGCTTTTAAAGGCGCATCCGCACATTGCAGAATTTTATGAACCAGCATTTTCCATTACCAAGTACATTTCGGAAAACGAGGCGCTGCCTTTGCCGCTGTTCGATTCGTGCCCTGCTTGTAAGACGGAATGGGCGTTCGACTACACCGGCACCATCTATTCGTGCACGGCAACCGTGGGGAAACAAGGGGAGGAATTGGGTACTTTTTACCCAGTCGTGTCGCTGAATACGGAGGCGGTGGAAGCCTGGCAAGACAGGGACATCACTACGATTCAGGCGTGTCGCGATTGCTCGTTGGCGTTGGCATGTGGGGGCGGATGCGCTTCGGTAGCCAAGAATAAAAACGGCTCTGTTTCGTCGCCAGACTGCCGTCCAGTGCAGGAATTACTGTCGCTTGGGGCTGGATATTATTTCAAGTAAAGGTTTAAGTAAACAACGTTAACAATATGAAAGAGATTGAATCAAAAGATTTTGAAGTTGAAGTTCTGAAGGGTGGAAAAGTGGTCCTGGACTTTTATTCGACGGAGTGTCCTCCGTGTGAAGCCTTGGCTCCCAAGTTCGAGGAAATGGCTGGGCAGTATGGTTCGAACATGAAATTTTTGAAGATTTTCAGACAGGCCAACCGGGAATTGGCGTCGGAGCTTGGTGTGACTTCATCGCCTACCGTTTTGTTTTTTGACAATGGCAAGCAGGTGACTGAATTCGTGAGTGGGGGCATTCGGAAAGCACAGTTGATAGAGAAGCTTGACGGCATGCTTTCTGCAGAAGAGGTTGCTAAGGTGCATGCTGCGCGCAAGCCGACTGTTTCCGAGTACGACGTGGTGATTTTGGGTGGTGGCCCTGCCGGTTTGACGGCTGGAATTTACCTGGGTCAGGCTAAAATCAAGACAGTATTGATTGATCCTTCCCTTCCAGGCGGCTACATGGCCATCACGCATCAGGTTTCCAACTATCCGGGTTTTCTGGAGCCGCAACCGGGCTACATGCTGGCGCATTACATGGGCGAGCAAGCCAAGCATTCGGGCATTGATGTGAAACTGGCGGTGGACATCACTTCGGTGGATCTAGTTAAAAAAGAGGTGGTTATCGATGAACTGGAGACCATCCGTTTCAAGAAAATCATTTTGGCCACGGGAACCACGCCCAATACGATGAATGCGCCGGGTGAAACCGAGTTCAAGGGCAAGGGCATTTCCTATTGCGCCACTTGCGATGCCAAGTACTTCGAAGGCAAGGAAGTAGTGGTGATTGGTGGGGGGAATTCAGCTGTGGAAGAGGCGTTGTTTATTTCCAAGTTCGCTTCGAAAATTACGATGGTGCACCAGTTTGACAAGCTGACGGCCAACCAGACGGCAGTGGATAAGTTGAAGGCCGATCCGAAGATTTCCGTGATCTACGATTCGGAGCCGCGGCTGTTTGAAAAAATAGATGGCATGATGGTTGCGACGATAGAAAATGTAGTCACCAAGAAGATTTCGAAGCTGGTTTCGGACGGTGTCTTTGCGTTTATTGGCTTTAAGGCGAATGTTTCGATGTTCGGTTCAGTCGTGCCTGCATTGGATAAATGGGGTTATATAGTGACCGACGAGGACCGCAAGACCAATTTGCCAGACGTGTATGCGGCCGGCGATGTGGTGAGCAAGAAATACAGGCAAATTACGACGGCGGTTTCGGACGGAACGATTGCGGCGATGGAGTGTTCGAAGAATTAGATGTATCACTTAAGCTAACGGCGGTAAATTTTGTCTTTTTACCTACCTCAAGATGACATTATTTATTATCGTTACTGGAGAAGCATTTAAGGGTGCATAATTGCTTCTCCAGTAACGATAATTTGCATATTCGTTTTTTCGATCCCGATTTTTTTGAACGTAATCAAGAAAGGCGTTAAAAGATTTTCAATTATAATATATGATATAACAAATATTTGTACTATATTTGTGCTGAAATATCATTTGTTATGAAATCTAAAGGCGCCATTTATACTAAAAATCAGGAAAGCGTACTTGCCCGTTTGGGAGAAAACATCAAACTGGCACGCTTACGCAGGAAGCTTTCCATCCGCTCCATGGCTGAACGGGCTGGCATAGCTGTTTCCACCTTGACCAATATTGAAGACGGATCTCCATCCGTTTCCTTGGGCAGTTATTTACAGGTGCTCTCCATTTTGAGACTGGAAAATGATTTGACGCTGATTGCCGATCAGGATCCACTCGGTCGTCAACTTCAGGATGCCGGACTCATTGTCAAAAAAAGAGCGCCAAAAAAGAAAGTGGTGGCTTCGGTCATCGATCATGCAATCGACAAAGGAGATTCCAAGGAACCGGAGTTTATGTAATCGTTTATGAAACAGGAAATTGAAATATTGGTTTATGCCGATTGGAATGTATTTGATGCACCTCTGTTGGTTGGGCGTCTCTGGTTTTCCATGCTTCGAGGAAAGGAGGTCTATTCTTTCGAATACGATGCGGAATGGATCAAAAAATGCATTTCAATTGATCCGGCACTTCCGTTGTTTTCAGGAAAGCATTTTGCGAGTTTAAACGATAATTTTGGGATATTCAAGGATGCATCTCCAGACCGTTGGGGACAAATGCTCCTGAAGCGCAGGGAAATTCTCCTTTCAAAAATGGAGAAGAGAGCCCCACGTACCTTCTTCGGAATTAATTTTCTGATGGGCGTTCACGATAGCCACCGAATGGGTGGTTTACGTTTTAAAGAAAGCATCAACGACGCATTCATGAGTAATGATACCCGGTTGGCAGCTCCACCTTGGACAACCTTGCGGGAACTTGAATATGCTGTTGAGCAATACGAAAAAAATGCGGACGAACTGGATGAAACCTCCCTGAAATGGATCAATCAGCTGGTCGCTCCTGGATCATCGCTGGGAGGAGCCCGACCAAAAGCCGACGTGCTGGATGCGGAAGGGCAGCAATGGATCGCAAAATTCCCAAGCAACAAAGATGATTCGGATGTGGGTCTTTGGGAAATGGTCGTGCACGAATTGGCCATGCAGGCAGGAATAACAGTTCCGAAAGTATCGATTCGGAAACTGGGTTCTACCCATCATACTTTTTTGTCACAGCGATTTGATAGGACGGAGGCCAAACGGAGAATTCATTTTGCTTCCGCCATGACGATGCTGCAACGGACGGATGGTGATGATGCGGATAGTGGGGTGAGCTATTTGGATTTGGTTTCTTTCATCAAATCGGAGTGTGCCGATGTTACCGCCAATCTGGAAGAGCTTTTTCGCAGAGTGCTTTTTTCAGTTTGTGTGTCCAATACGGATGATCACTTACGGAACCATGGTTTTTTATATACCGAAGCGGGTTGGACGCTATCGCCGGCTTTTGACATCAATGCCAATGAAACGGGCACTGGCCTCAAACTGAATATTGATGAGGAGGACAACTCTTTGGATATTGATTTGGTGATGCGTACGGCGGGGCATTATTTGATAGCTGAAGAGCGTGCAGATGCGATGAAGGCCGAGGTGCTTGGTGCAGTATCAAACTGGCGAAAGGTGGCTGCCAACTATGCGATTTCGGCTTCGGAGATGGAAAGGAAGGCGATGGCGTTCCGAAAGTGGTAATAATCAACAAGTTTATTATCCTGTTATACCCGATAAGGCATAAAGGCAACCCGAATCCTATAATTATACCCGAAATGGTATAAATATCAAAATATTTACTATATTTGCACCCGATAGGGTATAATAATTGATATAAATCCTCACCAGCTATGACATTAAACGAATTTGTAAAATCAAAAAGGAACCATGCAAAGCTGACACAACCGGAGTTGGCCGAAAAGGCAGGCATTGGTCTAAGGTTTTTACGTGATCTGGAACAAGGTAAACCAACATTGCGGTTGGACAAAGTCAATCAGGTATTGCAGTTGTTTGGTCATGAACTTGGGCCCGTAAAAATAAATCCAAATACTGAAACTCGATGAGAAAGGCTGAAATCAAATTTAACGAACAGACTTCTGGATTCCTTTCGCAAGATGAAAATGGCTTTCATTTCAGGTACGAGAAAAGCTATCTCCTTAGTGATAAGCCCATTCCAGTTAGTCTAACGCTCCCTTTACAAGAAATGGTATTTGAAAGCCCTGTCTTGTTTCCTTTTTTTGATGGGTTAATACCCGAAGGCTGGCTGTTGGATATTGCTGAATCAAACTGGAAACTGAACGCACGCGATAGAATGGGATTGTTGTTGGCCTGTTGTAAAGATTGCATTGGAGCAGTCGGTGTATTTCCGGTTGAGGAGAACGAATCATAAAGTATATTTTACCATGCGTTGTTTATATTGTTATCAGCCATTGTTCGAGAAAGAAGTTGATTATCATGGTTCATGCAGCAAGAAAATCTTCGGTTCTGCTATACCTCCAACATTACCCTATACTGAAAGTCAAATGAAAGATTTGGCACTCCAGGTCATACAGAGCCAATTGACAGTGACCGGAGTACAACCCAAACTTTCACTTAACTTAGCCGATGGGGTAAACAAAAAGGAGCCCAAACGCTTTACCATCGTTGGGCTTTGGGGGAACTATATACTGAAGCCACCTACGGAGAAGTATCCACAAATGCCCGAAGTGGAAGATTTGACCATGCATTTAGCTGAAATAGCAAAGATTCATGCAGTGCCTCATTCCCTTATTCGCCTAAAATCTGGTCAATTGGCTTATATCACAAAACGAATAGACCGTGTTGATAAGCACAAATTACATTTAGAAGACTTTTGCCAACTGACCGAAAGGCAAACCGAACATAAATACCTTGCTTCGTACGAACAAGTGGCAAAGGCCCTCTTAAAATACTCATCAAATCCGGGGTTGGATCTTGTCAATTTTTCAGAGCTGGTGCTGTTCTCCTTTCTTACCGGCAATGCCGATATGCACCTCAAGAACTTTTCGTTGATTTATGATCCGACAAATGGACCTGTCTTGTCGCCGGCTTACGATCTTTTATCTACTGTTTTGGTGAACCCCAAAGACGATGAAGATTTAGCACTGAGTCTAAATGGAAAAAAGAAGAGACTAAACCGCCATGATTTTGAGTCTGCATTTTACAACATGAAATTAGATGCGAAACAACAAGCCAATATTTTTGCCAAAATGGAGAAAGTCCGAAATAAATGGTTTGATTTTATTCAAATAAGCTTCTTAAGCCCAGATTTCAAAGAAAAATACATTCAACTAATCAACGAGAGATTTGACAGATTGAAATAAGAATGGGCGATCCCGATTTTGGTTGAACGGTAATCAAGACGGGCGGTTTGGATGAAAATGTTGCTGAAGTTCCCGTGGAAATGATGGATTCAAGCCTTCGCCCACAAAGGTCGTAAACTATTAAAATATCGCCGGCATTCAGGTTAAAAAGCGAATTCTTATAGCAATATACCGTTGGTTGCTTCCATGTTGGAATGGAGATTGAAACCGTTCCTTCATAAGCACCTGCCGTTGGAGTGGCGTTACGCGTGGCTCCCGTAATATCTTTGGTGGGCGCACTGTAGGAGCTGGTGCCTTTCGCTTGCAAATATGAACCGCTCAGAACGTTCCAATTCGATTTGGAAATGGAGGCCAACGAGTCGGTAGAAGTCTGCGTTGAAGTGCCCCATACTGCACCTGCAAAGCTGGACGGCATTTGAAACAGTGCCGCTTTTACAGTTGCAGTATTAAAAGCCGCCAAATCGACGACTTTATTGGCTTCAGCATAATAGGGTGCGGTTATGGCAGAGATGCTGATGGCTTCGGTGGTGAGGTTGTTGGCGAACTGAACGAGCGGTTGTGGCGTTACAGCGGTGGTATTGACCGTTAGCCGGACGCTTTGATAGGACGACGAGGTTCCAGGAGCTGAGTTGCCCCAGAAGACGTTGTTGACCACGTAGCAGTCGTAGGAGGTGGCAGCAGCTCCGTTCTGAGCAAAGAGGCCGGCTCCTTGGCCGGCACCGCTGGCTGTGGTGAGAACGTTTCCAGATAAATCGAGCACTATTGCACGGTTGTTCACAACAGTATTGTTGAGCAACATGCCACCGTTTTCATTGGCCATGCCTCCACCACGTATCACCACCGTACTGGCAGGGTTAATCGGATTCCAGTTGAGCACACGTGCTTCGTTGTTGGCAATGACACAATTGACGACCCTTGATGTTCGAAGGGTGGCGTAAACGCCTGCACCGAATAGATACGGATTGTAATATACCGTGTAGGTATTTTCGGGAGCGCGGTTCATGTTATACATGATTCGGTTGTTGCGAATGACTGAATTTTGCAAGACGCCTCCAGAAATGTAGGCAGCGCCCCCACGGCATTGACCGGCTCGGGTTCCGCTGATTTGGGAAGCCTGCGCTTCGTTGTTTTCTAGAAGACAACCATCGATCACAGCATCGGCCACGGTGGTGCAAATGCCTCCAGGTGCGTTGGCATTGACTTCACCAACAGCATTGTAAACGCGTGAATTCCGAACGATGGAGTTTCTAAAGGTGCATTTCCCTGCAATGTTGACACCGGCAGGGCTGCCGTTTCCTAGATAGAGCCCTTCATCGATCACGAAGCCATCAATAATCACATCGCTGGAGCTGCCACCGCTAACTTTCAATACGGTAAAGCTCAGTGGCGTTGCCTTATAGCGGCCTCCGACAAGGCGCGTCGGGTATTTGAATTCCCAGGGCTCAATCATTCCGTTTTGGTCCAAATCTTCGCGCAGACGGTCGGCAGGGGTTGTTTCGGTGCCGGCAAAACCACCATAAATACTCACAACCTTACTATCGATGGCGATGCTTGCCGTTTGCGGATAATCGCCCGTTTTCATAAAGATAAAATCGCCGTACGTAGCCATATTCAGGGCATTGGTAAGGGAACAGGCGCTTTCCCAAGTCCTTCCGTCACCCGCTCCGGTGGGCGAAACGTACCAAGTAAGGTTGGTGCTGCTGCCGTTGGTCAGGTAGAATGTACGCGTAACGGCGGTGGCGGTTTTCACTGCCGGCGAAACCGTTCCCAGATGATACGCAGTGATGGTTACAGGCATCGGGAAACGTGTGTTGACAGGAATGCTGTCCTTGTCGATGACGAGTTGTCCGTTCGAAACATGCGCCGGTCCGTTCACCACGAAATAGCGAACGGTCACTCCTGCAGAACTTGTCGCACCCAATGTGATGGGGGCCAAGCTGTTCATGCTCTGGTTGGCAATAACCGGAAACGTTATTACATTGTCGGCTCCGGTGGTGAGAGCCGATAAGTTTATATTTCCAGCCTGAACAGAGGAACGATAGCTTGCATCGCCTTGTTGCCGCACAACCACGTAGTTGGTGCTTTTAAAACGGGGAACGTATTCGAACGTTTTGTCGCCGGTTTGAATCCAACTTCCACTGGAGAGTTCGATTTGACTCGGATTGCCTGAATTGGTAAAGGAGTTCTCGGTTTTGTTGGAAAAAGTTTGGGTAGGGTTGAAGCCGTTGTCAAAGTAATCGGTCCGATTCGGCATTCGGTAATAGGGCACCGTATTCAAAGTGATGGAATGTCCGTCCGCACTGAGTGTAAAGGGAATTTTGAGCATGATGGAACGCCACCAGTAACTCTGATCGTCGTACTGCCCTGCAGCATCTGCAAAACCGATAACCTGGGGCAAACGGGTCATGGAAACATTGGCCATGGTATATGCCGCAAGTGCCGTTCGCTCGCTTGGAAACCATGCTGCTGCTTTCACCTGAGCCAACGTAATCGCACCGGTAGCCTGATTAGTGTAAGGAATGGGTGCAAATTGGTCTGCCGTATATCCAACGCAGGGTAAACCAGTGATCCAACCTTTCGTTTGATCGAGCGGGATCAGGTTGCCTTGTGCATCAAAGCGCAAATCAAAAATATCGTCCACCCACAAAGCAATATTTTGCAACAAGGGGCGACTGCAATCAAAATGCCCAGTATTGGGGTCGAAAAAGTAGGAGAGTGGCTGCCCGTAAGCGGTCCGTTGGTTTCTCACATCACCGTAAGAAGCCTCGGTTGAAATGTTGGCGGTCAGATCCCTGGGATAACTGTCCCATTCCATAAATTCGCCCTGCGTGGATAAAATGGGTACGGTGGTGCCGTTTCCACATTGGGCGGTTGCCTTGTTTATTATAGCAAAAGCAATGTTGGCTGGCGAATTCTTCACTATGTACCGAGGCATGGGATTGGTTCCGCTGTGTCCGGTCAAGATCCATGGAACGGTTTTCAATTCACTGTAACCGGTAAGGGTGGAAAATGCCAGAAGCATGGATTGAATCTGTCCGGTAGCGGTGACATCGTCGTGGTAAAAATTGTCGGATGACCACAAAATGGCGATGTTGTGTTTGGCACAAACGGCTCGAAAATAAGGGTCTTCCACAATGGTTTGCTCCAACACGGCTGTACTGGCAATAAAAACGGCATTCACTTTTTGGCAGGTTGGTGGAATCCAAAGAAACGGGGTCAGCGTATAGGCGCTTCCTTTGTTGTCGGTGGTGGAAATGGAAGTCCGCCATTGCCAATCTTGACGTTTTGAATACGGTGAAGTTGCTGCGATGTAATGGATGCTGATGGCTAATATACAGAAGGTTAGAAGAATCTTTTTCATGGTTAAAGGTGTTTCAAGAAACGAATCCCCGTCTTTTGGGGGCGGGGATTCATTGTTTAGGGTTGTTTCTAAGGCTTTTTAAAGACCAGGCGTGAGGGTTTCCATAGGTAGTTCCGGTGGCGTTTCCATTGCGCCAAATACCGCGGGATCTCCCCAAGGGCTTTCCAAAGCAAGCGATATATCATTGTCCATCAGGACTTTTTCAATGTACGGACAAGAGTAGGTCCTTTTTATTTCGTTCATCTGTTTCCTATTATTTTGGTCGATATTAAACCAAATGTGAATTACTTGTCTGATCGTGAGCAACTTGAGAGATTGGATCATTCCATGGGTTGCCAGCTTGAGAATCTAGGGTTAGGGATATTTCATTATCCAATTCGACCTTGACAATGCAGGGTGAATGGTATGTTTTCTTTAATTCGTTCATGGTATCAGGAATTAAAGGTTTACAACCACCTTTTTATTATTTTCCACACCATCGATGGTGACTTTAACCAGGTAAACACCTTTGCTGAAGGCTTTGCTCAAGGAGCTGACCTGCGACTGAATGTCTTGTGCGAACACTAATCGGCCAACTGTGTCGAATACTTTCACGTTAGCGATCGTAGCACCGTCCAGCGCAATTTCCAACTGTCCACCATCCATCGTGCGGACATCAAATTTGGCTTTTTGGATGCTATTCAGCACCGTGGCCATTTTGCCGATAACCAGGCTGAAGCGAGACGTGGTGTTCACCGCATCCGAGGTGAAACTGTAAACCGGTTGTTCGGTGAGGTTTTGGCTCACATCCTGCAACTTGTCTTTGAGTATGACTGTTTGGTCGGCCTCTAAGTTCAAGATTTCAGCAGCTTTGATGGTGAATGATCCAGCCTGAGTGGTCTTGAAACCGAGGACGATTTCCTTGGTGTCTGAAGTCTGGGGCAAACCGTTGATGGCAACCTGTGTCGTACCCGACAGCGAATAAATTTCAGGCAGCGTGGCAACGCCGTTGAACATCTTGCGGGAATCGCAATTTTCAAATTCGTCCGAAGCCTCTGCATAAAAGCCGATGAGGGTTTGGTCGGTGCTGGTGCCGTTGGAGACGTTCAAACGGATTTGTTTGGCATCGATGGTGGAGGCGCTTCTCAGGTTGTTGCCATTAGTGGGTTTGTGGCTGCGGTTGGCTTTACTAAGAGTAAGGCTGTTTGCACCACTGGTTGCTCTGACCCAGAATGCTTGCATGGGCGGGATTATGGCCAAAGTTGTTAGGTTTGAGCCGCTGTTGTTAATAATGCTAGTACCGGTTCGAGCATTAAATGTATCAAAAACGTTCGTTGTGCCGTCTGACGAGGAGCGGTACCAAGCGGTTGTTTCAAAACCTGAAAACGCTGGGCCGGCGGCAAATGATGGCGTGATGTCCAAATAGCAAGGATAGGGGTTTCCAATCAAATGGAAGCCTTTTTTGGTGGCATCCGTGGAGGACCAACTGAGGTCGGTGAATGGCAAGTCAGCATTGAAAAAGGATGTTCCTTCCAGACTGATGTTTCCACTGTTGGCCATTCGGGCCACATATCCTGTACCAGGTGTCAGTGGGACGTCTGTAGTGGTTATTTTTGAATAAACTGCTGCCAATGTATTCCCCGACTCATCATAGCTCCACAAATTATTGGTGGCAGGTACGAACGCGTTGCTCGTAGAACCACCAACCGGGGTGGTCATGTACCAAAAACGACCGTTGATTGTACCGGCGGTATTGGCACCGGTGAGGTATTGCTGTGCCTTGGCGGAGGTGATGGTTGAAGTTCCATTGTCAATGTATGAGCCGGTACCGGTTGCATCGCTTTGAATCGTGAATGATGCTGCGGTCAATGTACCACTATTCGTTACCTTGCTGTTGGGAACGATGGTCAGATTATTGAAATTAATAGAAGAATTAATGGTTTGAGTTCCAGTTCCATTCATGGTTACATCCAAAACCTTAGTACCAGCAGTTGTAATGGTTGTAAAAGTTCCATTGTTTGTAATGCTTCCTCCAACATTCAATAAATGAGTTACATCGTTGGTTTGAGTTCCACAAGAGAATGTTCCACCCGAGTTTACTGTAACATTATTACTTACATTCAGGGTTAAGGCATTCGGATTATTGGGATAATTTACAATACCTGTAGCTCCTCCACCAACAACAAGATTATCTACTGTAAGGTTATTGGTTGAATTATATATTGCTGTAGCAGTGGCATTTACAGGTGAAAGGCTTGAACATGTTCCTAAATATTTCCATGCAATATTTCCATCAACAATATAATCTGCAGTAGTTGTTGGAGCAGTAGCTGAATTACCATTGGACGCAACACACAAATACAAATTACCGCCACTTATAGCTGTCATACCCATAGCAAATTGCTTACCAGTAACCCATGGCCCACTCAAGTACGACCATTTAGCTGTTCCATCTGTAAAGTTTTCTATGACAGTTATTGGACCTCCAGATGCTGCAGATTTCCCTGCAGTTGTACATTTGTAAAGATTACCAGCATTAGTAACGATAGTATTTAGTCGACCCTGATAAAGCACTCAATATATTGAATATCAGTGAAATAAATCGATAAAACCCTTTGATTATTAACCGAAAAGCCTTATCTTTATGTCATAAACCTGCAAATTTATGACGCTA
>Ga0247841_10004717_pt1 | contig 23000 bp, 24 predicted proteins | sample LaCruzMarch2015__2_FD_192410 | JGI IMG/M metagenome (GOLD analysis project Ga0247841, IMG submission 192410) | Freshwater microbial communities from meromictic Lake La Cruz, Castile-La Mancha, Spain - LaCruzMarch2015_18m | ecosystem: Environmental > Aquatic > Freshwater > Lake | place: Spain... | reverse complement strand
GCTTGAAGCCAGCTTTCGAGATGTTCCTCAAAGATATTTGTTTTTGTATCCATATTCATATGGATACGGTAACCGATTTATTATCTACCCGGGAGATTTGGGTAACATTTATTTCTATCTACAACGTGGGATTGACTAACTACTCCATATGAGCTATAATATTAGCCAATTGATTATGACAATAGAAACAGATGAGCCGCCCCTTAGACGGGTGGTGATTCAAGCCAAAAAATCCCTAGCCTACACAAAGAAAACGCTAAGCAAACTAGGTGAGATATATTCAAAATCCCTTCGTCAATTGAAGCGGATTCTAAAAAACGAAAAGAAGCTCGTATTCAATTTTGGACTTCTGTTTGTACTAGCAATAATCCCGTGGGTCTCCGAAGCTTCCTACAATCGAGAAATGTATACCGATCTCAAGAATTTTACCGAACCCATCGATCCAATAAACACCGGAAAGTTTGCAGCCCAGATTAGCCAGTATACGCCTGGTGCACAAGCGAACGCCGACGAAATGGCCTTGGCTTTGATGTCCAAAAATGACATCTATTCGCTTGATCAGCAGCTTTCAATCAACACTGACCGAAATATTGATGAGCCACAAAGGCAGGAAGCAACATATACCGTTCAAGCAGGTGAAACAATTACGCAAATTGCTGAAAAGTTTGGTCTCCATGTCGCCTCGGTTCTAGATGCTAATTCGATCAAAGCCGAGGAACTAAAAAAAGTAAAAGAAGGAACAGTTCTGGTTATCCCTTCAACAGATACGTCATCATCAGATGAATGGCTTGTGGCTGTGAATAAAGCGGATCAAGCCGAAAAAGCCGCTGCAGAGAAGAAAAGACAGGAAGAACTCAAAAAACAACAGGTGGCGCTTGCAAAAAAGAACAGCTCAAAAGCATATGCTGCCAGTAGCACAAGTTACTCATCTTCTTCGGGTTATAGCAGCGTTGACAACGGAGATCTGGCAATCCCCCCACTTTCTTCCAATAACGGTATTTCGCAAGGATTTGGACGTGGGCATACCGGAATAGATTTCAGATGTAATATTGGCACAACCGTTTTCGCTGCCGGCAGCGGTAAGGTGGTTGTAACGTCAGGTGGTTGGTCTGGTGGATATGGTAATCAAATCGTTATTGACCATGGTGGCGGCCGCATGACTCGTTATGCACACCTTTCTTCAATCAACGTCAGCGCCGGAGATACCGTTGGCCGCGGCCAGGTGATCGGCAATTCCGGAAACACGGGCCGGTCAACCGGGCCTCATCTTCATTTTGAGGTAATTATCAACGGTCAGCCGGTCTCCCCATATTAATCCAATTTAAAATGCTAGTCGATTCAGCCAAAATCACAGTTATCTCAGGTCGTGGCGGCAACGGAGCCGTTAGTTTCCGTCATGAAAAATACATCCCGAAGGGCGGCCCAGATGGCGGAGATGGCGGAGATGGCGGAGATGTCATTTTTGAAGCAGCAGAAAATCTTGATACTTTGACAAGTTTCACCACCATTAGACACTATAAAGCAGAAGATGGGCAAGGCGGTTCTGGAAAAAAAATGCACGGCAAGAACGGCCAAGACCTAGTTTTGCGCGTACCAATTGGAACAGAGATTATTGATTTGACTAACGGCACAATAATGGCCGATCTTAAGGCCGCAGGACAAAAAATCACCATCGCCAAAGGCGGCAAGGGTGGGTTGGGAAATGTTCATTTTAAATCATCAATAAATCAGGCGCCACGTCAGTTTGAGCCGGGTGAGCCAGCGGAGAAAAAATTACTAGATTTGGAATTAAAAATGATTGCTGATATAGGAATAATCGGACTACCGAACGCAGGAAAGTCATCGCTTCTACGCGCTCTGACCAATGCCAAAGCAAAAGTAGCCGACTATCCGTTTACAACTATTGAGCCTGTTCTCGGAGTTTATTCAGTCGGCAACAAAAAGATTGTTCTCTGTGACATTCCCGGGCTCATCGAGGGTGCATCTGCCGGCAAAGGCTTGGGACATAACTTTTTAAAACACATCGAAAGAACCAAGATACTACTTCATTTAGTTGATGCCACAAGCGATGATATAGAGAAGGATTATGAAACGATCAGGGGCGAGCTCGGTAAATTTAGTCGCAGCTTGGTCAAGAAGAAAGAGATTATCGTTCTAAACAAAATCGATATGGTAAAGAAGCTGCCAAAAGGATTTAACTACGATCTTGCCATCTCAGTTGCTTCAAATAAAAATATAGATAAATTGAAAGAGAAAATTATCGCTTCGATATGATCGCCAAAGTTCTAATAAACAAAAATATCGTTCGCGATAGAGCTTTTGATTATCTTACCGATGAAAAAATTGATCAATATTCACTCGTCGAAGTCCCGTTCGGAAAAAATATCGAAACAGGGATAGTATTAGATATAAAAAAAAGCTCTCTTAAGGCAGACAAAAAAATTAAACGGGTTCTGACTTCGGGTAGTGCCTTCAGCAAAAACCAAATTGAACTCTCGCAACACGTTGCCAAGTATTATTCAAGCTCATTTTCACACACCGCTAATAGCTTCCTTCCACCACTTAACAAACGTGACTTGAAGCGCATTGGCTCACCCCTAAAGAATGGCCCTCCTAAGTCGAAACCTACAAAAGGAGTATGTATCGTAGCTGATTTTGATTCGAGAATAACATTCTTCTGTCAACAACTTTCGATCTCTGGCCAAAACATAATCATCCTTCCGACTATTAACAAAATAATTGAAGTCACAAAGATGGCGAAAAAAATTCTTCCGGACGCCAACATTGTTAGTTGGCACAGTCGTCTCACGAGCGCGCAGCAAGCCTCTATATGGCAAAAAATTATATCCGGTGAAAATATTATAGTCATCGGCACTCGCCACTGCGCTTTCTTACCATTCATATGCCTTAAATCGATTTCAATTGATGATCCAACCAATTTTGCTTACCAAGAAGATCAAGCCCCTTATTACAATGCATACACCGTTGCAAGGCTGCTTCACAAAATCACACCAGCAAAACTCAGTGTCGGTACAGACTGCCCCGACCTTTTAACATACAGCGCTATCCGCCGTGGTTTGTTCGAGCTTAAAGAGATTGGTGACTCACCTCCAGTAGAACGCATGCCAAGATGGCATAAAGCCTCCGAGAATCTCGAGTTTATCGAAACTCTTAAAAATGCTTTGGATGATAATAAAAAAATCGTTTTTATTGGACCATTTAAATCTCAATCCAGACTGATCTGTAAAACTTGCCAAAGATCAATTCTTTGCGAAAAATGTCACACCGATTATTTTCAATCGTTTGAAAATAAAAATATTTGCACCTCGTGTCAAAAATATGCTCCAGAAATATGCCAAAACTGTAATGGAGCGAAGATCGCGCCACTTGGCATCACTTTTCGCGAAATTATTCATAATATAAAGGAATTATTACCGGATCATTCCGACAAAATAACAACTAGCCCCAAAGCACAGCCGCAAAAAGTAATTAAGGTTTTGACCGCCAATGAGCTCGAGACGCTGGAAGAGCCCGCTGACGTGGTTGTCTTTCCCTATTTTAGGCAAATGTTAAATACACCCAATTTCGGGAATACATTAAAAATCTTCAAATTAATTCAATCATTAAGATCGCATTCGACTGAGAAAATAATTATATTCGCTAACAGCCAGGAAGATGATGAAACCATAGATCAATTTACAAAAAATGATTGGAAAACTTTCCTAACTACGCAACTTAGACAAAGAGAAAAAGAAATGATGCCACCCTTTAGTCGTGTGATTGAATTTTGGCAAAGAGGCCGTGACACAAATAAGATCAAAGACGAAATCGAAAAGATAATCGACAAGATGAACCTTAATATAATATATCAGATTGATCTTGAGACCCAGGAAAAAGATAAGGTTCTTATTAAAAAAATCATTTTCGTAAAACATGAAGGTAAAAATCTATTTACCAAACAAGGTGGAAAGGTTAAAATTAGGCTTGATCCAGTAGATTTCCTGTAAACTTACGGAGGGGATGTGAGAAGATTTATGTGGAGCGTGTTAGCCTTGGGTCTCTGCGCAACTCTTGCAGGATGTTCGAGCAATAAATCCCCCGATAAGAGCACAGATAATGCTGCAACAGGCCAGCTTAGCCATGATTACTACGCCCTCGTGGCGAAATCTATTTCCGATAATAAATTATCTATTGCCGCTGTAGGTTTGCCAAAAAGCAGTCAAAGGACAAAAATCTCAGGCGTCTTTGACCGCATCAAAACCACCCTCAGCGTTAACGCCGATCAAGAGCCATCATCAGATGAAACTGATTTGATTGGCATTGCAAAAATAAGCGCCGACACAAAACAGATCCAACAATTCGATGATCAAAATTTAATTTACCTCAAACAAATTGATTCCTTCGATCACGCCCAAAAGCTAGCTCTCTATAATGTAAAAACTTCGCAAGAAAAAATTGTCTACAGCACCCAAGACGACTACGCGATTGATGAATACGTTATTTCCCCAGACAAGACCCATGCAGCAATCTGGGAAGTGGCGATGGATAAAGATTCCAATAAACTACTTGGTGGGTATTCAAAAGTAACCAACTTCAATATTTCTTTGAATAAAACCGAAGGAATTGTCGGGCCACAAAAAACTGAAGGATTGCAAAATGTTGAATTATCTCAAGCAATACAGTCGCTCGACCAAAGAGTTTTTGTTCAATATCCGCTCTTTTATGACAGCAATAATACACTATGGCTTGACACTTTTGGCCCAAATAGCGGCGGTTGGGGCAACAGTATTTATACATTAAAAAGTAGTTCAGGCTCGATGGAGCCTGTGCCATCGCTGAAAGCTGGATCATATTCATCCGACCCTGTTATCTCAGATGACGGGCGCACCATTCTCGTCGCAAGGCCCAAAAGCCCTTTTTCCAACGATAGAACGGGTGTTATGGACGCACAAAGTTACCCCAATCGTTTAGTTTTTATAAATATTACTAACATGGAAGAAAAAGAGGTAGCGGCCGGTGGTTTTTATGCAAATTATGTAATTTCGAACGAAGGGTCTCGTTTTTCAACACTAAAATATTCTGATGAAACTAGCTTCAAGGACAAGACTTCTCCGACACTGCAAAGCGGCAGTTTAACTGATTCTAGTGATCATAAAATTGATAGTGTATATTTCCCGCTGGCAGTTATTGCGGATAAGTCCGAAACTTCAACCTTGCTTGGTAAAACCAACGCAGAACTTTTCACCGTCAAAGGCGAATCGCAAATTCTCGCTTCGAATGTTGGCAAAAAATATTCCTTAACCTTCGCTGCCTACCGGTTGACCGGTAAAAACTCAATTCAAGAAGTAGACTCAAATAATTTCAATGAATTTATCAGCTTGAGAATGAAGACAAATATTAAGTCGCTAGCTGAAAATTCCGCGACTAAAGAGACTGCCGATAATCTCAAATTAGATGGCTATCTACCAAGAAATATCACTCTTTCTTCCTCTAGAGTGGGCACACAACAAGCTCCGAGTTATTCACAAAGATGCGCTAAGGATATCGAAAAGTTTACAAACGGGAGCGATTTAATTCAGATGAGCAAGGAATGGTTTAAATATGCTGGTGAGGAACTAAAAAAGACGCCGGTATGCAAAACGCTTTTCGATAAAGCTGAATTTACCCAGGATGATAGAAGGATTTGGGATACGAGTTGCGCCGGCACTTTCTCAACAGCTCAATATAAAAATTTAAAAAAGATTTCCGAAGAAATGTCTGATCCTTATTGTGTCCACGAAGTAGCAATCGCATTTAACAATGTGTGCCATCAAACATGGGATGTAAATTCAAAAAAGGAACCGGGTGTCGAGTGGGGAATGACTCCTAAGATTAGTGCTCAATTAACACAGTCTATCAAGTGCCTAGATTCGCCCCTATATATTTATCCACTACAAGAAACAAATATCTCAATTAAGGCCAATAATTCTGTCTATCGAACATCACCACCAGACAAAAGTGGCTCGTGGGATGTCACAGCTTTCCCTGACGGAAAATTATTAACACAAGATGGCCAGTTATATTCAAAAATAGAGTATGATTACACGTCGAATCCAACCTCTTTGAATTCGGGAATAATTGCTACTCAGGAAAATCTTGCTGAGAAACTCGCGTGGTATGCCGATCAACTCGGTCTAAATAAGAAGGAAAAGCAGGATTTTGTCGGCTTTTGGAGTGAAAAATTGAGGGGAATCGCCCCATTCATTCAAATCTCGCATTTTTCTAGATCCGAATCGCTAAAAATTAATAGTTTTGACATTTCTCCACAACCCGACACTTTAATCCCAGTCGTTATGTACTTTAGGCCGCTGCAACTACCTTCGAAGTTGCAAGATCCTGTCTTTGAGCCGATTCTAGAAAGAAAAGGATTTACCGTCGTTGACTGGAGCGGAGTGGTAGATCTGCTATGATTAGAGTATGAATATCGCTTTTTTCGTTGATTCATACGTGCCTGTTGCCAGCGGGATGGTTGTTTCGGTGGAGACGTTGCGGTTGTCTTTAGAAGGCATGGGGCACAATGTTTATGTTCTCGCTCCTCGCTATCGGGATTGGAACAAAAACGAGCCAAGAATTTGCCGTATGTCGGCAAAGTTTTCCCGGTCTAATCGCCTTAAGCCAATCAAATACCCTGTTTATTCCCATAAAAGAGAGCAGCTTGCAAAACTAAATCTCAATATTATTCATTGTCATTTCGAACACGACACATATGGTTATGGCGCAAAAATCGCTAGAACTTTTCAGATTCCCCTGTTCGCCACTTACTATAAGGTTTTCCCCTATGAAATCAAGCACGAAAAAGGATTTCTTGGCAGACGGCACTATCACTCAAGCGCTAAGAGACTGATTGATTATTCAAAGGAGTGCGACAAAATTATTGCTTTAAGCACAACTCAAAGACAGATCATGCAGAATTTTGGCGTCATTACACCGATAGAAGTGCTCCCAGTCGGCATTTTTACAAAAGATTACAGCTCCGTACCAAAGGAATCGCTGAGAAAACAGTACTCAATCAAGGAAAATAGGATAATCCTCTATGTCGGGTCAATTGACAACCGCGGTAATATTAATGAAATTCTCAGGGTATTTAAGATCATCAACAAGACCATGGATGACATCCATCTCCTGATCGTTGGCGAAGAGGGAAAAGACATAAATATCAGACAATTAGTTGCAAAACAAAGTTTTTCAGACAAAATAACGTTTGCCGGAGCCATACCCAAAACCGCCATTAATAAAATTTATGGCGCAGCAGATCTTCTCATTTATCCTAAGACCCTTGACCCAGAGCCACTCGTGATTCTGGAGTCATTAGCGGCCGGAACTCCGGTCGTTGCCCAAACTGGCGTTGGTGCACAAGATTTTATCGTTAACAATCAGGACGGATTAATCGCCGATGATAACAGCGAAGATTTTGCCGACAAGATTATGTTACTTTTAAAAAGAGAACGGCTACGGCTTGACCTCTCACTTAAGGCACGCCTTGATGCCCAAAACTATCGCGCTAGCAAATTAACGGGTGATTTGCTAGAATTGTACGAATCACAAATCGGATAGAATATGGAAATTGTAAAAGACCCAGACAAGACTTTGTCAACAAAGTCAGAGGAAATCGTTGAGATTGACGACAAGATTAAAGACCTGATTAAAAAGATGTGGAAAGTCCTATCTGGAGTTGAAGGTGTCGGTTTGGCCGCGCCACAGATCGGAGTCAATCTTAAAATATCCGTCATTGGTTTTGAACCAACCGAATCACAGCTCAAGAAAAATCCTGATCTGAAGCCAATTAAAAAGATGGTTATCATAAATCCAAAAATTCTCTGGTCGTCCAAAGAAACAATCGTTGAAAAGGAGGGGTGTCTGTCTGTGGAGGGTAAAGAAATAGTTGTTCCAAGATTTGAGAAAATTCACGTCGAATACTTGGACGAGAACGGTGAGAAAAAGAAGCTGAAGGCCCGAGGTTATTTCGCCAGGGTCATCCAACACGAGATTGATCATCTAAACGGATACACGATCAGACACTATGAATAAACAGATTGCCCTGATTTTCTTTTCAAGCGACAAGGATTTTGCGCAACTGCACGAGCAGCTCCTTAGGGCTAATATCAAGACCAAACTTCTGATAAGCGAAAGCCCTAAGCCGCGAGGTCGCGGTCGCAGCGTGTTACCCAACCCGGCCCACGAGACAGCCAAAAAAACAGGGATTCCTGTCTTAACTCCCGAAAAATTAGATGAAAAGCTCGAGGAGAAGCTTAACGCAATTATTGCAGATCTAAAAAAAAGTTTTGAAGTTGTCGGTTTTGTCTTTGCTTATGGCAAGATTATTCCGCCTCAAATTATTGATCTTTTTGACGGGAAGTTACTTAATTTACATCCTTCGCTTTTGCCAAAATATCGTGGTGCCTCCCCTATCCAGAGCGCAATCCTAGATTCCAAAAAAAAGACCGGTTATTCCATTATCGAAATAGACGAGAAGGTGGATTCAGGCAACATTTTATTTCAGGACGAGCTTAAAGTCCTCCCCAATGACGATTACACGACTTTAAGAAAAAGAATTGTCTTATCTTCCGGTAAAAAAATCCCGGAAATAATCAATAATTATGTTACAGGAAAGATTTTCCCCAAAAAACAAGATGACCGGTTGGCCACTTACACGAGATTAATCAGAAAAGAAGACGCACAACTTGTAGAAGAAGACAACGCCGAAACCGCTTACAGAAAAATTCTCGCCTATTCATCATGGCCCAAAGCTTTTTTTATCATCAAGCAAAAGCGAATTATAGTTCACCAAGCAGAAATGCAAAACGGATACCTGCTTCTTAAGTCAGTTCAGCCCGAAGGCAAAAAAGTTCTCACTGCCAAAGAATTCTTAAATGGTTACAGTAATTTATTGACTTGTTTCCCTGATTATGCTAAATTTAGCCAGTAAAAGGTTGATTTAATTCAAAGGAATGTAGAAATGCTAGCTATCAGATTGCATAGAGCCGGTAGAAGGAACAGTAGCTTCTTCCGAATCGTTTTAACAGAAAAGTCCAAACCAGCCAATTCGGGATTTAAAAAAGTCCTCGGTTGGTATAATCCTCACACCAAAGAAGCCTCTTTTGAAAAAGAGGAGATTTTGAGGAACGTTGAAAACGGCGCGCAAGTTTCAAATAGTTTGGCAAAAATTCTCATCCAGAACAAGATTACGCACAAGAGGATAAGTTTTATACCGGACGCCGCAAAAAAACCAAAGAAAGACGAAAAGAAAGAATCCGATAAGGCAAAAGACAAGAGACAAGAGAAGCCGGATGAAACCGAAGAAGTTCAGCCCGAGCCAACCGGTGAAGCCGAAAAGACCGATGAGACGGTTGTAGCTGAAGAACAAGCTGAAGAAAAATCTCCCGACGTTGAAGACAAAGAAAATAGCTAATAATTAGCAGGAGGCGTATGGAAAAAGATCAGCAATTTGTCGAAATGATTGTAAAAGAGATTGTCGATAATCCGGATAAAGTTAAAACTGAAAGAAAAGTTGACGAAATGGGTGTTTTGATTGAATTGACGGTTGCCCCGGACGATATGGGTAAAATAATCGGCAAAGAAGGCAAAACAGCAAAGTCAATCCGAACCCTTTTGAGAGTTCTTGGCGCCAGAGAAAGAGCGCGCGTTAACCTTAAAATCATTGAACCGGAGACTGGCCAAGAAGTCAGCAGCAATGATGAAGACAGCGAAAAACCGATGTCCGAAAGATCAACTGGAGTAATTTAAGAAAATAAGTATATAAATAGGTATTCTAATCAAAAAGCCGCGCTCGCGGCTTTTTGATTAGATAGCCACAGACCATGAAATTTACAGTTATCACATTATTTCCTGATTTTATCAAAAGCCTCGATCAGTATTCAATCATCGGCAGAGCTTTAAAGTCCAAAAAAATCAAACTCGAGACAATCGATTTGCGAGATTTTGGGTTGGGTGAATACAAACAAGTAGATGATAAACCTTATGGCGGTGGTGTTGGGATGCTTTTGCGTGTCGACGTCGTATATGAAGCCATCAAATTCACCCGAAAAAATGCTCATAAAAAGCATAGGGTTATTATGCTGTCCCCCGAAGGCTTGGCGTATTCGCAAAAAACTGTTGAAAAATACTCGGGTCTAGATGAACTGATTATCCTTTGCGGGCATTACGAGGGATTTGATCGAAGAATCAACGATTTTGTTGATGAAGTTGTCTCAATTGGTCCTTATGTGTTAACCGGCGGAGAAATTCCAGCCATGGCAGTAATTGATAGTGTCGCCCGCCATGTAGAAGGTGTTTTGGGTAAAGAGGATTCAAAAGAAGTTGAAAGTTTTTCATCGTTTAAAGGCAAAAGGGTCATCGAATATCCTCAATACACTCGACCCGAGAAATTTCTTGGTGTCAGTGTCCCCAGGGTCCTGCTACAAGGGAATCATGCCCAAATAAAGAAGTTTAATGAAAGTAATTTTTTAAAAACAGATACCGGTAACTATTGAATTTAACTTAGAACTTCTTTACAATTGAAAAAGTAGCATCCAAGGAGGGAAGTGAAATCCGATCGAGCTTCTTTGAGTTCTTTGCCTTTGTCTTTAAGATACATTATAGCCCTCGTTTTCTTGGCCGTCCTTGTGGTGGTGGCCTATTTTGCGCAAAAGAATATATCAGCCGATACAGCAAGAACACCCAAAATCGGGGCTAAAATCAGTGTTACCAATTGGGACGGGGACGACAAGACCGCCGGCACAAACGGGAATAATCAGGCAAGCTATTTTAAATATGTTGACGATCAAGAATATCGCTGCGACACAGTCTCAATTTATTTTGATAAACTGAACAATGTTTCGGCATCATCGAGCGATGCGGATAAGATCAAAAATAATAGGGACTCGATCAGCAACGCCGTCAGAGAAATCGCTAGTTTAAACGGGCTTACTGCCTTCGATTCAATCACTACTGCTATAAATTATTATAATGGATTAAAAGACGGAGCCACCGATCAAGAAATTGGGGAAGGTCTTAAAAAGACAATTGTGTATCCCTCCACCGGCACTGAGTGCACAGGAAGCGGTTCAGTTTCTTACGCTGTTACCTTGAAGATTCCGGATAAATATTTACAAGGGTTTGTGACGGGAAGTACCTCAACCTCAACACCGGCTCCCTCATTGGCGTCAAGTGCAGGAACTGCAACTAAGAAGTGTTTTTCAAACCAAGATGCATCCGGCAAAACAATTTATTATTTATTTGAAAAAAATGGTACTGTTTGGAGCAGCAAAACCACAGCTGACACATTAAATGATGCTAAGATAACTAGCGGTGAAACAAGCCCCTATATATCTCAAAGCGATCTAAGTTTATGCAATAACAGCGCTACTTCATCTCCCTCTCCTTCACCAACGTCAAGTGCAGGAACAACATCTTCTAACCAAAAAATTAACATCAAAAAAATCTCAGTCTATAAGAGGACCGCTGACAATAATGGCGAAACTCCGGTTAAATACGCCACTGTAATCGGAACTTATAAGAACAAAGATGGTAAAGAGTTAACGATTAGCGGGCTAAACAGCCAGGGAACGGGCGATAAAAATTACGCCGAGAATATAATCTTTGACAAGCCCAGTGATTCAGTTGATACCAACGGATTGACTATTGTCGCAAAAAAAAGGCAATCGTCTGGGGGTAAAATAACCAACGACACTCTTGTGTCATCCGCCATTGAAATTCTTCCGTTTAGAAACGCTGATGAAATCAAACTTTACTTCGCCAGCGACGCTAAAATTGATCCGGACGTTATAGACACCTCAACTGCCCAGCCGCCATCCGGCACAAATGTTCCGGCGACTTCCAGCGACTTCCCTGCTGGCAACAATACCATTATCTTTACAGCTGTCAGGGCTTCTATGGCCGCCGGAAATGGATGGACACCGGTCGGAGGCACAGCGTATAAACTCGAGGTCCAAGTAAGCGGCTCCAGCTCAACATCTCCCGCAACAGCCATAGCGCCAACAGCAAAAAACGGCAGCCTCCCCTATAGCAATATTGTCAAAAATGATTCCAATAACGGGTTTATTCAACGCGTTACGAGTTGGGCCAAAGGCGTTGTCGGCGCAACTAGCATGCATTCGGCCTCAGGATTGTTGGCTGATAATGGCACTTCTACGAAACTCACCCTACAAAGCATGCCCGCGGGTATTTATACTGTTGAGTTAAGCAAGAATAATTTTTCAAACGCAAAATTTACTTTCGAAATTCCTGCTAGTAGCAATGGCAGTACTTATGATCTCGGCGGGCTACCAATTACACCTCAAACCGGGGCAGAACCACCTTCGATTGAATCAATTGCAATCGTTGGTGCCGGTAATAGTGATTTTTATAAAGCTGCAAATGTTAATGGGACTGATTATCTTTACTCTCCGCGCGGACCATGGAAGGGCTGGCAAAAAATGATTGCAGGGGCCAATAACTATGGATACGATTTCACGAAACCTACAATTGACGGCAATGGCCTTCCATCGTTCAATGGTAATGGGTCGTCATCAAACTCTCCGTCATGGATGGGCGGCACTGCAAACGAACAGTCAATGGCCAATCAGTTTCAGCGATGTGTCAGTTCGCAGAGTCAGACTCAGCTTGGCGTCTCCGGAAAATTGGGTGATATTCTTGCCGGCCTCGGAATCGCCAGCTTCCTGGATACAAGCACAGGGCCGAGAACACTTGAAAAAGCTGTCAAACAGGTTGCCCTTACCGTGGGAATACCCTATCTGATCGACTCGATTGCCGGTACAGATATCAAGGGCGCACAATCTTCATTCAGCCTCAGCCTTGACCCGATTTTTCAGAAGTGTATGTATATAATTTATGGGACCAATCTCTCAACAACGCCGTGGTCAATACCTTCCGAGTGTAGTATTTGCTATAATACTGGTAGTGCCTGGCTGACAAGGAGCACCAACCTGGTCGGCAGCACTGTGTCTTCATCGTTATACAACACATGCACCCAATGCGAACAAAATAATCCACAATTAAAGTACCTTAGGAGTTTTATATCAGGCGGAACATAACAATGAAAAATAAAATTCTCGTAATAGGTAGCTTTATCCTGATATGCGCCTTTCTTCCTTTGACGGCAAAGGCAGACACAACAGCCCAGACCCAGGATTCTGTGAGCCTGCCCATCTCAAGCGGAGCCAAAACAAATTTGCAGGTTGTTGTTACCAACGACAATCGCCTTCTCGGCGATGTCCAATTCACAATCGATAATGTGCAATTTAAGACGCCTGATCCCCCACCCGTTGCCGGCTATACTGTTAAAAACTTTACGTCCGGATCGCATCATCTGGTGGCTCAAAGAAGAGGCTATGAGGTTATTGACAAACAAATAACCGTAGAAAGCGGTGTCACGTATCAAAAACTTTCCGTCAATTTGGTGCCGCTACTTGGCACACCGGTTATTAATGTATCCAATGTTCAAGCGCTCATCAATAGCTATAATAGCTTGAATTCAAATAATTCCGTTATCAACGCATACAACACGAATGGTTTGACCGGAACAAACCAAACTGGGGTTTTAAATAATAGTGGCCTTATCGGCACAAATACACAAAACAGCTTCCCCTACTCGCAAATTAATTACAATAATTTTAATCAGACATACCAAGTACCGATAAAAATTACGGTTGTTGGGACTGGCGTCAATCCAAACGGTAGTGAATTGACACAGGTTCAAATTGTCGATCAAACAAGCAACAATGTTGAGCTAAGTAATATTTTCACTGAAACTAATGCTTTTTCTGCCACCACCCCGAACCTCTATCGTTACGGGTGCTTGCAAGCCGGTAGACAGTACACCCTTGTGGTGAAAAGTCTTTCTAGCACATCGGTTGCGCCTTCTTACTTTACTTTTGTTACCAATCAGCAAGGGACCTATGTGGATGCAAAGATTAGCATCGCAGCTTTTTACAATCAAACCAACGTACCCGGGACAACGAACAATCTGGTCGGCATCAATTCACTGTCTACTTCGAGTTTAACGGGGAATGTCCAGTGTCCTTCGGCTCAGAATGGCTTAACAAACAATACTCTCGGTAACACTGGGCTGATAAACAATCAAGTCAACAACGGTCTAAATACTGGTATCCAGACTTCAGGTGCCTACAGCGGACCGCAAGTTTGGAGCGGCGGACAAATCAACCTCAGTGGCTACCAGGTTGTCCTCGCACCGCTAAATGGGAATTATTATCTAGTCAATAGTAGTAGCCAACTCGATACAAGACAGATCACTTTTATCGATCGCGGTGACGGCAAGGGTGGACTTGCCTTCATTCCCGCGCAATCGGCGCTGCAGGGAAATAATATGTCTGCTGGCACAACTTATAATTGGTATGTCTCCACTTACACACGAGACACAACTAGTGGTAGTGTCCAACTTGGCTCAAGTACGCTTTCGCCGTCAACTATCTCCCCCGATCAATACGCTAGCGCTCTGAACAAGCAAATAGTTTCAAATTTCGCTAAGACAAGCACCACCGCAGGGGCTCAAGCAAGTGCAACAGCGGCTGCCTCATCTGGAACTTCTGATTTGTCTAAAAACTGTGTCAAAAATCAAGACCAAACTTTTTGTCTAAGTGGAGAGGCGGTCAGCCAAAGTTATAAGAATGGCACTCTTGATAAACGAATCAATTTAATCGCCAGCGAAATAAACAGCAACAAAAACAGCACAAAGGACCAAAAAGGAAGTCCTTTTTTAAATATAATCATCAGCAACGACGATTTTGATAAGTTAGATGGCTCATCAACGGTCGCCGCAACGTGCTTTGTCAATCTTGATAATTCTGGCAAACAAGCATTTGATAATTCGTGCCTCGGTTTAGTAAAAAATACTCTTGGTGATGAATCTTATTCTAATTTACAAAAATCAGGCATAAAAGAAATGGCTATCACGATTTACAGGGAAAAAGCTCGCGAAAACTCGAGGGATATTGATGATAGTTTTTTTGAAGCCACGATTGATCATGAATGGGCACATATATATGATTATCAAAGCACATTTAAAGGCACGCAAACTTCGATTTCAACAAATAGCGATTATGCGTTTGCCAAATTCACTGAAGCAAACGCATCGCAGGCAAAAACGCTGGCCGAATCCAATAATATAGTTGGTAAAGATAAAGAGCGCACCGTCGCTTTCGATTCAGTTACACAGCAATATCCGTTATGTGTGTACTACGGGCTGGAAATTAGTCCATTGCTAAAGTCACAAACAACATCGGGGCAACTGAAAACCGCCTTTCTGGGTAACACTTATGCCAACCCATCAGAACTGTTTGCTTATACGTATGGGGTAAAAAAATCAAAATTGCAAAGCAAAATAATTGATCTGATGATAGACTCCACAGCCGACACAAAATGTTTCAATCAATTTCAAACTTTGATCGAAGAGCATAATAAGTTTTTTAATTAATTATGAAGAAAATTGTCATCACCATTATTTTCGTCAGTATAATATCCGCAGCGTTATATATTGTTTTAAGCTACCAAAAAACATCAAAAAACGATCTCAAGAATTTTTCTGACTTAAGCACCGAAATAACAGCTGCAACGCAAAATAGTACCGCCGCCACAACCTTAAAGGGAGCAATCGGTTTTTCCAAGGAGCTTAAGGGGAGGGTTTTCATCGGTTCGATTGGGCTAGAAATTAAAAACAATTCATACAACTATGGCCGGATTAACCCCGGATATTACTCGGTTTCAATCCAAGGCGATGATGGCAAGTATTATCAGGCCAATCCGTCCATGATCCAGGTCTTCCCGGGTATGAATGATATCAAGATAAGCGCCATTGATTAATTGTAAAGAGCACTTGACATACTTTAAAAGAAGTGGTGGTATTTAGAGAGAGGAGCATATGGACCTAATAGAGCAAATCTTACAGCAAGCGCGCGGATATCTTTTTTGTCCGGTTTGCAATAGCAAATATCTCGAGAATGAGATAAGATTTCGCGGTTTTATTGATAACGCATATATTTTTCAGGCTTTTTGTGCCAAGGGACATGAGCCAATGGCCGTCACCTACTTAGCGTCTCTACATAAGATGGAAAATCCAGTCAGCGCATATTTCCACCCCTTGTCCGGAAACCTGGTCACAAAGGAACTCGCCGATGAGGCACAAAAGTTTTTCGAGACTTTTGATGGCGATTTTAAAAAGGTCTTTGTTAATTAGACTATAAGCCTTGAATTATCAACTGTTTTAGGGTACTATCTTACCGTATCAATTTTGAAGCCAATTTATGAACGCACAAAAACAAACATACAGTTTATCGTCTAAAAAAAGAGAAGTATTCGGCAAGAAAGTAAAAAACCTCAGACACCAGGGTTTAATTCCTGGGGTTGTCTATGGCCACGATACAAAAGGTGAATCAGTTTCACTCGAAGCCGCGTTGTTTTCAAAAATATTTAAAGAGGCTGGAAGCTCGGCACTCGTTGATCTGACCGTTGATGATAAAAACACCTTTAAGGTGCTCATCAAGGAACCGCAGTGTAATCCCGTGACTGGTCAACCAATCCATGCCGATTTTTACAAGGTAAAAATGGATGAGAAGATCAAGACCGAGATTCCATTAGAATTTGTCGGTGAGTCGGATGCAGTCACTAATCTTGACGGAAGCCTCGTCACAAACAGGGATATAATTGAAGTTGAATGTCTGCCATCTGATTTAGTCGGACAAATCGAGGTTGACATTTCCGTTTTAAAAACATTTGAAGATCAGATAACTATTTCTAATATAAAGCTCCCATCTGGCATAGAAATCTTAAGTGATCCAGAGGAAGTGATTTGTTTCGTCGAGGAACCTCGCAGCGAAGAAGAAATGGCTGAACTTGAGGAATCCGCCGCCGATCAAGAAAAGGAAGCGATCGAACAAATGGGTGCTGAAGCAGCTGCTGATGCAGCCGAGGGCGGAGAAGGCGAAGAGGGCAAGCCGACTGAATCGGAACCAGATAAACCAAAAGAGTAAGATCGTTTAGCGTATTTTCGTAAGATCTCGATTAATAATAGCTGGTTTCATACTGAGAATTTCCTCTTTGAAGTTTGTTTGTGGGATATTATTTAGCAAAAAGATTTTTTTGTGTAGATAAAAAGCAAGACCCATCTCTAAAAAAGTATTGGGGCCAATGTAGTTTGCAATATCATTCTTATCGTAGTTAAGGATCAAAACAGCGTCACACCACTCCACCTTTTTAAAATGCGCCCTCACAGCCTCTCGTCTTCTGTCCCAAATCCAGCTCGTATCATCCTTCTCCGCTTTTCTTCTACTGTAAAACTGTTTGACAGGAATCATATCCCCGTTTTCGTTTTTGACTTCGGACGGCGGGAGCTTTACCGCATGATTAAGACACTCCAAGTCATTTTTCACTTCAAGCATTTCGTTGTAAAACGCGATGCTGGCACAAAGCGTGATTTTCATAGGTCTATTTCCAAATTCTTTTTTTATTAACTTCTTCCTTATCGCGAAACGCCTTTTCTAAATCAATATCAAAATAGTTGCATATATCAAGTAGATAAACAAATGCGTCTGCAATTTCATGTTCTAATTCAGGTTTTCGAGAATTGTCGTCTGACTTAATCTTGGTGTGCTTTCTGGCTGCTTTGGCCATTTCGCCAAACTCTTCGCACATCATCATAAAAAGTTCGGGAACCGTTTCGTGATCAAAGCCCCGCTCCTTAACCATTTCACGAATATATTGTTGCAGATCGCTTAATGTTGGCTTATCTTTCAAAAAAAGCTCACCCATGAGACATCCTTCCGGCTTGCTTTAAAAGCACACTGTCTCTTTTTTGGATAAATGAACCTTCGTAATCTTCGAATTTTTGATTTTTGACCCTCACAATCGCTTCATCCAAGGACAACCAGACAACTTCAAGCCCCATACTCAATTCCTTCCCGGTGAAACTCGGAGTCCCTTTTGAAATTATTTTTCCAATATAACAGTAGGATATTTGTTTCAAATTATACTCAGAGCGATGCTCGATTATTTGACCGATTTCGCCCGTAATCTCTATTTCGCTTCCGACCTCCTCCTTAATTTCTCTAATTAAAGCTTGTTCCCTGCTTTCGCCCTCATCAATACCTCCGCCTGGGAGTTTGTAATAATTATGTCTTGAGACAAACATCAGGGGTATTTGACCGTTTTCGTCAAAAAGCACCGCTCTTGAAGCTTCTCGGTGCCTTAGAGTCGATTCGTCACTGGGAAACTCTTTATCCTTTATTTCTTTTAGTATTTTCATAGAATAGAGTGTTCAGCTATAATAATCCCTTCGTTTCCATATTGGATTACAAGATCAAATGTCGGAATAATGGCCCATTTTAGTATTTCTTGAAAAATCTCTTCGGGAGCGAATTTAATTTTTGACATAACGGCCAGACCTCGCGATATCAAACAAACTAATTGCTTCTGCGGAAAGCTCTTTCACATTTCCCGGGGTGTTTTTAAGAGTCTTAATTTCATTTGCAGTAAACCATTTTAAAGTAGTAGCCTCTCCGTCGTGTGGACTAAGTTCACTAGAGTCTGTAAAAACAAAATAAATAAAATCGATGTGTTGGTGAAATTCATTTATATCCTCAAGCAAAAGACGCATTGGACGGAGAAGTTGTTTGGCACTGCCCATATCAATCTGTTTCTCTGGATTAAATAATTCAACGTCCAAGCCAGATTCCTCTCTTATTTCGCGCAATGCCGCGTCTTGTGGCAGCTCATCTCGGTCAATGTGGCCACCAACTGGGAGCCAGATACCCAGCTTTTTATGTAAATGCAAAAGGACCTTCTCTTTGTGCACAATATACGTCGTTGCTGTAAAATGTCTTGTTATTTCCATTTGATTGTTTCGTTTTTTTTGTTGGTGATAGAGGCTAATTATGGTACTATTTGCGCGTCATTAATCGGGTACCATCCCTATATTTTTCGCTAATATCACTATATACAATATCACCCGTTGATTACAACTAAATAGAGTCTTAGATATCTCCCAACATCTATATGAAAAACTTTTACGTCCACGTGATTGGCTGTCAGCAAAATGAGCACGATGGGACACGCATCAATTATCTTTTAGAAAAACTGAGATTCATCTCGACCAAAATTGAGGATGCCGATTTAGTAATTGTGGTCGCCTGCTCTGTAAGACAAACGGCAGTTGATAGAATCTACGGCCTTATTAAAAATAATAGCAATAAAAAGATTATTGCAACGGGCTGCGTTCTGGATCATGACAAGAAGAAACTGAAAGACAGAAATGTGGATTTTTGGGACATTGAAAAACCCGAGGATTTAGCAAAGTTACTAGGAATAAAAAACAAGGGCAAAATTGCAGATCTACTCGATGAAGGCACAAAATTCTCATCATCGGTGCCAATAATGTTTGGCTGCAACAATTTTTGTACATACTGTGCAACCGCGTTCACGCGCGGACGCGAGCGCTCGCGAGAAATGAGCGAAGTGGTAAAAGACGTTAAATCTCTTATCGATAAAGGCGTCAAAGAAATTTTGTTGCTCGGACAGACAATAAATTCTTACAAAGACCCTGCAACCGGCGCCCGACTGGACGAGCTGCTTATAAAGCTAAATGATTTAGACGGTAATTTTATTATCTCTTTTACTTCGAATCATCCTAAAGATATGACCGACGAAATCATTGAGGCAGTAGCAACACTGGAAAAGATAAAAAAGGAAATCCACTTACCAATCCAGTCCGGTAGCGACAAAATTTTAAAAGCAATGAACCGGCCCTACACGGTCAAGCAATACTTAAATATAGTTCGTAAGCTCAAATCTAAAATCAAAGGCCTAACATTGACCACTGACGTTATCGTTGGATTCCCGGGAGAGAGCGAGGGTGATTTTAATGAAACTGTCAAAATATTCAAGTTTGTTAAATTCGATAAAGCCTACATCAACAAATACTCACCACGCCCCGGCACAGCCGCCTTTAGACTTGGCGATCCGATCCCTTGGAGTGAAAAGCAAAGACGATGGCGAATTTTGAGCGAGCTAGTTGACTCTCGCTAAATGCCTTTTTTATAGTAATAAGTGGAATCTTTGGTCGTGATCGATAATTTTTTGGGCAATTTATCAAGCGGAAACCATTTTATTTCGTCGTGTTTTTGCGGCTCTAGGTTTTGGGGTTTGCCTGCAACGATTTTTGCTAAATAGCTGATGGCAATCCAATGCTGTTTCTCTTTTTTTAATATTTGATCGGTATAACAGAGATATTTTATTAACTTAATCGAAATGCCCAGCTCCTCTTTAATTTCACGCTCAATCGCCCTCTCGACGGTTTCGCCAAAATCCACTGCACCCCCAGGCTGGCACCAATGTCCTGCTTGATTGCGAGTTTTAACTCCACGTTTCACTAACAGTGTTTCGTTCCGATCGTTAATAATGAGTGCGCCGCACCCAACTCTAACTTGATCAATTGATTTCATTAATCTTCTTTATCACTTCAGTAATATCCATACTCCCCAAATCTCCCTCACCATATCTACGCACAGAAACTTTTTTAGCCTCAGCTTCTCTTCCGCCAACAATCAGCATGTATGGGATTTTCTGCATTTCAGCATCGCGAATCTTTTTGCCGATAGATTCTGTCCTGAGATCAATTTCTACACGGACATTTGCACTTTTCAGCTCTTTTAAGACATTCTCGGCATAGTCATTGACCTTGTCCGAAATCGGCAAGACAACTGTTTGCACCGGTGCAATCCAGACCGGGAAAGCACCCGCAAAATGTTCTGTTAAAATTCCGATAAATCTCTCTAGCGAACCATAGACAACTCTGTGGATAATGACCGGAGTTTTTTCTTTGCCGTCTTTGTCGATATATTTTAGATCGAAGTTTAGCGGCAGTTGGAAATCTAGTTGAATTGTTCCCATTTGCCATTCACGACCCAGAGAATCCTTCATAAGAATATCTATCTTCGGGCCATAAAAGGCCCCGTCACCTTCTTTGATCACATATTTCTTTCCACTTGTCTCAAGAATTTCTTTAAGAATTGCTTCTGCTTTATTCCAAACCTTTTTATCTCCCATGAATTTATCTGGTCTCGTACTGAGTCTAAAAGAATATTCTAGATCGAATTTCTTGTAGAATTTCTCCACAATCTCCAGAATATCCTTGTATTCCTGCTCAACCTGATCTTCAGATATGAACGTATGTGCGTCATCTTGGGAGAACATCCTGACTCTAAACAATCCGTTTAATGTTCCTGAAAGCTCCGCCCGGTGCAGCGTATCGCAGTCGGAATATCTAAGGGGCAATTCTCGGTAGCTCCTTGGCTTTAATTGATATACAACGATTGCATTAGGACAATTCATCGGTTTAACGCCATACACTTCTTTTTCTTTCGTTTCGACTAAGAACATATCATTTCGATAATGGTCCCAATGCCCGGATTTAATATAGAGCTCTTTTTTATTTAGAAGTGGTGTCTTAATCTCCTGATAGCCTCTTTCTTCATGTTCTTTTCGCCAAAATTCAACTAACGTGTTGTAGAGCCTTAACCCTTTCGGCAGCCAGTAGGGCATCCCCGGAGCCGTTTCATCAAAGATGAATAATTCCAGCTCGCGCCCAAGCTTTTTATGGTCTCTCTTTTCGGCTTCCTCACGAAGCTTTAGATAATCACCAAGCTCCTTTTGCGTCTCAAAAGCCAGTGCATAGATTCTCTGCAACATTTTATTTTTTTCGTCACCCTTCCAGTATGCTCCGGAAATCTTATCTAGCTTAAACCCAACTTTTAGCAAATCCGAAACCGAATCAACATGCGGGCCCTTGCACAAATCAACAAATTTCCCGGTTTTATATATCGAAACTTCTTTCTCACCAGTCTCTACAAGATCTTTAACTAATTCGATTTTATAAAGCTGATCTGTTTTGTATAGTTCCTCAAGAGCGGTTTTGCTATCAAGCTCCGCTTTTTCAAACTTCACGCCAGAGGCAATAATTTTCCTCATCTTCTGCTCAATGAGTGCTAAATCCTCCGGGATGAGAGTCCTTGGTAGATCAAAATCATAATAAAAGCCATTTTCAATCGCCGGGCCGATCCCCAACTTGACTTCCGGAAACATTTCCTCCACCGCCGCCGCCATGACATGCGACAATGAATGTCTAATTGTATCAATATTGTATTTTGCCATTTTTTCTCCTCTTACCAATTTAACAATTTATTTTTTATACAGTATGGAATAATTTGCTCTGTTATGGAAAGTGGTAGTTTAATTCCGTTCGCTTGCCAGTTACTGTCTATCCAGCCAAATTCCTCCAGTTCATCGTCTGAAATTTTTGGTTGACCGATTAGCTCGACTTGATAGGCACAGATATGAACAATAGCATCATCAAGTGCCGCCTTGTTTTCAAACTCGCCTATCCTACTAATGATTTCAACATCGCAATCAATTTCCTCTTTGACCTCGCGCCTTAAGGCTTGCTCGTCGTTCTCACCTTTTTCCCTCTTCCCACCCAAATTGGTCCAAATATCCTTACCTGCTTTTCTTACCATAAAGAATGCATTATCTCTAAAAGCTATCCCGGCAACTTTATATATTTTTTTCATTTTTATACTTATTAAAAAACAACAGCATCCGCTGTTGTAAGGGTCCTTCGACAAGCTCAGGACGGTTCCACCTCACTCCCCACTTCGCCAAGACAACGTGGGGTCTCATTTCTCGCAAATTATCGCATTGCGTTATCGAGCAGTTTTACTCATTAAAGCACTACTTTAAATTTCTTCTGCCGGCTCCGCGGTGGTATCCGCATCACAGCCTTAGGATTAATATATCAGATTATTATGATTTTGAAATGAACTACCGCCAGCCTGAGGGCAGGCGGTATCTATCTTGCCGGCAGTAAGCCGGCTGAAGGTCTTTTATCACTCTAAGACCATAGTGTGGGCTGCGGGGTTTGGTTGTGGCTTGATTGATGT
>Ga0247841_10004716_pt1 | contig 23009 bp, 19 predicted proteins | sample LaCruzMarch2015__2_FD_192410 | JGI IMG/M metagenome (GOLD analysis project Ga0247841, IMG submission 192410) | Freshwater microbial communities from meromictic Lake La Cruz, Castile-La Mancha, Spain - LaCruzMarch2015_18m | ecosystem: Environmental > Aquatic > Freshwater > Lake | place: Spain... | reverse complement strand
AGTATATCATATAATCATATCGGTAATCCGTAGGGGGGATCAGAGTTTCTTTAATCGTTCTCGGGCTTACCCATCTTAAAAGATTCAAATGACTTCCTGCCTTATCATTCGTGCCTGATGCTCTCGCTCCTCCAAACGGTTGTTGTCCTACCATAGCTCCTGAAGGTTTATCGTTAAAATAAAAATTTCCGGCAGCATATCGTAATATTCTGCAGGCTTGAATTAACGCATATTTATCATTTGAAAATATTGAACCTGTCAGTGCATAGGGAGAAGTCTTATCGCATAAACGGAGAGTTTCTTCATAATCTTTGTCATTGTAAACATAAATGGTCATTACGGGTCCGAAAATTTCTTCTTCCATTGTCAGGTAATGCGGGTTGGTTGTGAGAATAACGGTCGGTTTAATAAAATATCCTTTTGATTTATCCCCTTCTCCTCCAATCAGAATTTTTGCATCATTTGATTTTTTTATTTTTTCGATATACGACATAATATTATCAAAAGACGCTTCATCAATAACTGCATTCACAAAATTGTCGAAATCTCTGACATCACCGACTTTCATAGAAGAAACCATATCAAGGATTAAATTTTTTATCTGCGGCCATAAAGATTCCGGAATATAGGCTCTGGATGCGGCAGAACATTTCTGCCCCTGGTATTCAAAAGCTCCGCGAACAATAGCAGTAGCTACTTCTAAAGAATTTGATGAATTATGAACAAAAATGAAATCTTTTCCTCCTGTTTCACCGACAAGTTTAGGATAAGATTTATAATTTTCAAGATTATCGCTGACATTTTTCCACAAACCTTTGAAAGTATGCGTCGCTCCTGTAAAATGAATACCTCCAAATTCGTAATGTCCTAATATAATTTTGCCAATTACAGAACCCTGACCCGGGATAAAATTTATCACTCCGTCCGGCAAACCCGCTTCGTGGAATATTTTCATCAAATAATAATTTGATAAAAGCGATGTTGTTGCAGGTTTCCATACAGTGGTGTTTCCCATCAACGCTACAGAAGCATTCAGATTCGCTGCAATTGCGGTAAAATTAAAAGGGGAAATAGTAAAAATAAAACCTTCGAGCGGACGATATTCAATTCTGTTAATCATATCAAATTCAGTCGTAGGCTGGTCGCCATATATTTTTGAAGCAAAATAAGAATTGAATTTCAGGTAGTCAATCACTTCGCAGGCTGCATCTATTTCTGCCTGATAACAATTTTTTCCTTGCCCCAGCATTGTCGCCGCCACCAAAGCATTCCTGTACTTTTTTGAAATAAGCTCAGCCGCTTTGATAAAAATAGACGCCCTTTCAACCCATGAGATATTCATCCACTGTTCCTTTGCATTCAAGGCTGCATCTATTGCCAGTTTTACTTCTTTTTCAGTCGCCTGGTGATAAGTAGCCAAAACATGATGATGGTCATTAGGCATTACCACTTTTTTTGTTTTTCCTGTTCTTATTTCTTTACCACCGATAATTAATGGTATTTCGATTTCTTTACCCGACTGAAATTCTAATTCTTTCTGAAGTTTATTTCTTTCAGTACTTCCGTTTAAATATTTATAAACGGGCTCGTTTTTAGGTTCTTTGAAATTATATATAGCATTGTTCATAACAAAAAGTATTTATATTATTATCTCTTTATTACCTCACAGTAAAGCAAATTGTTTTTGGTTCGGTCATTTCCTGTAATGAAAATTTAATTCCTTCACGTCCGAGCCCTGAATTTTTAATACCTCCGAAAGGCATCGAATCAAGACGATAATCGGTTGATTCGTTAATCATCACACCTCCGCAATTCAGATTATATGCAGCTTTGAAGGCAAGATTAACATTGTCAGTAAAAATAGCGGCATGTAAACCGAAAGGCAAACTATTAGATTTTTCAATTGCCTCATCAATGTCTGATACTTTATATAAATTTACTGCAGGCGCGAAAACTTCTTCCTTATGAATTGTTGTGTTCTCCGGAACGTTTTCGAGCACGGTAGGTTGCATCACAGCCCCATTTCTTTTTCCTCCACAGAGCAATGCTGCACCCATGTTTTGCGCATCTTTTGTCCATTGTTCTACTCTTGCAGCTTCTTTTTCTGTAATCATCGGGCCCATGTCTGTTTCTTCGAGAAGTTTATTGCCGATTTTATATTTTAAAGTACGTTCAACAAATCTTTTTTTGAAGTTCTCATAAATCAAATCATGTATATAAATACGCTGCACACCGATACAATTTTGACCTGCTGCCCAAAATGCGCCTGAAACACACGATTCTACTGCATATTCAACATCAGTATCTTTCCATACAATTACAGGAGAATTTGAACCAAGTTCCATTCCGATTTTTTTAATACCGGACATTTGAACTATTTTTTTACCTGCTTCAACACCGCCCGTGAAAGAAACCATTCTTACAATATCATTTTGAATTAATGAAGGACATATTTCGTTTCCATTGCCTGTTATTAATTGCAAACATTCAGGAGGCAGCCCTGCTTCGAGTAATGCCTTAACTAATTTTATAGCAGATAATGGAGTAACTGTTGCGGGTTTTAAAATTACACTGTTACCGGCAGCAATAGCAGGTCCCAGTTTATGTGCAACAAGATTCAACGGGTCATTGAATGGTGTGATAGCCAGAACCACTCCAATCGGGAAACGATAATAATAGCCAAGTTTGTTTTCTCCGCCGGGGAATGAGTCGAATGGAATCGTCTCTCCAAGAATTCTCTTGGATTCTTCTGCCGAAACAATTAATGTATTTACGCAACGACGCGCTTCTTTTCTTGCTTCACGGATTGTTTTCGAACCTTCCTTCGCTATTGTTAATGCATAATCTTCGAGGTTGTTTTTCACTATTTCAGCAGTCTTATACAAAACATTTGCTCTTTCGTGAATACTCATTTTCTTTGAAATTTCAAATCCTTTTTGCGCTGAAGCAACGGATTTTTCGGCATCTTGCTTTGTTCCTTTCGGAATGTAATCTATAACTGAATTGTTGTAAGGATCGTAAACAGCAATTTTTTCTTCCCGTTCTATCCATTTTCCGTCAATTAACATTTTCATAAAGTTTTAATTTATTTTTGCTGCAAAATTAAACAAAATTCCCGATATGTTTAATTAAACATATCGATATTTAAAATATTTTTCAATAACAGTCTCTGATTTCGATAAATTAAAAATGAGAAAAAACTATATGCAGGTTAACAAATTTGGCTTTATTATAATTTCAAAGGGATAATTTTTTCAAACTATTATAATTAGCTTCTATTGTTTTTTCAATATCCGTTAAATTATGCGCTGCAGAAACAAAGCCTGCTTCGTAAGCGGATGGTGCAATGTAAACTCCGTTTTTCAGCATCTCTTTAAAATAAATTGAAAATAATTTAGAATCAGATGTCATTGCTGAATCGAAGTCAGTTACTTCATTTTCTGTAAAGAACAAGCACATCATAGAACCGACCCTGTTGAGTTTGAAATTCAAATCTAACCTTTTCAAGTTTTTTTTGATTCCTGCTTCTAATAATGCTGATTTCTTTTCTAAAGAAAAATAAATATTTTCTTTTTTGATAATGTTGATAGTTTCATATCCCACAGCCATTGCAAGTGGGTTTCCTGAGAGTGTGCCTGCCTGGTAAACAGGTCCCACAGGCGCAAGAAAATCCATAATCTCTTTCTTCCCGCCAAAAGCTGCAACAGGCAAACCTCCTCCGATAATTTTTCCGAGACAGGTCATATCGGGTACTATGTTATATAATTCCTGCGCACCGCCCAAAGCAACTCTGAACCCTGTAATCACTTCATCGAAAATGAGTATAATATTATTCTCTGACGTTATCTTACGAATGTTTTTCAAAAATTCAATATCCGGTAATATCACGCCAGCATTACCCATTATAGGTTCCATAATAACAGCTGCAATTTCATTTTTATTAGCATCAACTAATTTTTCAACAGAATTAAAATCATTGAATATGGCTATTAGCGTATCGTTTGCTGTATTTTCCGTAATGCCAAGGGTTCCTGGTATTCCATGAGTCAACACCCCGGAACCGGCTTTTATAAGAAAACTATCAGCATGTCCGTGATAGCAGCCTTCAAATTTTATAATTTTATCTTTGCCTGTAAATCCTCTTGCAAGGCGTACTGCACTCATAGTAGCTTCTGTTCCCGAACTTACCATTCTAACCAAATCAATTGAAGGATAAATTTGAGTAATTAACTCAGCAAGCTTTATTTCTATTTCGGTATTTGCGCCGAAACTTGTGCCATTTGCAGCATACTCATTCAGAACTTTAAGTATCCTGTCATCGGCATGACCCAGAATGAGAGGGCCCCACGAACCAACGTAGTCAATATATTCATTACCGTCAACATCGTATATCTTTGATCCTTTGCCCCTCCTGATATATAAAGGCTCCATATCAACGGACTTGAAAGCGCGCACAGGGCTGTTTACACCACCTGGCATAAACCCGACGGCTTTTTTAAATAATTCCTCAGATTTGTAATACATAATTAATCGGTTAAATATTTTATTCGTTCTTTTTTTAATTCTTTTGTGCTGAAAAGAATGATATAATCGTTGCAATTTATTCGCTGCGACAGCGATTGAACAATGATTTCACATTCATTTTCCGATTCTGCATGTACCATTGCAAACAACGGATAATCCCATTTGCAGGGAAAAGTCTTACGTTGATAACAATGTGTAAGTTGTGGATGCTCTGAAATTTTTATGCCCGCCGATATAATTTGTTCTTCGGAAACTTTAAAACAACACATGGCATTGAACAGAATTCCGGCTTTGCGATGATTTATTGTAGCAGATATCCTTCTGATAGCGCCCGATTTTTTCAGATATCGTATTCTTTCAAACAATAGTTCTTCGCTGATGTTTAATGAAGACGAAATCGTTTTCCATGGTTCAGAGATTATATCCATGTTATCCTGAATTTTATTGATGATTTTTTTGTCGGTGGGAGATAATTCTATTTCACCTTTATCATCAGGCGTTCCATTTTTATCGTGATCGTATTTCTTCTGGCTGAACCTGAAGTTCACTCCTATTTTGAATGTTCTGATGAACGGCAATATCAAATAATCAATTACCTCTTTACCGCTAAAATCAAGTAAATCTCCAACTTCTTTTACCAGGTCTTTATCTTTTTTAATAGTTAGTGTAAACCAGATATTATACAAATGATTCCTAAGATAATTATGGCTTACACCAGGATGCGTATTGATTCTTTGAGCCACATTTTCAATTTGATTTTCATTAACCTTTACAGCAACAAGTGTGCTCTGAAAGCCTATTTTCCTGGCATTTACGATAGCAGATATATTCCTGATAATTTTTTCAGAGCAAAGGTTTTTTATTTTTTCAAGTACGGCTTCTTCGGAAATATTCAGCTTTTCAGCAATTACTTTATATGGCTTTGAAACAAGCGGAAAATCGTTTTGAAGCTCTTCGAGGAGAAGTTTGTCAAGATCGGATAATTGAATCATTATATAGTTTTTTTGTAACTACTCAACAACTTGATACCAATGTTTTTTACCACATAGTATCATAGTTACATAGGTTTCACATAGAATTTTTAAAGAAAAACTCTTTTAAATATTTTTGTTTTAAAGACATTGACAACTATGTGCTTTACTATGTTTCTATTGTGTCTATGTGGTAAAATTTAACAGAATACTTCTTCTTATTGCCTTTTGATCTGTTGAGTAATTACGCTTTTTTACTTTTAGGTTCATAAATGCAATAAGGTTCTTCATCAAGATAATTACCCGTAGTTGCAAAAGCCCTTGCTCTGCACCCTCCGCATACTTTCCTGTATTCACAGTATCCGCAGCGGCCATTATAATGGTCAATATCCCGCATTTTCAAAAATAAACCGGAAGTCTCCCAGATATTTTTAAAATTGAAATTGTCTTGCTTCAGATCGCCCGCCTCCGCTTCAAGAAACCCGCATATCTGTACCTTCCCTGTATTTGATATGAAAGCAAAGCTCTGTCCGCCCATGCAGCCTTTAGTCATAGCGTTCATACCATGTGATTCAACCGTAACCGTTCTGCCTGCTTCTTTTTCCTTCTGCCTGAATATCCTGTAATAATGCGGTGCACAGGTGGGTTTCAAAATGATAGGAGTATTTTTACTTTTGTTATAAAACCATGTCAAAACATTTTCATATTCATCGGGTGAAATCTCAAAATCCGCAAGGATTTTACCTCTTCCTGTAGGAACCAACAGAAATGGGTGAAATCCAACCGCCCCAATATTAATTGCAAGTTGAAAAATATCCTCAATCTGTTTGTAATTATGTTTTGTAATAGTAGTATTTACCTGGAATTCCAATCCCACCTCTTTTGCTGTTTTTGCTGCACTGATCACCGTATCATAAGCGCCTTCGACCTGCCTGAAGTCATCATGGGTTGCGCTGTCCGCGCCGTCAATACTTAAACTGATACGTGTAATTCCGGACTTAAGCATTTTTTGTGTATTTCCTTTATTCATCAGATGTCCGCAAGGAGCCATCACCATCTTCAGCCCCAGATTTGTTCCATATTTTGCAATATCGTAAATGTCTTTTCTTGTCATCGGCTCGCCGCCCGTAAGAATAATGATAGGCTTTGCGAAGGAAGCAATATTTTCAAGCACCCTGTAACATTCTTCAGTACTTAATTCATCAGGGTATTCGATATCGCCCGCCGATGCCCTGCAGTGCCTGCATTTGAGATTACATCGCCTGGTGATTTCCCATGCGATTAATCTTGGCATATAGGCAGAAGAAGAGTTCAAAGTGAAACTAGTTTAAAATTATTTTTTACCTTTCAATATTCTTGCAACGTCTTTTGCAAAATAGGTAATGATGATATCAGCGCCTGCACGTTTTATTGAATATAAAATTTCCATCATGATTTTTTCTCCATCGATCCAACCGTTTTGAGCTGCTGCTTTAATCATGGAAAATTCACCGCTTACATTATATGCGGCAAGAGGAACATTGAATTGGGTTTTCGCCCTATAAATCACGTCAAGGTATGATAAAGCAGGTTTTACCATAACAATATCCGCTCCTTCAATCAAATCAAGTTCAATTTCTCTTAGCGCTTCATCGGAATTTGCAGCATCCATCTGGTATGCTTTCCTATCGCCGAACTGAGGCGCACACTCGGCAGCTTCTCTGAAGGGACCGTAAAAGGCAGAAGCGTATTTTGCAGAATAAGCCATTATAGGCAAATCCGTGAATCCGTTTTCATCCAATATATTTCTGATAGCTCCAACACGTCCGTCCATCATATCCGATGGAGCGAGTATATCGGCGCCTGCCTGTGCATGAGATAACGCCTGCTTTTGTATAAGTTTTAATGTTTCGTCATTATCGACAGTTCCGTTTTTTATCACACCACAGTGACCATGACTTGTATATTCGCAAAAACAAATATCCGTAATGACCAACAAATCCGGGACATCTTTCTTTATTGCCCTGACTGTTTTTTGAATAATACCATTTTCAGAATAAGATTCGGAACCGGTTTCATCTTTCTTTTCAGGAATGCCGAAAAGCAAAACACCTGGTATTCCCAATTCATAAACTTCCTTACATTCTTTAACAATCATGTCAACGGACATCTGATAGTTGCCGGGCATTGATTTAATTTCCATTTTGACTTTTTCTCCGTTACAGGCAAATAGCGGGTATATCAGGTCGTTCACAGAAAGCGTGGTTTCTCTGACTAATCTTCTGAGGTTTTCATTTTTTCTCAGCCTTCTCATTCTTGTGATTGGAAATTCCATTTTATTTTTATTAGTTTAGTTAATACTTGTATATAAATTCACTCTACTTAATACCAATTTCATTATCATTCAGATAACATGCGGGATCGGCTTCCCATAAGTCGCCCGTAACGGCTTCGGCTCTCACTCTGAAATTGCCTGCACAAATATCTATAAATTTGCATTTGCCGCATCTTCCTTTTACGTATTTCTTTTTGTCTTTCAACATAGCCATTAACGGATTGGATAAATCCGTCCAGATTTCACTGAAAGGTCTTTCTTTAATATTGCCAAAAGAATAATGCCTCCAGAACTGGTCGGCGTGAACTGAGCCATCCCAGCCTATACAAGCTATTCCATGTCCTGAACTATTTCCACCGTTCATTTGCAATAATTTTAACACCTCCCCTGCCCTTTCAGGATTTTCCTTTAATAAGCGCAGATACAGATATACTCCGTCGGCATGATTATCAACAGTAAGAACCTCTTTCTTTAAACCCTTATCATGCAATTTTTTTGTGTGGTCAATAATTCGATCAACTGTTTTGCGGGCATGTTCCGGAGAAAGGTCATCATCAATCATTTTACTGCCTCTGCCGCTATATACAAGATGGTAAAAACATATCCGCGGTATATCTTCTTCTTCCAGAAGTTTGAATATTCCCGGGATATCACTAACATTTTTTTTGTTGATGGTAAAGCGTAATCCAACTTTTATTCCCGCTTCCTTACAATTTCTTATACCTTCCAAAGCAGCATCAAAAGCGCCATTCATTCCTCTGAACTTATCATTGGTTGCCCCAATGCCATCAAGACTCACTCCTACGTATGATAAACCTAATTGGAAAAGACGCGTCGCAACTTCTTTTGTTATCAGAGTGCCGTTAGTTGAGAGAACTGCACGCAGCCCCATATTCTTAGCGTAATCAATCAATTCAAAAATATCAGGTCTCATTAAAGGCTCGCCGCCCGAAAATAATATTACCGGCGATTTAAATTCAGCTATATCTTTTATCAGGGCTTTACCTTCGGCAGTGGTTAATTCACCTGTATATTGAATATTTTTTGAACGAGAATAACAATGCACGCAATTCAAATTGCACTGCTGTGTTACATTCCAGACAACAACAGGTTTTTTGTCGTGTGAAAATTGCAGGAGATTCGATGGGAGTTTTCCCGATTCCCTGCCATATCTGAGAGGATCAGAAGGTTCAACTGTGCCGCAATATAATTTTGAAATGCCAATCATTAATTTTAACTTTCATTTTTTTTATTCACAAAATACTCCAAAACAGCGTCCATCAATCCTTCTATTGTCTGTATCTTCGCTTCGGTTACGATATTTATTCCGTTTTGTTTTGCAGTTTCAGTAGTAACAGGACCGATGGATGCACCTTTTATTTTACCAATCAGATGTTCTTTTTTATATTTCCTGAATATCTCTATTAAGTTCATAACCGTAGATGAACTGGTGAATGTAACGAGAGCAAATTCCTGTTCAAAATAAGAATTAATCTTTTCTTCAGAATATTCAGGAATAACATTTTCGTATATGGGTACAATTTTTACTATTGCTCCGAGCTTTTCAAGCTCCGAAGGGATAATATCTCTTGCTAAAGCTGAACAAGGCAGCAATATTTTTTTCCCTTTAGTTTTATCTTTCATAAGCCTGAACGCTTCCACAATTCCTTCGGATGTATATGTTGCCGGAACAAGATCGGGAATGATCCCGAATTGCTTTAATGCGTTTCCTGTTTCAGCGCCGATTACGGCAATTTTACAGCTTTTCAAAATTCTTGAATCATAATTCAATTCAAATAAACGCTTGAAAAATATTTCCACTCCATTGACAGAAGTAAAAACTATCCATGAAAATGTCCCGAGATTATTAATATTTTCATCCAGCAAACCGAAATTTTTTACAGGCAGAATATCAATAGCAGGAAATTCAATCACGTCAGCGCCCAGATTTTTCAGGCTTTTACATAATCCAGATGCCTGCATTCTGCTTCTTGTAACAACGATGCGTTTCCCGAACAATGGTTTTATATCGAACCATCTTAATTTATCACGTAATCCGACAACTTCACCAACCACAATTATCGCTGGCGGCTGAAAATTATTTTCTTCTGCAATTTTCACAATCGTATCAAGACTACCCGTAATCGTTTGCTGGAAATTACGGGTACCCCAGCGTATCAGGGCAACAGGGGTATTGCTTTTCCGGCCAAATTCTTTTAGCTTTGAAACAATGAGGGGAAGATTGGTCACTCCCATATAAAAGACAAGCGTTCCTATCCCTGTTGCAATTTTATCCCAGTTGATGTCGCTTTTCATTTTTGACGGGTCTTCATGCCCTGTAATAAAAGCTATTGATGAAGCATAACCTCTGTGTGTGATAGGAATTCCTGCATAAGAAGGAGCAGCAATGCCGGCTGTTATTCCAGGAATAATTTCGTATTCAATATCATTATTTTTCAATTCCATTGCTTCTTCGCTTCCGCGACCGAAGATAAAGGGGTCGCCTCCTTTGAGGCGTGCAACAATAAAACCTTGTTTTGCTTTTTCAATCAAAAGCTCGTTAATTCCCCGCTGCGATAATGTATGTTCACTTGCTTTTTTACCTACATAAATTTTTTCAGCGCCGGCTTTGCAATGCTTTAATAATTCCTCGTTTACAAGATAATCATAAACTATCACATCGGCGGTTTTCAGACATTCAAGCCCTTTCACGGTAATCAGACTTTCGTCACCGGGGCCCGCTCCGACCAGATAAACTTTTCCTTTTTTAGTCATTAGTGATAAAAATTGCATTATTTTTTTATGTCGTTCAGTATTTCATACCCTCCATTATTAAATAATAGCTTAGCCAAACAGGAGGCGGTATGATTGGCTTCATGAATATTTCCGGACAGATTATTTTTAATTAATTTTTCTCCTTTTAAATCGGAGATAAATCCCGTAATATGAAATTTATCGTTTGTTATCGTTGTGTAGCAGCCCATAGGCACTTGGCAGCCTCCTTTCAATACATTCAAAAAAGTTCTTTCGGCTTTAGCTGCAATGAATGTTTCATTATGTGTAATTTGTCTGATAAGGTTAAGCATAAACTCATCTTTTTCTCTTACTTCAATACCAATGATACCCTGACATGCAGCGGGAATCATAATATCGGGACTGATAAGTTCTGTAATTTTATTTTTCAATCCTGAACGTATCAGCCCTGCTCCGGCAAGAAGCAAAGTATTGCAATGACCGTTTTCCATTTTTTGCACACGCGTATTTACATTGCCTCTGATATCAACAATTTTAACATTTTTATTCAAATGCAGTAACTGGGAAATTCTTCTCAGGCTGGAGGTTCCTACAACATCATTTTCATCAAGCTGTTCAAAATTTTTTCCTGCCAGGCTAACAATGGCATCTCTCACTTCGCCTCTTTCCAAAACACCGCCCAATATAAGCTTATCAGGTAACACCGTGGGCAAATCTTTTAAGCTGTGAACCGCCAAATCAATTTCACCGCAAAGCAGCGAATTTTCGAGCTCTTTTGCAAACAAACCTTTATCGCCGATTTTCGATAATGCAACATCGAGAATTTTATCGCCTTTTGTGCTGACAGGTATAATTTCGAATATGCATTCCGAAAAATTTTTCTGCAATTTTTTTTTTACTTCCTCTGCCTGGTAGATTGCAAGAACGCTGCTTCTTGTACCTATTTTGATGGTTTTGTTCATTAATTTACAAGCCAAAAAGAATATGTTTTATCATCTGTTAATAAAACAAATTTACAAAAATGTACTAACCTGTTAAAATATTCTGAAATACATACCAGACAAATAAAGTGTATGTGCTGATTATGTAAGTACATGGGGTTTTTATATTACATTCTTAAATTTGCAGGCTTGATTTTTTGCAAATCTGTTTTCCCTGAGTATAACACATATTAACCTTCCACTAAAAACAATTTACTTATTTTTGCCGTTAAGCAATTTATATTTTAATAGTCGTAAACTTCACATTAATTTATCTGCTTTGGTAATAAAACCGATATTTCAAACAACTTTTTTATATAGAACAGCAGTCCTTTTTATCCTGCTGCTTCCTCTCTCTGTATATTCTCAAAAAACCACCAAGATCGATCTCGTTTCTGCAAATTCGCTTGAATTTAATAAAAGCATTGGTGAAGATGTTCAAAGACTTATTGGAAGTGTGATAATGAAACATGACGACACCTATTTATACTGCGACAGCGCTTATCTGCATTCCGGGTCAAACAACGTGGACGCTTATGGAAATGTCCGGATTAATTCAACTTCTGTTGAAATTACAGGACAGGCGCTAAATTACGATGGAGATACTAAAACAGCAGAAATGCATAAGAACGTAAAGATGACAGATAATCAAACGACCTTGACCACTGAACATCTTACCTATAATACAAGATCAAATATAGGGAGCTATTTTACCGGAGGTAAGATCACCGATCCGAAAAATGTTCTTACAAGTACCATTGGTTATTACTATGCTGACGACAAAAAATTCTTTTTCAAAAATAATGTTGTGCTCGTAAACCCCAGCTATACGATGAAGTCCGACACTCTGATGTATAACACAAATACGGAAGTTTCATATTTTTACGGACCTACCACTATTGTAAGTAAGGAAAACACAATTTACTGCGAAAACGGTTGGTACGATACAAAGAAAGATATAGCTCAATTCAATAAAAACGCACATCTCACAAATAAAGAACAACGATTAAGCGGCGACAGCCTTTATTACGACCGCATAATCGGATTTGGCAAGGCATTCCATAACATCACTGTTATTGATACCGTACAAAATATAATATTGAAAGGAAATTATGCCGAATACAAAGAAAAAGAAGGGCAAACGATGATCACAAAGCAGGCATTGCTTATACAAAATGAAAATGGCGATTCGCTTTTCCTCCATGCCGATACGTTAAAAGCTTTCTTCGATAGCACAGGCACAGGCAAAACTCTTTTTGCATACAAGCATGCTAAATTTTTTAAATCCGACTTGCAAGGTATTTGCGATTCAATTGTGTATTCCTTCAAAGATTCAACAATATCTATGTTTGTAAAACCGATGCTATGGACTGATAAAAACCAGCTATCGGCCGATACCATTTTTATCAGGTTGAGCAATAACCAGGTGAAACAAATGTTTCTGTACACGTCATCTTTTGTCATTTCCAAAGATGATTCGATACGTTTTAACCAGGTGAAAGGAAAAACCCTGATAGGTTATTTCAGCAATAATGACCTGAAAAGAATAGATGTGAACGGTAACGGAGAAACGATTTATTATATTAGAGACGATAAAAATGAACTGATTGGCGTGAACAAGGCACAATCAGATAACCTGATAATTCATGTAAACGAAAATAAGATAAATACTATTACTTTCATAACAAAACCTGTGGCCACACTCTATCCTGAAAAAGATTTATCTGCAAATGACACCAGGCTCAAGGATTTTATTTGGGAAGAAAGCAAGCGCCCTCTATGCAAAGAGGATGTTTTTAAATAGTGTCTCTGTCCATAAAGTAAATACAAAACGTCATTGCAATGACGATTTTATATACAATCACTAATTAATTAATTATTTATTTTTTTCTTCAGGAGCTTTATATTGATCCTTTTTGGGACTCTTGCCAAAAACAGAAACATGAACGTACCTATTAGGATTCAGCCGAAGATCTTCAAGCAACAAATTAAGTTCCTTCGACGACTTATTCAATTCGTTGTACAAACTATCGTTATTAATCAGCAAGCCAAGAGAACCTTCGCCATTATCAATCTTTTTAGTAATTTCCGAGAAATTTTCCAAAACATTGTTTGCCTTGTTGATGGTGGTTACTATCCTAACTTTGGATAATGAATCGCTGATGTTGGAGAAATTATTGATGACATTTGTCAATTTGGAATTGTTGTTTTTGAAACTGGTAGTGATAGACTCAATATTTGCAAAGATCACCGATATCCTGAACCGTTGAGTACTTACCAGGGTATCTATATTGTACGTTGCATGTTCAAGATTTTTAATGGTAAATTTTATGCTTTCAAAACTATGTATCAGGTTTTCACGCGTGTTTTCATTAAAAATATACTGAATAACTGAAATTACGGAGTCAAGCGATGCCATGAGGCTTTCGGCTTTCTTTTTTATTGGCAGCATCTGAAAACTTACTTCTTCAGAAATAGAAGCTTGTATGTCGGACATTAAGGTATCGCCACTCTTTGCATAAACATGGTCACCTTTCGGATTAATACTATCGCGTAAAATAATCTCAATTGCCCTGGAACCTAAAATATCAGAATTATAAATCCTGGCAATTGAATTAGCCGATATCTCAATATCATTTCCAACAGAAAATTTGACCAGCATTCTTCCTTTCTTACCCAAGAACGCTATATCATTAACTTCTCCAACTTTTAATCCGTTTATCATTACTGAATTGGCTTCATTCAGACCGTTAACTTGTTTGTAAACAGCATAAAAAATCCTGTTGTTCGAAAGATAATTCCTGCCCTTTAGGAAATTAAATCCCCAATAAAAAAAGGTAAGGCTGAAAACAACTAGTATTGCGACTTTTATTTCCCGTTTTATTTTCAAATTCAATTTTTTTCTTATTTTTTTTGCAAAGTTATTATTTTTTTTTAATCAATTTCATAGCTTCCTGGGGAGAAATTCTTTCGCCATTTAAAAAAGCTACAAGAAATGCATCTTTGAAGCCAATTCCATGAACTTTCTCTAATAAGGTCATGGCTGACTCCGGAGTGGATTCACTGCCTGTTACATATTTATATAGTCCATTATTAAAATACGTCTGAACATCTTTAAGTCCTTTAAAATCAGCTGAATTTACAGATTTCTTGACAGATGACGCTGCAAACTGAACTTTAAAGACGATTTCATTTTTTTCAATTACTTTTATTGAAGTGTCCTTTGCGGTAACTGTAATATCGTTTACAATCTGCCTATAAGTAACGGCGGTATCTTCGCTCTCTAACTTATTCTGATTGGCTAATGTGGTATTTCCTTCCAATTCATTTTTATATGTTTTGAAAGCTTTGTAAATACCGGATGCAATTGACTCCTGTCCTTTTACCGTACACAAAAAAATTTCGTCCTTTGTATTACTAAGAAACCCTGTTTCAATCAAGATGGAAGGCATTGCAGTTTTATACAACACCAGAAAACCTGCCTGTTTTACTCCCCTATCGAACATACCCACTTTTTCTTTCATTTGGGCTTGAACCTTAGTTGCCAGGCTTAAACTTTGGTCAAGGTAGGCGTTCTGATAAAGAGAAAAAATAATATAAGCCTCGGTAGAAGCAGGATCGAAACCATCGTAATTATTCAAATAGCTGTCTTCCATAAGGATGGAGGCATTTTCCTTTTGAGCTACTTCGAGGTTTGCCTGCGACTTATGTAAACCCATCACATACGTTTCGACGCCATAAGGATTCTTAGAAGGATTGGCATTACAATGAATTGAAATAAAAAGATCAGCTTTGCTTTCGTTGGCGATCTGGGCTCTTTTAAATAACTCCACAAAAACATCTGTATTCCTGGTATAGACTACTTTTACTTCAGGAAAATTCTTTTTTATCAATCCGCCTAATTTCAAAGCGATGGACAATGTTACATCTTTTTCTTTTGTCTTGCTGCCTATGCATCCTGGATCATGCCCCCCATGCCCGGCATCGATCACCACCCTACTGATCTTATAACTCTGGGCCAAAGACACGTTAAAAAAAGTTAAGAGCAGAAGGCACGCAATACCAAAAAAATCAAATGATCGTTTCATCTGAATGTTAAATTTTAATTAGTTTTGTTGCCTAAGTAACAATAAATTGATTTTACAAAAATAGTATTTATTCCATTGTATTCAAAACACCTTATATTTCTTTTGTTTGAATTGGTATTCACCATGTCGCTTTGCGGATTTATAAAGGCTCAGGATACTATTATTTCTAAAAACGATTCCGTTAAAATCAAAAATGATTCCACGAAGAAATCTTCTCCCAAAGAATCCGAGTATGCTCTTTCATCAAAAGTAGAATACACGGCGAATGATTCCATTCGTTTCAACATTGCAGAACAAAAGGTTTATCTTTTTGGTAAAGCCGAAATCAAATACGAGGATATTAACCTTACAGCAAATTATATTGAAATCAGTTTTAAAAAGAATCAACTTTACGCAAAAGGAGTAGCCGATTCAACGGGTAAAACAACCGGAGAGCCTGTTTTTACACAAGGTTCGCAAAGCTTTACTTCAGCAACACTCACATATAATTTTAAAACAAAAAAAGGACTGATTACCTCAATCATCACGAAGGAAGGTGAAAGCTATCTGCATGGAAACTTAGTGAAGAAATTTCCCGACAACTCCATTAATTTAAGAGAAGGGATGTACACTACCTGTGATCTTGTTCACCCTCATTACGAAATCAAATTTTTTAAAGCACGCGTAATACCTGATGACAAAATTGTGTCAGGGCCTGCCTACTTAGTTGTTGAAGATGTACCCATGCCTCTTGCTTTGCCTTTCGGTTATTTCCCGAATAAAAAGGGACAAAAATCCGGCTTGCTTATTCCTTCATACGGTGAATCTGCCAGCCGTGGATTTTTCTTGGAGAACGGCGGTTATTACGTTGGTTTGGGCGAGCATTTTGACCTTGCCTTAAGAGGCGATGTTTATTCGCATGGAAGCTGGGCAGCAAGGGCACTTTCAAATTACAACAAACGATATAAATTTAACGGGAACATTAATTTCGGCTATGCGATCAATATTGAAGGCGACCAAGGAACACCCTCATATAATAAAAGGAACGATTTTTATATTAAATGGTATCACAACCAGGATGCAAAAGCCAGACCCAACAGTCGCTTTTCAGCCAATGTGAACGCCGGAAGCAGCAAATACAATAAATACAATCCCTCAAGCACGACTGATTATTTATCGAACACACTGCAATCGAATGTATCTTATTCTACAACAATTGCAGGAAAATATAATTTCTCGGTAAATATGAGCCATAGCCAGAATACCCTTAACCGTACCGTTTCATTGAATCTTCCGGAAATTGCTTTTTCTGCAAATCGTTTCTATCCTTTCAGGAATGAAAAAAGGATGGGTAAAATGCGTTGGTACGAGAATATCAGCGTAGGATATACCATGAATGCCAGGAACAGCATCAATACCATCGACTCTCTTTTGTTTCGGAAAGAAACGTTGAAACAGATGCAGAACGGAATAAAACATTCTATTCCGATCAGTAGTTCAATTAAAGTACTGAAAACATTTACATGGACAAATACGATCAACTTTACCGAACGATGGTACATGCAAAGTATAGAAAAACATTGGATAAACGATATGCGCATTGTGAATGGTGATACTACGTTAGGTTATCTTAAAACCGACACCATTCAGGGCTTCAAAGCTGCGCGTGATTTTAATTTTTCTTCATCGCTGAGTACAAGGCTGTATGGGATGTACCAGTTTAAAAAAGGGAAAATCGTAGCTTTACGACATGTTTTAACACCTACCGTTTCTTTTGTTTACACACCTGATTTCGGCAGCGAGAAATGGGGATATTACAGGTATTTAAGGGATGGTGATCAAAGCGTACAGAAAAAATATTATTCGATCTTTGAAACCGGTATCTACGGCGCTCCTCCCCGCGACAAATCAGGCGCTATAAATTTTGCCCTCACGAATAATCTTGAAATGAAAGTGAAGAGTAAAAAAGATACCATTACCGGAATAAAGAAAGTTGTATTGATTGATAACTTTACAATTTCAGGAGGATACGATATTGCCAAAGATTCGCTCAACTGGTCGAAAATCAATATGAACGGCAGAACCAGGTTATTTAAAAATTTAGATGTAACTTATGCCAGCAGTTGGGACCCCTATGTGGTAGATTCTACAGGGAAAAACCTTAATGAGTTTGAATTGAAAAAGAACAAACGCCTGCTGCGTCTTACCAATACGAATTGGGCTTTCAGCCTGAACTGGAGTTTGCGATCAAAACAAAAAAAGAAAGAAATCACCAGTTCCAAAGCCACTGAAGAAGAACTCGACATGATCAAAGCAAATCCTGATGCCTACCTCGATTTTGACCAGCCGTGGAACCTTAACATACAATATCAGCTTAATTACATGAATAGTTTCGACCAGACTGCAAAAAAAATGGTTAACAAAGTAATACAAACCTTATCGTTCAGCGGCGACGTGAATCTTTCCTCTAAATGGAAAGTGGGATTCAGATCAGGTTACGATTTTGAACAAAAAGATTTTTCATATACTTCTATTGACATATACCGCGACCTGCACTGTTGGGAAATGGTTTTTAACTGGATACCTATGGGTTTCCGTAAGAGCTACAACCTCACCATCCGTGTTAAATCACCCGTTCTGCAAGACCTTAAGCTGACGAAGAAGAAAGATTTCAGAGATTATTAAAACATTAACCAGCTGATAAAATATTACGACAAATTACTTTAATCGTTTTTTTTTGTAGAAATTTCATGTACATTTGCAAATTAATAATTAAAATTCATATCATGAACAAAGGAACAGTAAAATTTTACAATGAATCGAAAGGATTCGGATTCATTAAAGACGCAGATTCAGGTAAAGAATACTTTGTACATTCATCCGGATTAAAAGATAGTATCAGGGAGAATGATGAAGTAACTTTTGATCTCGAGCAAGGAAAAAAAGATTTAAATGCCGTAAATGTTAAACTAGCATAGTTAATATATTATTTCAGACATTTATTTTTTTGAGCCTTACGTTGAGTAAGGCTTTTTTGTTATTTTAAAAACCATTCGAACAACACAAAACTACGTTTAGAAAATGTGTGAATGATGTAACTCTTTTCTGTAATTGTGTAATTCTTTCTTGAATTAAAGGACTCACCTTTGTACTGTGCTCCAAAGGAGTCCCTTCGGGAAAAATTTATTCACATCTGTCTAGCCAATTGCGGGAATTTAAAATTCAAAAAAATGAATACAACAGAAGTAAAAGGAACCTGGAATGAGCAAAAAGGCAAACTCAAACAGAAATTTGCAATCTTAACGGACAATGACATGAAGTTTGCGGAAGGCAAGAAAGAGGAGATGCTTGGAAAACTCCAAATCAAGCTCGGCAAAACCAAAGAAGAATTGCAAAAGATTATCGCAGCACTTTAATCATCTGCTTTTAAAATTACTCAATAAAAACTCTAAAAATAATTAAACCCAAACTAAATGAAAAAAATAATTACGTTCGGCGTAATCTGCATTATCGCAAGCATATTGTTTTCTTCCTGTAGATCAAACATATCAATAACTAAACGTCACTATAATAAAGGCTACTACGTTGACTTCAATAATGGCAAGAAGGTTGGGCTTGCACCAAAAGAAGAAGAAAAAGTAGTTCAAACCAAAACAAGTAAACCCGTGTATTATTCACAAGACCAGGCAGAACAAAACACCATGGGTGGGTATTCTGGACAAAGCCTTATAGCAGACAATAATGTTATTGCAGCAAACAATGAAAAAATGCAACGTAATGTAATTTCACAACAATACACGAAGCAATCGCTAAAACCAAAAATTAAAGAAGAGCCGGCTGCACAAATTAAGCGTACCTTATTCGAAACTAAAAAAATGAGCAGTAATTCATACGTAGGTGATGGGTTAAGTTTATTCTGGGTAGTTATCTTAGTGATATTGATCTTGTGGGCGCTTGGCCTTTTAGCAGGGGGGTTTGGCTTAGGTGGATTGATCAATGTATTACTGGTAATAGCATTGGTACTATTGATTTTATGGTTATTAAGAATTGTGTAGTCATAAATGATTCAAATGAAACTATTAAAATAAATAAGTATCAGGATAATTCTAATCTAAAAAATAAGTAAAATGTGTTTGATGGATTAGATTTAATTGCTAATTTTGTATCAGATTAGTTACAAATAAATTAATAATAATTATAAAACAAAAATTATGAGCTCAGGAAAAGTGTTATTAGGCGTATTGGCAGGCGTCGCTGCCGGTGCATTGTTAGGGGTTTTATTTGCCCCCGCAAAAGGTTCGGATACCCGAAAAAAAATATCTAAAAAGGGAGAGGACTATGCAGACGAATTAAAAGAAAAATTCAATGAATTTCTTGACAGCATCTCCGAAAAATTTGAAAAAGTAAAGGAAGAAGTTTCCGACTTTGCTGAACAGGCACAGGCCAAAGCAGAAGAAGTGAAAAAGGACGTGTAGACTGCCAAGAGTTGAATGTTATCAAAACCGAAAACATGGAATACAATACAAAGTCAATTGAATCGCTACTGGAAAGAACTGCTGAATACGGCAAAACAAGCTTTGAGTTAGCAAAACTTAAAGTCCTGGACAAAACATCGGATGTGGTTTCATCATTCATACCTCATTCTGTTGCTTTTGTCTTGATTGCGTCATTCATGCTTTTTTTAAGTTTGGGATTAGCTTTTTGGCTCGGCGAAATTCTTGGCAAAATCTGGTTCGGATTTTTTGTGGTAGCTGCTTTTTATGGTATTACAGCGATTATTTTATATTTTTTTATGCATAAATGGCTTAAAAAGCGTATATGCAATTATATCATTAAACAGGTGCTTAAATAAAATCACATGCAAAACATAACTTCCACTGCCGAACTTAAAAATGCAATTCAATTATTAGAAGTTGAGCGAGGTATTAATGAGCAGCTATTAAAAGAACAATTTCACATTACCTACGAGAGTTTAAGGCCTGTTAACCTTCTTAAGGGCACCTTGAAAGATATAGCTTCATCGCCCTATTTGATCGATAACATTTTAGGCGCTGCCATGGGTTTGGCTAGCGGTTATCTTTCAAAAAAAATATTTATAGGTGCATCAGGCAATAAGTTTAGAAAGTTTCTAGGCTCTATTTTGCAGTTTGGTGTTACAAACGTTGTTGCTCAACACCCTGATGCTATTAAATCATTCGGTCAGTTTATCTTTCAACATATTCTCTGCAAGAAAGCAATGAATTCTGAAAAGCCGTGATAGATAAAGAATTAAAATTACCATTTTACGCAAAGGTAACCATTTTTATTATCGGTTTAATTGCCTTGTTTACGATATTGTACATTGCTCAGGGAATTATTTTACCTCTAATTTTCGCAATAATTATTGCCATCGTACTCCTGCCTGTCGTGAATTTTTTTGTGCGAAAAAAAATAAACAGGGTAATAGCTATTGTAATTACTTTAGTCCTTACTATTTTAGTCATTGCTACGTTTTGCGCTCTTTTATTTTCGCAGGCGAGCCGGCTTAGCGAATCATGGCCGATACTGGTGGATAAATTTACCGGGTTATTCAACCAAACTATCACCTGGGCTTCCGGTTATTTCGACATAAACCCGCAAAAGATCCATGACTGGATTACAAAAACCAAAGGTGAACTCATCAATATCAGCAGCGCTGCAATAGGGCAAACACTCGTCACCGTCGGCAGCGGGCTGGTGGTATTGTTTATAATTCCCGTTTATATCTTTTTGATATTATTTTACCAACCACTCATACTTGATTTTATTCGCAGGCTCTTTAGCAAAAGCAACCAGAGTCAGGTGAGCGAAATAGTTACCCAGATCAAAACTGTTATTCAACGCTATCTTATTGGACTTGTTATCGAATTTATCATGGTAGCAATACTAAATACCGTTGCTCTTTTGATACTTGGAATTGACTATGCCATCCTGCTCGGCATTATTGGTGGATTGCTCAACGTAATTCCATACATCGGAGGACTCGTGGCAGTAGCATTACCCATGATGATTGCTTTGGTCACCAAATCTACGGGCTGGTATGCCTTATACGTTCTGGTGCTTTATTATTTCATCCAACTTATAGACAATAACTACATCGTTCCCAAAATAGTTGCCTCAAAAGTAAAAATCAATGCGCTTTTCGCTATAATAGTAGTATTTGTAGGAAATGCTTTATGGGGCATACCCGGTATGTTTCTTTCCATACCGCTCCTTGCCATAGTAAAACTCATTTTCGACCATATCGAACCCTTAAAACCCTGGGGTTTTTTATTAGGCGACACCATGCCATCATTATTAAAGATTAAACCGATTTTCAAAAAAGCAAAAAGCAAATGAAGTTGTACGGCGCTTATTTTAAAGAGAACCCACCGGCAAGATAATGCTTACAGGCCGCTCTACTGCCTGAAAACGCAGATGTGGAAATTTCTGTGATTGCGGTTAAATAACACATTAAACAATCTATAAAACTCAAATTCATGTTATGATAAAGAAATTATTTCTTTTCTTTTTTGCTACGACAGTTTTATCTTATGCATCGTATGCCGATGAAGGCTTATGGCTGCCTATATTGCTGGAACAGCTTAACCAAAGCGATATGCAGAGCATGGGTTTGAAGCTGACAAGTGAAGATATATTCAGTATTAATAAATCGAGTCTGAAAGATGCAGTTTGTCTTTTTGGCGGCGGTTGTACTGCTGAAGTCGTTTCAGAACAAGGATTGATTCTTACAAATTATCACTGTGGCTATAGCACAGTTAAGTCGCACAGCACGCTGGAAAATGATTATCTTACTGATGGCTATTGGGCGCAAGATTTCAAGGAAGAACTTCCCAATACAGGGCTTTCAGTAACATTCCTTATTAAAATGGAAGATGTTACTGTTAAAACACTCGAAGGAGTAACAGCCACCATGACTGAAACTCAGCGCAACGATATTATAATAAAGAATATTGAAAAAATTGAAAAAGAAGCTATCAAAGACACGCATTACAAAGCGAAAGTTAAACCATTTTATTACGGTAATGAATATTATCTTTTCATCACCGAAGTGTTCACAGATATACGGCTGGTAGGCGCTCCGCCATCAGCAATAGGAAAATTCGGCGGCGACACCGACAATTGGATGTGGCCGCGCCATACCGGCGACTTCGCTATATTCAGGATTTATGCTGATAAAAATAATGAACCTGCCGATTATTCCGAAAACAATGTCCCATATAAACCAAAGCAATCACTTGCTATATCACTAAAAGGTGTTAAAAAGGGCGATTTTACCATGGTATATGGGTTCCCCGGAAGAACACAAGAATACCTTACATCTTATGGGGTAAATCTGATTGGCAATATAGAGGATCCTGTTATGACCGACATCCGTTCC
>Ga0247841_10004715_pt1 | contig 23010 bp, 27 predicted proteins | sample LaCruzMarch2015__2_FD_192410 | JGI IMG/M metagenome (GOLD analysis project Ga0247841, IMG submission 192410) | Freshwater microbial communities from meromictic Lake La Cruz, Castile-La Mancha, Spain - LaCruzMarch2015_18m | ecosystem: Environmental > Aquatic > Freshwater > Lake | place: Spain... | reverse complement strand
AAAGCTCTTAAGATAGCTTCCTTAGGAGCATCCGGGTGTACGCCCTCAGTAGAGTAGTATGCAAAAATAGCATCGCCAATTTGTTTTGCAACACCCCCATTAGCTTCGACCATATCAATTAATTTTATAGAAGAAGGAATAAGTTCTTTCTCGACAAATTCCATATCTGTACTTCGTCGGCTAAAGTCTCTAATATCTGAAAACAATACGGCTACATCACTTTGGTGTCTCCTCATAATATCGTCGACAGCTATGGGAAGTGGTTTATCTTTTTGAGTTTGTTCCTCTATTCTTTTAACGAGAACAGGTAGAACAAACTTTTCAACTTCTGTATAAAGCTCCGTTTGAGCCTTTATAAGATCCTTTTGCGACTTACTGTGCAATAGCTTGTTGACTATAGATTGGACCCACACTCGTTTTGTAACATGAGCAAAAATTACAATCATAAAAGCTATAGTTAAGTTCACTGTATACACTTTTGTTGGCATGAACGTTATACCCCAAAAGGGCTCTGTAATTAGTGTAAGAAATACTACCCAACTCAAAGCAAAAAACAGGGAATTAGAGACAGAGGCAATTATAAGTGTTGCATGTAGTATGAGCGATACTGACTCTACGGGGTTTCCTACCGTTAACGACCATGATACTGAAATAGCCATCATAGCACTAGCCAAAATTAACGTCTGTTTAACGACATTTGTTCTTTTTCTAAAAAAATAGGCTATTAGCCCCAGTAAAAGTAACGAAAAAATATTTCCAAGACGATAAACTAGTAACTCTTTTGAAGTTTGTTGCGAACCCATTACAAAGAAAAAAAATATAAACGTTGATGGCCACACCGTATAATGAAATAAAGCCATCCTGTTTATCCATTTATTTTCTGCTTCTAAAAGTTCATCATTAAACGGGAAATCTTCCGGTACTGACGAAAATATATTCGAATAATTCTTAAATAATGTAAAAATATTAAGATGTTTTTTCATAATTTATCTGAAAAATATTTGACCCAATTTTTCATACACATATAATTTTGCGAGGTCTATGATTGTAGGATTAAGTATATTATTTTTTATTAAATGATGTGATAAATTGCGATACGTTTTGAACCAGTTTTTTGCTTTTATACTTTTCCCTAAGGCAACGTCATGTACGTCTTGTACAACCATCTCATGTGGAGAATCATTTAAGTTTTTTGATACAAATTTAATACCGGTTCTTTTAAATCCAATTTGCTCTACAAAGTCCGGTATAGGAGGCACAAAAGCAGTATATATATATCTTCTGTTGTTTTTTATCGCCGTTAAAGCCGCATGAGCATATAGTTCTCCTTGTATGCCGTTTTTCCTATAGTCTTCATCAATACAGACTCGAGCAACTTCGATAGTTTTTTCAATGGGATATTTCAAAAATAATTGCCTTTCCACTCCTTCTGCACTTGCTTCTGTATCATGGTATCCAGTGGGAAAACCACATCTCATCGAACCAACTATTTTTCCCTGATATTTTGCTATAACAATTCTTGCTCTTGAATCAAACTCGGTGGCCATATCCTCGACAGTTGCATTATCTTTTAATTTTCCGGTGGGTTTATACGTTTTATACCTTAATTCTAATACTCCTTTATATTCTTCTTCCGTTTTCACGTAACTAAAATCCAGCCAATTTGATACATTTTTTATCCCAAACCCCTCAGTGTTTAAGCTTTTGACTGTTGCATCATTTGCAAAGCTTAAAAGATATTCGCCAAGAGTTTTTAAAAGTTTCGAATCGGGTTTTATAAATTCCACACCCAGAACCATAAACTCTTTTTCCTTGTAGAAAGTTGTATTTATGCCTTTTATTTTTACATCTGCCCTTGCCGTTCCAACATACGGCAAGCTTAAGTTACATTCCAGTTCTTGATCAATACCTATAAACTTATTCCTCATGCTTGTTATAATTTTCATTCCACCGATAGATATATTTTGTACTCTAAATAAAACATAGTCGTTATAACGTATAGGATTGGGAGCTAAGCCTGTAGGCAGAAAATCATCACTGCAACTCCACCTCCGGTGAACTCTTCGCTCTGCACCAGAATATATCTCTCCCTTTTTATCCCTTATAAAAGTTCTAACCCCAGCAATATTAGTTCCGTCAACGATATATGCTCCATTCACGACCAATCCATCAAACAATGTCTCATCACCAGCAAGGCTTATCCTTAAGGAAATTTTTTCACCTTGTTTTAAACCAAGTTCGGGAGTGTTTATGAATTCAACTCCAAATGGTGAGTATGCGTGCAACTCTACAGGTTTCCATTCTGTACTAGTAAGTGTTTTTACTTTTGCTGTTATCGCTTCCCGTCCTCTTATTATTTCTCCATGGAATGGACTATGGATGAGTTCATTCTCTTTATTAACCAAAGAGCCAAGCCGTTTAACCATACCAACCCCCGTCTATAGTAATCAAACATTACTAAATTATTGTATCACGGAGAGCCTTAACTTTAAGAATAATTAACCAAAATAATCTTGCAAGTCAAGAAACTGACAAAATCGCTGTTTGACAAAGGGTTCAAGGGGTTAGATAATATTAGGAAGGGCTAAAGGCGTGTAATTGGAGGAACGTATGAAACAACTACAATATCCAGAAAAATACCCTTTAAAAGGCATAATAATAAAGCGAGAAGATGATTATAGTGATGAAACTACTATTTCCTTCGCAGTTAAGGGGTTATGTGCAGAGGGCATGACTGTCGGAGTTGATGCCATTTCTGATAAAGGCATTTTTTCACATCAAGAACTTAATGTAGAGAAGTTTTTAAGCGTTGGAGAAAAAATTAAGGTCAGCATCAGTAACTTTCCTTCTATTGGTTATTTCTCTGAGGATTGTGTCGTCAAGGATATTAAATTCAATATTGTTCGCTTCGATTTTAAGAAATCATATCGAGACTTTTGGAATAACCATATCTGCATCTCTTTTATCAATTCTTCGGATAATGTAAATTACCAAGACCTAAAAGATGCTGGCTTCAATGTTAAGGGTAACCCCAAACAACTCATTTTTAATTCCGTAGATGCAGAAAGTTTTAACATTATAGAGAACTGCAATGTAATTGGCTCTATCAGCGTTAAAGCACATGATAACAAGCTCGAGGTATTCGACCTATGGGTTAATGATGAATTTAACACAGTAGATGTTGCAACAGAAATTATAAAGTATTTAATTAGAAAGGCAATGCACTCAAAGAAGAGGTATTTGAACTTAACATCTATTCATAAAATCATTTGGGCAAACGCAGGCTTGAAAGATTCGACCATAGATATATATAATGCTGTTTTGGGTAAAGGTATTGGTTTTAAAATATGGAAAAAGTTTTTCTCTCAATGGAGTAATGCTGTTCTGATAGAAAAACTTATCGAGCCAACTTATGGAGACAGATTTCGGCTGGATTTGTATGAGAAGATATTATTTTAATATCAAAAAATTAAAATATTAATTTTTAACGATAAGACAAGATATTCCTGCGTCGCTGTTAAATAAAATAATTCTTTATTTTTCTATAATTCTCATTTATAATATAAATTATTTACGACGAGGAAATAAAAAATCCCGAAGAACTATTAGTCGTAGTTCCTCGGGACAAGAATCTTGGTTGACTCTTTTTTTAAGTAATTACATCTTAACATTCTAGTTAAGAAAGTCAACTACAGTCTCTAATTTTTTATAATCCTTCCGTAAACATAAACCTTTACAGGAGGCGTGTATGCGCGTTGTTGACTATCTTTCTAATCAAGGTCTGACCCTAAAACAAGAAGGCACAAATTATGGCGTTGACCCCTGCCCCTTTTGTGGGCACCGTGGGTGCTTCAAAGTAAATGTCGTGGAGGATTATTTTAACTGCTTTAGCTGTGGTGTTGCCGGGAACGCCATTAAATACGAGGAACTTGTCTCTGGCACAACATACAGAGAAGCTATAAAGACGGTAAAAGGAGAGAATACTTCCCCTTACTACCCAAGCAAAAACCTAGCCGAGCACCACTACCTATTGCAGAATCCTGAACCGCTGTTGTGGCTCACTGAAGGACGGAGGTTTAATCTTGCAACTCTAAAGCGCTTTAAAATAGGCTGTTTTAAGACTAGGGACGGTAAGACCATTTATACGTTCCCCTATTACCATAATGGGCTTCTTATCAACATCAAGTACAGAACAGCAGATAAAACCCTGATGTATTTCAAAAAGGGCTGTGAAACGATTCTATACAACATTGATGCCGTAAAGAATAAGGACACCGTTCTTATTGTAGAGGGTGAACCGGATTGCCTAGCCTCTTATGCCTACGACCTTGATATCCCAACCATCGCGATAGGCACTGGAGCTAAGAGCTTTAAAGAGTCTTGGCTAAAGGACTTGGAGCACGTAAAAACCGTCTACGCCTGCCTCGATATGGATGAGGTCGGAAGAGCTGGCACAATGAAACTCGCCCAAAAACTTGGCAAGCACAGAACTTTCATTGTTGAACTTCCAAAGAAAGACCTAAACGATTGTCTCATGGCTGATATTGCCAAAGACGATATTCTTGCTTACATACAAAGAGCAAAATCGCTTTATCAAATAGAGATATTAGATGCCATAATGGCAATCCCAAAAGATGAACATCTTGTTGGGTCTAAAATCAACGACCTTGTTTTACCTCTTATAGCTAAACGCCCCAAGGCTGAGATAGAGGACTACATAAGGCTAATGCGTGAACGCTGGCTTGAGGTTGGATTTAAACAATCAAGAGACTGGAGAAATGTAATAGACACTATCAGATACGAATCTTATGAGGCTGATACAAATAATGAGGTTAAAGAAATTACACCACCAGTAGTTGATGAGACCTTAAATAACGAGGCTATCGAGTTCTTAAAAAACCCTGACCTATTAAAGACACTGGAAAATCATTTAACTACTCTTGGCATTATCGGTGAAGAAGAAAACAAAGTTACCCTATGGCTATTCATGCTAACAAGAAAACTTGAAAAACAAATTCATGCTGTAGTCTTCGGTCAGTCAGCGTCTGGAAAGTCAGAATTAGTCAAACGGGTTTTGTCTACCGTACCGGAAGAAGAAGTCCTTGAGTATTCTTCTCTTAGCAGCAGGGCACTTGATTATAGACCCGAGAATGACCTAATAGGAAAAGTTATATCTATCGCTGAATACGAAGGCGCTGCCGATATTGAATACACAATAAGAACAGCCCAGAGCGAAGGCAAAATTACAAGAGGCTACACCATAAGAGATGAGGAAACAGGAGAGCTAAAGAACGCAGTTAGTACTGTTGAATGTAAATCGGTGTTTATTATAACAACGACCAAAAGCTCTATTCATAACGAGAACAGCACCCGTGTCTTTAGCCTCTATGTAAATGAGAGCGTTGGACAGACACAGAAGGTTTGCAACTTTATCCGTCATACTTTAAGTCGTGACTGGAAATCAACTGAAAAAGACAGACGACACATTGTCGATGTAATCAAAACCGCACAACGGCAATTAAACCAATTGAAATAATAATCCCCTATGTCCATTTGTTAGAGTTCCCCGAGAACACCACAAGAAATCGACGAGACTTGGCTAGATTCTTGTCGTTCATTCAAGTCATAGCTTTTGTACGGCAATATCAAAAAGAAGCAAAAACTGATGAACTAGGCACTTATTTAGAGGCTGATATTAAAGACTATGAACTCGCATACAATTATCTGCTCCCTATATTAAGAAACACCCTTGATGAGATATCACCTAGGGCATTCATCGTACTTGAAATATGTTGCTTCATTCAAGATGACATAAAAACTGAAAGCCTTGAGTTAGAAGAAGGCGGATTTACAATTAAGGATATACAACTAAAAGCGACAGCACTCGGCGTAGACCTTAAAAACAGCACCAACCTAAGAAATGAACTTTATGAACTATGCGAAAATGAATATTTAGGACTTGTCTCTGGCAAGTGGGGATTACGAGGCTCAAGGCAGGTATTCAAAGTCATTTGCAACTATGATATTAACCACACAGAGCAGACAGTCGTTAATATTAGAAACAAGAATATTGGAATACTTACACCAAAAGAATTAAGTAGTTCATTGGAAAAAAAATAATTTTATCGTTTTTAACCGCCAAATAATGCTGGTGGAGAAAAGCGCCATTCAGAAGCTGTAAGATTATTCAGGCAAGCTGTTGACATTAGAATTTTAGTAAACCAGCTATATTCATCTAAAAACGGTTTCCAATCAGATAAATCACCACTTTCTATTCTTTGTAAATAATGAGGTGTATATCGCGCAATTATGCTCCACGCATAACAAATAAGGACATTCCAAAGCAGATAGTCGTCCAATGGCTTATCAAGCTTTGCAATTGTATTCGCTTCTGTAAGTAACGAAGAATAGAAAATAGGGATTTGCTGGGCATCAGCAATTTTGTCGTCAACACAAATTTCAATTTTATAAGAGTTATATGATTGCCGGTCAGAATGCTTTTCATCAATTTGAACATTTCTTATATGAGGAAAGACCTCTTTCAAATAATCAATTGAAGCAAGCTTGGACGCATGCATCAGGCCCAAAGAGCCAGGATGAACACAGGCAATCGGACAAGGCTTTCCTGTAAGCAGTTCATAATGCCATTCAAGTTCTGGTATTCTAGAAATAAGATCATCTATACCGAATCCAAATCCTTTGTATTTATTGTAATCAGATTCAATTTGCTTCTTGCCAATTCCACTCGGCAAACAAACTTTATCTAAATCATGTTTAAAAGGCGTGTTCTTTAAAATAAGCCCCATAAAACCATTTTGTTGAATGAAAATAGTCCATTTAAGTGGTTCATCTGCCGCATTTTTATAATCTAGCGTTAAGCCATGGCCTCCACTTGAAGCATTAGAAATTTCTTTCAGCGTAATTGTTTCATTCTTCATCATTACAATTGCAGAAATTATCCAAAAACACCCGTAATAATTTTCTATTAATGTTGTAGCCAAATCATCATTATCTTTTAAAAGGAAACTCCTAGCTGTCTTGACAGCAAACATTATGTCTTTCTCATTTTTATCTTTGCGATTTAAATATTTTTGAATAGACGTAACATTACAAAACGCATTCAACTTTCGCCAGACAGCTTCTTTGCTCCACGGCTCCCTTCCTCTGTTAACTTGTTTCATCTTTTCACTCCATGCTCATCACTTATTAATAACTGCATTAATTTTGTTAACTAATTTTGTCTTTAAATCGTCGTAGTTATCCCACGTTATATGGTTTAAATGCTTGGTATCAAAATGTAATTTCTTCTTTTCGTTATCATCATTTTTGATAATATAAATAACTGGAATATTTCTGCCATGAGCATAACCAGCTTCGTAATAAACACCATGTTTATTTTCCGTAAATTCTGCGATAACAAAAGCAGATTGGTTAATCATTCCTATTATCTCATCGCTTATTCCTCCAAGAAACTCTGTTTTATCAACGGTGATAGCATTCCATCCCCCAGCTTCTTTGCACGCTATTTCTATCGCCTCCTGTAATTGTGCCCGTTCTTTATATCCAAATGACATTGCGATAAAAACCATTCTTGAATTTATATTTTTCGTTATTTCATCAATTTTCTGCCAACCTTCAGGAGTAACATTATATTCATATCCCGTTGGCACATACAAACCGGATAATCGTCGATTCTTCAAAATTTCAAAAGACTCGCCAGATATTAATTCTGCATTATATAATATTTTTAGCCATTCTGTAGCTTCCTCGTAAGTGGCAATCTTTAACTTATATAAATCTTTTTTATCCAATTTGAATTTTTCAAAAGGATTTTTATTTTTAAGTTTAGAACCGAATAATTTCAATAGTTCATATAATTTTCCTGAATGTCTGACTGATACATTCTTATAATCATCAATTTTGTTAAAGGCTGCACTTGAATTCAGCGTCTTTAAGAATTGCTCTTTTTTATCTGAACTCATTTCGTTTTTATGCCAAAACGGAACTCTCCCTTGGTCGTTAATTTTTATGTTTTCAGCAACACAATTTACTAACCATGCGGTTAAGTTTCCTTCTTCTGGAATAAACCCAACGTCTGTTTGGTTTATATCAAGCGAATAATAATATTCGCCACAAACGGGGCAATCATTCTTGGCTAAAAAAGCCCAATCTCCAGAGTGAGCTGTTTGCCCGATTAATTTTTCTCCACAAAATAAACACTTGTCCATAACCAAACCTCCGTCTATAGACCTATAACATGGTTTAATCTGCTTACTCGTGCTGTCAAGAAAATTTACTTTCTATTAATACTCAACATTAATAGGCATATTCCATTTTTTCCCTTACAGCCTTGTTCATTTGGGCAAGCAACTATCTGTCGTACTTCAATTCCATTTACAAGACACCCTGGAGGCAACGTTGTTATTGCTTTTTCGTACTCATCCTTAGTTTCGGCAATTGTGGTCACGTATTCAAACCACTCGCCACAATGATCACATTTGTACCCTGAAATTTCTGTCTTCATCTCATTTTCTCCTTTTAAAATAATCTATATTTATAATTTTACCACAATGACGAGTTAAAACACCCCACCCCCCCTCAGCAGGCTCAACAGTTAAGAAAACCTTAAATTTAAACCTATCTTTAATAATATTAATGAGTTAACTTAAGTATGGGAACTCTGCCTGTGTAAGATTAAGCCCTCATCGCACCCGTGAGTGACCATTCTCATTCCCTTCTAGCAAACTTCATAGATACCTCATATAACATATTAAAATCATTGAGTAAAAGTTTATATTTTAACTCCCTATATTCTATTTAAACTCGCCAATTTCTCATATAACTTATTGGAATTATTAATAATTTTCATTAATTTTTCTCTTGATTTTTACTCTTTTTTCTCATATAATTTATAAATAGGTAGTTATTTAAGGTAGTTACCTAAATACAAAAAATGGAGGACTCTAAAAATGACAACTCAGAAGATTGAAAAGAAGGTTCGCCTTGCTGTCCTAGTACACCCCGACTTCGCTCGAGCTTACGGGCTGGAAGAAGGGAAAAGTTTCCAACCAGAAGTAGAGGAGATTGTGAAAGAAGATGCTAGCTCTGTTACATTCTCCTATCTCTACAGAGGCTGGAAGTATGTAGACACCGTTCCCAAACAGCACTGCATCATAAGCAAGGGCGAGGAAAGTCTTGAGAACGCAGAAAGACGAATTCAAAAAACAGGCGTTCCAATGCCAACAGGCACCAAATCATCAGCATCGTCAAAAAAGGAGTAACACACTATGACTCATGAACTCCACTATCTAAAACAAGCCTTTGATATCTTAGAGCAGTTAGAAACTATGGGGCGAGATCGGAAACAAAGAACAGCTCTTTTAACGTCGGCACAAGAAAACCCCCTTCTAAAAAAGATGTTCCAGCTTTGTTGTGACTGGCTAATTGACTGGAACTTCTATTACTATGAGCCTGATGTTAAAACTATCGGTAATGAAAATATCGACGAGAACTGGGTTTGTTTTTTAAGCCTTATAGAAGACTTCCGTAACGAGGCTTTAGGATTTGTTAAACACACCAAGCGTGCAGTGGAGTTCATGGGTCGATGTTCAGAGCTTGAGCAAAAATGGTATTCAAGAATAATTAACAGAGAGCTTTCTGTTGGCGTTAGCTGGGCAATCATAAATACAGTGTGGGAGGACCTTGTCCCTTATTGGGGAATAGCTGTAGGAAGTTCTATTAAAGACGCTGATGGTGCTTTATATCCCATATTTGCCGAACCCATCGTTGATGGAATAAGGATAGGAATTATTGTTAAGGACAACTATGCTTTTATCTATACAGATAATTTTAGAAAATATCCTGTTCTTAAATTCAGCGCAAAAGAATTTCTGCCAAATGTAAGAAGGGGCGTAGTCGAAGGTATTATTATATCTCCATATCTTTACTTTCTTAATTATAAGACCAAGTCCATTACGCAAGAAATATTATCGGAGCTGTGTAATAACCTAATCTTTATAGCAACGGATTTCCTCACTTTTGATGTCTTTTACAAGGCAACGGATTACGAGGACAAAACCCCTTTTATAAAGAGAAGAGAAAAGCTAGAGCAAATCATTCCAGCTCAAAGTATCAACGCCAAACTCAATAAATGTGTTTTGGTAAAGACAAAGGAAGAGTTAATTAAACTTTATCAAGAATCAGAACATGGATTGATTTTAAAAACGCCGTCATCAACTTACATTAATGATTTTAACGATAAATGGTTTCGGTGGGGAAAATAATAACAAGGAGGCTTATATATGAATAATTTAAACAGAGTAGTCTTAATGGGACATCTTAGTAATAACCCAACGTCGGGGGAAACAGCTAGAGGAAAGAAAACAGCGACATTTCACATAGCGACTAACGAGTTTATAAAAAATGCAGCCGGAGAGAAAATAAAACGCACCGACCAGCATACAATAATAACATACGAGAAAACTGCTGATGCTTGCATAAAGATGTTGCAAAAAGGAAGCATGGTTCTTGTTGAGGGGAAAATCAGAAGTTTGATTGACAAGAGAGGCAGAAAGCAAAGCTATGAAATCTTAGCAACAGACGTGTCCTTTATTTCAAACTACAAGGCAAACGAGGTTGAGGAGGCTCAAGATGGAAACAATAACTAAAGAGACTATACGACGTAAAAACGATGCCTTTAGAAAGACCTTTGTGGGTGGCAAAGTTCTAATGACTCAGGGAGTTCAATACGCTCCTAATCTTATGAAGATAATCTCAACAGTTAAAAGTTTTGAGGATTTTAATGAAGGAAATGATACTTACGCCGAGCATGATTTTGGAAAGTTCGTAATAGATAGGATACCTTACTTCTTTAAAATAGATTATTACGACGACAAGTACGAATATTTTAAAGAGGACGGAAATAGAGTTCTTACAATTATGCGCTCCGATGAATATTAGTTCAAAGGGCATTACTATTTTTAATATATTTTATCCATAGTAAAAAGGGAGGCTGAAAAATGACTTTTCAAATTCAAAAAATAGAGAATCAAATTTTTAAACCAAGCATTAGTGGCAACATTAAAAGGCTTGTAGAACTTTTTGTAAAAGACTATCTCAGCCCTTGTACTAAAAGTGCTTATGCAAAAGATATACAACGATTCTTTCAATTTTGTCTCAATAAGGGATATATATTTAATCACCCTAGGGATATTCAATCTATACACTTACGAGAGTATCGAGACTGGTTGCTCTCTGAAGGCTATCAAAACAGTACTGTCATTCGTCACATGGCTTCCTTAAGACAGCTTATGAATTATTGTGTCATTGAGGGCGTTGTTGACAGAAATCCACTCCTGAATGTGCAATATCCAAAGCACAAGAACATCTCGACAACAAATGCCTTTACTGATGAGGAAGTTAAACAAATGCTTCTGCTCCCTCATAGAGAGTCCTACTCGGGATTACTACACTATACGGTATTGCTGACGCTGTTTTATCTCGGACTTCGGAAATCTGAGCTTGTTAACCTGCGGACTAGTGACTTTGTTGAAGAAAGAAATCATTTTGCCGTTCGTATTTGTGGAAAAGGAAACAAAATACGCACCATAGCCATTCAACCTTTTATAAGAACAGCGTTAGAAAATTATCTAAAGGCAAGCAATAGAGTTTTTGCAAAAGATGATTTTATGTTCAAGCCTGTCCGAAACAATTTTAGTAAAGACACAGACAAACCCTTACACCCGGAAACAATAAATTGGATTGTATGGCGATATGCACAAAAAGCTGGAGTAGTTAAAAACATATCGCCTCACTCTTGTCGTGCTACTGTGGTCAGTAATTTACTAGACAAGAAAATACCTATAGTTAACGTTGCTGTAATGATGGGGCATTCAAGCCCAACTACAACTATGCTTTATAGTAAGCGACATGATGATTTAGACCAAAGCGCTGCTTACAACGTAAATTATTAAGAATCCAATATTGGATTTTAGTTTCTAACGAGGAAAATCATGGTGGGGTATATAAAGGTATTAAGACGACGGCATAATTTAAAATCGACGGTGTCTTAGTGTAAAAACATAAAAAAGTGGTGAACTGTTATGAATAACTTTGTGAGTGTTCGGAATTAGTTGGTGATAACTCGGGTTAAGCTTGAATGTAGTATTGCTAATAGCATATAAGGGAGAGACGTATGGAATTCGGTGGCAGATTAAAACAGTTAATGAAGAAAAAGAACCTGACAGGAAAAAAGCTGTCAAGGGACTTGGACATCTCATATAACTCTATTCAAGAATGGCTGTCATCGAGAATGCCAAGAGACCCTCAAGTGTTAAAAAAGCTATCGAATTATTTTGGTGTATCTGTATATTTCTTACTGTACGGAGAAGAAGACCCAGCCAGCCTTATTTCAAATATCCTAGATAAAACAGAGATTCATACTGGGCTTTATGAGATTTCTATTAAGAGAGTAAAAACCAAATAATAAAGGAGGATTTCATTGCTATGAGGTGCATCTATATAACAATTTTTATCTTACTTTTTAACTTTTCTGCTTGGAGCAAAACTCCTGAAGAAGATTGTTCCTTAAGTGACAATAAAGTCGCTAAAGATATCAATGATAACGTCAGCAATAACAAATTTGTGTCCGCCTATAAGCTTTTAAAGGAGAACTTTAAAGAGTCCTCTGATGATAAAACTAAGTCGTGTTATTATAAAAAAAGAAATAGTGAATTGAAAGACTTGGTTAAAAAACAACTTGAAGACTCTAAGAAGAAGATAGAAACGTTCCTAAAAGATAAAAATTATACTGCTATCAGTTCTGAACTCCTAGAACTTGTAAATCAGGGAGCAGAGTCAATTAACGAGTCTTTTGTTGCAGATTTTTTGAACAAATATCAAACACCTGAAGTTTGTGAAGCTGGACTATTTCGCCTTTGTTACAATGGCGTTAGATGGGGCACTAAAGTAGATTATTCCATTTCCAAAAAGTTAGGGTGCATAAGAAAAACAAAAACTGCCGACAACACAATAAACCTAAACCTTTTTAAAAGTGAAGAAGAAGAGAATAGGGAGAACTTACTAAGTAAGGTTAATGCGGAAAAGCATCAAATCCTATTACCCACAGATAGCCGAACAATGGAAGAAGCAAAAAACATAAATGATGAATATATAAAATCCTTAACAGATGGACATGCTCTTTTATCCATAAGTAGAAGCTTAATATTATCAGGAGCATTTTGCAGCGGAATCATTCTAGGAGACAGACTGGTAGGAGCCTATGGTTATATGCCATTTTCTGGGACAAATGAGGACGAGAGAAAAGATGAATATTTGTATCTAAAAGCAACAATGAAAAAAGAATATGGGAAAGATGTCAAAGAAGAGCTTTTTTCATTTGCTCAATGGACAAACTCTAACGGCGTTAATGTATTGCTGGTCACACAGCCTCATGCAAAAAGCATGTATGTCCGTTACGTAAGTATTGACGCAATTAATGATGCTCAGAAAATAAATGCTAAAGCAATCAGTGAAGCTTTAAAGAATTTATGAAACAACAAATAAAAGAGTAGTTTGAGGAGGAAATATAACTATGACTAGATTCATGTTTTTTGTCCTTACATTTGGATGCATAATGCATTCCTTAAGCGCTGCGCACGATGCTGAGTTTTATTCAACTGTAGCTCAAGAAGCCTTTGATACGGGGTTATATCAGATGGCATTAGATAAATGTAACGAGGCAATAAAAAAACAGCCTGATAACAAAGGTTGCATCAAAATAATTGCTGATTCTACAGAACAATTAAACAAACAGAATGTTGCTGAAAAAAAGGCTGAGGAAAAGAAACGCAAAGAAGAGGCAATAGAAGAACGTAAACAAGAAGCTAGTTCTGTCGCCTCAGACATTTGTTACACCACAGGACAAATCAAAGAAGGTAAAAAATATATAGCAACAATTCAAGAGACCGGAAGACGCACAGGCTATATTGACAAAAGAGCCTTCTATAACGCTAATCTTGGCGTTGTTGCTCTTGAAAAACAATTAGACGACCAAAAAAGGCAGTACAAAAATCTAACGGGCAAAGCCTTTGGAAGCAAATGCAGTAACTAATTAAAGGAGGCAAAAAAAACTTTGCAGGAGGAATTATGATAAAAGTTTATTTGTTAGTAATTCTGTCTATTGTTTTAATACAAAGCGCATGTTCTGGGAGTGGAAAATACAACTTTCGATGTAATCTTGTAAATTATGATTCATCAGCAGAAAGAATTTGTAACAAAATTGAAAAGGGTTGTAATACACACGACGATGAAGAATCTAAAAAATGGTGTGGAGAACAACAAGAAGAGATAATTAAAGCTTTGCAAAAATCTTACCAAAATCTGACACAGGGCGATATTGTAATGTTGTGGCTATCTAACGTAATGCTTAAGGCGGAAGGACGTTTATAATAGCAGGGAGGGAGACCTTGGACGAGAAAAACAATGCTACAGAAATAACACCTAAAACAAACCCAGATACTAAGAAACAGAAAATTGGCGGTTTAACTGTTATCGTTATCGCCATTATAATAGCAGTTATATACTACGTTACTCGTCCCGACACAGGAGCACACTTAGTAGCAAGACAAACCATACAAAACCTTTATGTAAAAGATTTTGATTCTCACGTCGTTGTAACGCAGAAATGTTCATGGCAATGGACAAATGCAAAAATCAAAGAGGCACTATCTAAAAGTAAAGATGGCATAGCAATATTTTTACTTGTTACACTTCAAGAACAACTTAAAGAAAATCCCAACGATGTTTTTCTGTTGTTAGAAAAAATCCAAGTTATAAATCCATACGGTGTAGCCACTGTAGATGAGTATGCTTGTGTTGGCGTTCAAGGGGACAAAACCTTATTTTTATGGACTTGTAATGAAAGAGAATACAACAACTGTGATTATGCATTCAATTGTTGTATTGACGGATTTAGAAAAGATATAGGTCGGTAACCCGCATAAAAATCCTGTTTTAATTTATTTCAACACTATGAGGTATATATTATGAAGAAAAAGGAAAAAGAATATCGTATTGGTCTATGCCAATTTACATTCTTTTCCATATTACTTTGGGGATTAGGGTGGGGAATAGCCGGAGCAATTGTGCTCGGTCTATGCGGCTGCTCTATCTGGTTGGGCTACGCAATCGGGAATATCTTTGGAGCACTGTTAATGGCGTTCGCAATGTTTTTTTGTGACTATAAAGATGATGAGATATCGAGACCAACTTGGGGTATGGTGTTTGGAACTATCTGGTTACCACCTGTTGCTGTGCTAGCGATTTTATTTGTTATAGCCTCCGCTGGCGCTCTTTTAAATCTAGCAAGAAGCATTATCGGGCTAGGCAGACGATCATAATAGAAGGTAAAGAATATGTTAGAGCACAATTCAAAACTCAGAGACTTCTTCATTAGCATCGATTTTATCTTTTTTTGGACTTTGCCGATGTTTTTACTTCAAAAGGGCGCTGGTATGACAGAACTAAAAGCCAGTAGAATTGTAAAGAGGTATAGGAAGTATTGGCATACCACTATTCGCTGGTTAGCCCATAGAACTTGGCGCAAAGAAAGGTCATGCAGAAGGCAATTACGTTACCTTGGTTGCTATTGGTGTCCAGAAGAGAATAAAGAAAATCCATTCTTCAAAATCGGTCAAATCTATATATCTAAAACTTTCAACGGGGCTACATACACAATAGAAGGCATCGAGGGATATATCGGATGTGCTTTCTTTGAAAGACTTAACTAATGGAGGGCGAAAAATGAAGAATAAAAAAAATGAATTTAAAAACCTTTTTAAAAAAATGACTAATGATAAAAACTTTATCTCTTTAGACAAGGTATATATGCGAAGTTATAGCGACCTAAATGCCAATTGCCTTCTTGGGCAATCTACCATAAGTGACAGTAAGGATATCTCCTCACTGATAAAAGCTACTGTTAAAAATGCTGGTATAAAATCAAACATGAAATTGAGTCATATACTCTTGCATATTGAAACTCCCAAAAAAACGCCATTAGAAAATGTAATACGAATTGTCGCGAATGTAGAAGAACACATCAACTGCGACTTTAATTTTTCTGTTGGGACTTCAAATTCTAAAGAAATAAAGTTAACTATGATTGCACAGAAAAACACCTCAAACCAACGTCGACAATACCAAACCATTGAAAAAGGCATAAATCGCGAAAATTGAGGTCAGAAACATGGGTTTTTATGGGAAATTAATCGGTTTTTAGCCCAGATAACCTAGGTAAATTACAGATTTTTATTATTGCAAGCTATGTATTTTAACGGCTAGTCAAAACTTTTCTTAGAATATCTTGAGGAACCTTTTTTCTTTTTATATTCCTTAAGCTGATTAGGTTAGCCACTATACATATGTTGTCTTTTTTAACCCATACAGCAGTAAGCCCATAATTTTCAAATTGCCTTACTAATGATTCCCAAAAACGACCTGATAGTTTCTTCCATCCACATATCTCCCTAAAAGTCTCAGCATCTAGAATGTAATCCCCTTTCCGTGCTTTGTTTGGGCGACCAAACTCTGACTTATAAATCTTTACGAATTTTTTTACTGCTTCTTTGGCATCGTAACAGTGGTAATTGGTTCCCATAGCGCCCCCCTACATAAGTAGGATATTACCATAGGGGCGGTATAATGACTAGCTACCCTTTCTTAGACAAAATCCATGTCCAGTTCAGAACATACACTCCTCGGCTCTTCCTTGTTAATAATGTGTTAGGAGCGTCCCGGTAAATACTAAGAGTTCTCTGTGCAAGCTTCTTTGGCGCTTTCCCTTTAATGCCTGTGTGGATGGAATATGTACCACTGAGAAGTGCCTCAAAGGCTTCCTCCCAGAGATAATCATAGTGAGCCTTAATAAACTGTTTGGCGATGTTTACCTCTCCCTCCTCACAATAGTGTGAGGGTATACCTAGAATTGGATAAAATTCATCGAAAGTGAGATGCCCTAGTTTTGTAATTATATCTATGAGTCCCTGCTTGCTGTTAAAAACATTGGAATGAGTATCAGCATAGAGCTTAATTGGTTCTTTAGGAAAACACCGTTCAACTCTGTTTATACTCGCTAAAGGGTATGCCGCTTTATGATAGATTTTAATCTTGGACTTATCGAGGACACACCCTGTAAGCCTATCCGGTTCAGTATCGCTGGTTACATCTGCTACAGTGTTTACTTTTAAAATAGTTTCTCCTTTGTCTGATACATATTGACCAGTAAGGGTTTTTCTAACAGCGTTGTTAAGATTTGCTCTTATATGTTCGTTCCTGTTGAGTTGCTCATTAGGGGGCGTAAAGATATCAAAGTCTATTTCTATGTATTGGATAGATGTATCAAAATCATCAACAGTTATATTGAAGGCTTTTAATTCAGTTTTTAACCACCTCTTTGTTTCCTGTATCTGATGATACAATTCTTCATAAGCAATATCTCTTAGTTTTGAAATGGAAAAGCCATGCTCTTTAGCCTTCAATCTTAACTCGTATGGAATTACATTGGTGTGGTATTCATACGTGCTCATGTCTCTTGAGACCTTGAACAGCGACATTAAATGATATCTTAAGAAAGTATTACAGTTAAATGAGAGACTATGCCTAATGAGAATATCTATGCCTCTCTTAGAGAGAACAATTACACGACCATTAACTTTAAGTTTCTTCGGTATATCGGAATAGATTATCCCTTTTTCATCCAGTTTAGGACGGCGATATTTAAATTTAGATGTGGCATAGAAATTAATTCGCACATGGTCTATTAGAAAATCGTATCTCTCCGACGTTGTTAAATAGCTCCTGAATTTCATGTTTGTCTCCTAGTTACCTCTTGTTTTTGACTTTTGATTGAGACTGGTTATTAAAAAGAACAAATACTAAGTAAAAGGACAAGAAAAGGATTAGAAGTGATAGTAAATAAGAAATAATATATATTTAATATTTAATATAATAATATAAGATATAATATAATAGGTGGGCAATATACAGCGATGTAGTTTTAATCATTACTATTATCATCACACATAGCGCTATCTTCTTTTGGCGGAGTACCTAGTAGTAATATATTCTGCTCATAATTATCTTTCCCGTCGGCAAGTAGCTGGTCTACTAACGATATCGCAGCAATTGCTTTCTTAAGATTTTTCTCTTTTAGATACTCAAGATATTTTTTTCTCTCAGATACTAAGCAAATTAATTTATCCAAATAAGATTGAATAATACAAATGTTGTGCCCAATTAAACACGTCCTAAGAAGTGCTATCGCTGATTCATCACCTTCTGCATTTTTTTGGGCAAGGCTATACATCGAACATGAGTACTTCTTTTTGTAATGTCTACATACATAACAGTTACAGATTAAATCCTTTTCATTATGCTCTTGGTATTTTTCCTTGCTCAGATTACAATACCTAGGACCTGTGATAAAAGTTTTAGGTAACAACACATTTAAAAATTCTCCAGCGTCTATAGTATAAGTTTTGCTATCTGACGTTATATTATCATAACAATAGTGTCCCATATAGACGAACAGAGCAAGAGCCTCAATTGCTCCAACACCTAAGATATGTGCATTTTTGCATCCAATAGACCAAGATTGCATTCCAAAATAAGCACGCTCAAGAAGAGACGCATCTATTAGCCGACCAAGAGCGTACCCGTATATTTTATCACCAGATATTTTTGTTATTTCAGTTAGCCAATGTGCTCGCTCTTTTAATGAATACACACCTTCAACGCTCAGCGCACCTTGTACGGCGTCGTAGTATTTTGAGTTTAGATTATCTCCTGTTATTAAATGAAAAAGTTTTGTCCTAAAACTGGTTAATTCCAAGCTACATTCATAACTGCCTTCTATGGGAAAATCCGGTCCTACCACTACATTGGGTTTTAAACGTTGCATCGTTTTCATCAAAACATGCTCATTAATTCCGTCCACTTTATAAGGATAACCACACAGGGAATATCCCCCGGAATCTAGCATCATCTTACTTTTTATATTTGGAAATTTGTCCAATAGTCCCAAAATATTTTTATTGTTAGACGCTATAGAATGTAAAAATGTTGCATCTGTTTTTCTTGTCAATATGCGTAAAGTGTCCGGGAATATGGATTCCGCTATAACATGATAAAATCGATAGCTCATTTCATAACTCCCTCAAGTTGAGGATGTCCTTTTAAGAGGTATTGAACGAGTTCTTTTTTGGGGTTATTCAGAAAGTGCTGTATAAGAATGATGTTTTGAAACCATACTGAGGCTTCCTGTAGTGACGGTATGGACACAACATTTAAATCACTTATTTCAAAAGCATCACTTACAGCTTGTTTAAACCTTGTATTGTATTGGCTGTTGTAAATAACAGCCCCGGACTTTGTCTTGTTTTTCAGGCTTTCTATTTCATCGTCAAGATTATCGACGTTAATCTGACCTTTGTTTAGTGCTGTAACTATTTTCAGAAGTTGTTCTTTGCTTAATTCTCTGACTTTTTGGTTATCCAACAATTGCACCGCCATATCTCCGTCAATAAGCCTTCGAAGCATATCTACAGTAAAGGGTTCTATGTGACACAATTGCTCAAGCAAACCTTGTCCGGACAAGGTTTGGTCTTTTTCCTTCATATGTGCAGCATAGCGTTGGAGTAGCCGGCCATCATAAAGCCATGTTTCAATGGTGTTCCTATTAACGCTTTTAAAGTCACTGTAAAAGTCCTTGTTGCCGTTAACTTTATATAGCAAATGTAAAGTCGCTGTTAGTAGTCGTACAATAATACCAGACTTTTTCGTACTAACAATAAGTTCATTTGCTAAGTTTATAATTCTTTGCTCTCGGTCGTTAACCTTTTTGATGAGCCTTGGAAGCACTACATCGACGGCTGTTCCCTTTATAAAGGGGATAATTTGGTTTGACCCAGATTTATTCCCCTTGGCAACAAGTTCGGCACAGTGATTAATACCAAAAATTACCGCATTACCAACTACAGCGTCGTTAAAAATCTTGTCCTTTTCTTCTTGAATGCTTTGTTTGTTTACTAGATTCTTCATTATAAATGCCTCCTAAAAAGTTTTAAATTCTAACCCTAGGAGACAAGGAAATAGAGCGACGGTCAAATAAACTAAAACTTACTTTTAATAGTTAAAATTTATTAGAAGCGATTGGGATTAATAATGAACGCCCCAACTAACGTTTTTGATTTATAATGAACCTCTTGTTGTAACCAATCAATATTAGAAGGGGATATATGTTTGCTACCTTGTATTAGTTTTTGAGCTATGCCTTGTTTTTTTAGATTATTTTGTACAGCCTTAATGTCTCTTACAAGCAACCATGTATATAGTTCTTCTCTTTGTCTTTCTTTTTTATGCATCTGTATACTGGGAGTTTTGGCGTTTCCTATTAATCTCTCAAGTGTCTGGTCAAACAGTGCACCTGTTAATTTTGGACACATACATTTCAGAATTTCCCACCATACAAAGTGGAAATAATGCTTATAAAACTCTGTATTGGAGTCTTCGTTAATAATCAATGGCTTCAAAGTCGTTTCATAACGGGGCTCATAAAAAAACTTAGGATAAACAGGTCCCAAATGAGCCACTCTATAGAAGATGTTGTATCCAAAACGTTTCTCACGTGCCCTTTTGTTACTGTTGTCTTCTTCGCCAGAAGGAATAAGTGATTCTTTTAGTGTGGTGTCCGGTCCGAACTCTTCATAGTTATATTCTGTTTCCATATCCTCTGTAATGCTTTCCAGTCCCTTTCTCTTCCTAATGCCATTCATATATGACACTAACGGCGTTTCCATTCTGTTCGTATTTACAATCTCGTTTAGTAGTAGCTTATAGTATTCGACTGCCAATATCTCCAAACATTCACCGTCTATTTCTTTGATTCCTGTTTCTTCTTTAAGCACTAAGGAAATTCTGTCACGATATTTCTGCATATCTACTATCATCAATTCTGATGGTTTTATCTCCTTGGTCTTTAATCCAGAGGCAGTTTCCCCCTCTTTTATCTTTATATAGGTTGGTTTTATAATCTTTTTAGGTGCATAAAAAAACAGCATCTCCTGATTAGCAAACTTACCCATTAGTTCTTTGTATTGTGCTTCCTTTTCTGTACGCTCCTCCTGACTCTTTACTTTCATGTCTTTAGGAAGCTTTAGTTCAAGTATATCCTGTGTAAAATATGTATAAATAGGCTTCAATATACTCTCCGTTACCTAACTAATACACCCCCTATAATCAGGTTGCAATTGCATATTTCTTAACTAATAAAAAATTCTTTTAATTTTAATGTTGAATTATTTTTACCGTCTAGACTCTGGCTTTATGAAGCAAAAAAACTCCATAGCCATACAGGGCAAAGATGATAATATAGAGCGAGAAAAGACCTCGCTCTTTGAAAAACAAATATCAGGTGAATTTCTTACCATCGACGAAGCATCGTCGTTCTTGCGCATAACAAAATCTACCTTATATACGTGGGTAAACCAGAGAAAAATACCGTTCAGGAAGCACGGAGGTAGAGTTGTTTTCAACAGGCAGGAATTAGACGACTGGAGCAAGAAGCAATCTTTTGCTCCAATACTAAATGAGCCTAACTATCGAAGAGGAGGTTAGGCTTGGCTATTAATCGTAAAAAGACAAAGAATGGGGAAATACATTACATTGTAAGAGTGAGAGACTCAATAGGTAGATGGTTCCCCTCCAAAACTTTTGAACAGAAAACTGATGCTAAACGGCATGAAAGAACCTTGCTTTCTCAGCGAGATATAGGAGTAAGTGTTTCTTCAATACAGCAACGAAACATACCGTTTGAGGAATATAAAGCAAAATGGACCATAGAGTGCAGAAGTAAAATGTCCGAAGGCTGGAAGAAAAAGCAAGACCAGATGATAAAGGATTATATTGTCCCTTGTTTAGAAAAAAGAAAGCTATCGGAGATTAAATCTTGTGACATAGAGGCTGTTTTAGTGTCTGTAAAAAAACAAGGTCTTGGTGAACAAGTTCAATTGCATATTTATAACATCCTTCACAAAATGTTTGACGACGCTATAAATATGTATGAAATACTTCCTAAAAACCCCGTTGTAAAACGACTTAGACCTAAAATTACACAGAAGGAACGAACTTTTTTAGAGCCGTCGGAATCGCAAGCACTCTTAAACCAATCAAAGTCTCATTCATTGGGGGTGTTAATCTGGATACAAATTTATTCTGGGTTACGTCCTGGAGAGACCACTGTACTTAGAGTTAAGGACTTGGATTTTGAAAGGAATCAAATACTAATAAGAACATCATACAACAGGTCTGAACGTTGTATTCAAGATCACACAAAACAAGGGGACTGGGGAATGGCTCCAATGCCTCCTGCATTAAAAAACTACCTCATAGAAAGCACTAAAGACAAAAACGAAGACTCTTTTATCGTAGAAAAGCCATCAGGCGGAATGGTAACTTATGAAAGTTATAATCTAACTTTAAAAAAGTTATGTCATGAAGCTGGAGTAAAAATTATTACGCCACATGAGTTAAGACACTCTTCCACTGAGTTATACTACGAGGCTGGAGCTAGTGCAGAGGATATAAGAAGGTTACTAAACCACAAAAGTATCTCTTGTACTCAAAAGTATATACACCGAACAGACAGGCGTTTGAGTTCAATAGCAGAGAAAGTTGGGTGTACAAATTTTGAAAAATCAGAAGGATAAACGTACACTTTTGTGGGGATGTTCACTTTTGTTCACTTTTGCCCTTTTTAGAGCCAAAACAGGTTCAAGCACAAACCCTTGAAACTCTTTACTATGGCGGAGAGGGTGGGAGTCGAACCCACGGAGGACTTTCGCCCTCACACGCTTTCGAGTAAGCGTAGCACACATTTGGCAACGTGGTCAAATGAGTACATCCTAACAAAACCGCAGAGTTGTGCAGTTTTGTTCTTACTTCATCTTTTTGAGC
>Ga0247841_10004713_pt1 | contig 23015 bp, 24 predicted proteins | sample LaCruzMarch2015__2_FD_192410 | JGI IMG/M metagenome (GOLD analysis project Ga0247841, IMG submission 192410) | Freshwater microbial communities from meromictic Lake La Cruz, Castile-La Mancha, Spain - LaCruzMarch2015_18m | ecosystem: Environmental > Aquatic > Freshwater > Lake | place: Spain... | reverse complement strand
CTCTTGGTAGATGGAGAATAGAAAAATGTAATACTCAAATGAATAATAAAATAGATTTATCGAACGAAGACCATTGTGGTCCTTGTGGTCAATACGCATTGGAAAAAGTAAAATTCAAAAATGATGTAAATAAAGATATTGTTTCAACATCAACTTAAATAACCCAAATAATAACCCAAATAAATAAAAATATACATTACTAGTTAGGGTATTTTAAATGATAAAAGGTGTAAAAATAATATATAAATTAATAATCTGTAAGTGTTCATTAAATCATTTTTTTTTTTATTAAAAAAAAATGATATATAAAATAATATAAAAAAGTATAATAATATATAAAATACAAAATCTTATAATATGGAATTACTTGATTGGATTGATATAAATAAATTAAATATGGATAATTTATCAAGAAATCCAAATGCAATAGATTTCTTAGAATCTAATCCTGATTTAATTAACTGGTATCAACTATCTAAAAATCCTAATGCAATAGATTTATTGGAAGCTAATCCAGATAAAATTGATTGGATTAATTTATCATTAAACCCAAATGCAATTCATCTTTTGGAAGCTAATCCAGAAAAAATAAATTGGAGTCAATTATCAAAAAATAAAAATGCAATTCATCTTTTGGAAGCCAATCAAGATAAAATTAATTGGTTTAATTTAAACTTTAATACTTCAGCAATTGAATTGTTAACATCAAAACCTGAAAAAATATCTTGGCATTATTTATGTGAAAATGAAAATGCTATTCATATTTTAGAAAACAACCGAAATAAAATTGTTTGGTCTTATTTATCATGTAATCAAAATGCTATGCACTTATTAGAAGAAAATAAAAATTTAATTAATTGGGGTCAATTATCAAAAAATCCAAGTGCAATACATCTTTTAAAAAATAATAAAAATAAAATTAATTATTATTATTTATCATTAAATCCAAACATTTTTACTTATAACCATTATTTATTAAAATAAAAATATAATAATAATATAATAATATAATAATATAACAATAATGGAACAAGAAAGAATAATTAAATGTCCTTTCAAAGATGTTATTAAAATATATACTGAAAATATAGAACAAGAAAAAATAAATAAATGTCCTTTCAAAGATATTATTAAAATATATATTAAAAATACTGAAGAAGATGATAAAAAAAAAGAATAATATTTTTTTTTAAAATATAACTTTGTATAAAAACAATAATATATATATATATATATAATGGATGTTAATTATGATTCTGGAAATATTATTATAAAATATAATACAATAACAAAAAATATACCGATTAATAATTTTAAATATTTTAGTATTGTGAATGATGTTGTTTCTATTGAAAAAGTAAACAATAATAATGATTATGGAAATTTTATTACAGCACAAAAACAACTAAGAGCATTAGATATGATGAAAGATGGTTCAGTATCCACCCCTAGTATTTCAGGTAGTGTTTTACAAATAGCTTACAACAAAAGTTTTGAAATTAGTTATACAAAATTAAGTGAAATTGAAAAAGTCTTTTTTGATTCTGTTGAAACAAAAATAGAAAAATTACCATGGACTAAAATATATAATTCTAATGATAAAAAAATAGACATTGATGTTGCATTTCAAGAATCCGGTCTTGATCCTTCATATTTTATTAGTAATCGAGACCAAGACCTTCAATATTGTAATAATTTTGCAACTGAAGTTTTAGATCCGGCATCAAGAAAATCACATGAAAACAGTTTTAATTTTCCTGAAATAAATGAAAAAATTGTATTAACCAAAAATTTTCTTAATTTATTTGGATTTATTGAATGTAGTGTTGAAGCAAAAAAAATACAAAACCGAAACTCAAATCCAAATTATGATTTTAAATTAGAAATCAATGGTTATCCAATTACACCTGAAAGACAAAATAGTTTTGATTATTTTATGGGAAATGTACAAAAAAATAAATATATAAAGGAGACAAGCGGAAATAAACCTGTGAAAAATGCTTTACTCGTTTGTAAAGAAATGGGTGATGTATTACAAGTTTTATTTATGCTCATATGGAAATATAGTACAAATAATACAAATAACAAATATTGTATCTCAACTTGTGACTATGTTGTTGCTTTATTATGTATTATGTTAAACTTAAATTACACACTTGCAGTTAAAAAAAAAGAAACAGAAAACCAACCAAAAGTAAAATATATTCAGTATTATAATAGTGGTGTAACTGATGGAGATCAACCTACTATTAGAGAGCGAAATAAATTAAAGTTTACAGAAGAAAAAAAAAAGATTATAAATGAAAATGAAAAATATATAAAAGTTATTGAACAATTAAAAAATAAATCAAAACAAATAAAATTAAATATTTCTGGATATGGTGAAACTTATACTTTCAAAACAGTTTTTTATAAAAATATTATTGAGGATTACAAAAAGATACAAACAATATTAAAAAATTATGATGATATAGATAATTCGATTTTTGATTATGATGATGTTTTCAAAAAAAAAATACAAATTTTTAAACAAAATTTTACATTAATACGTTTAATTGTTAAAACTAGTAGTTACTATAAGTTATGTGCAAATAACAAATATACATTAAAAAAAGATTTATATGATTTACCTAATTCAAATTTTATTTCAAAATTTGGTAACCTTTATAATTATAAAAATAGTTTTATTTATATTGGTACAAACAATTATATTGACAGCAACACAAATGTTTCTACGGGTAGAAATAGAGGTGGAAATTCAAATGAAATGGAAGTTGTTGAAAATGAAAATGAAAATGAAAATGAAATAGTAAATGAAGAAATATTAGAATTTTGTCATCAAAAAGCGTATTATTATGATAAAGATTATGTAAATAAACAAGGTGAAGTTATAGAATATGATTTATATGATACATTAAAAAGTAACATAGAAGAAAAACTAAGAAATGACTTAAGTGATTATTTTGAAGATTTTTATAATATATTATTATATTATTTTTATTTTGATAATGAAGTTTATTATGATATTGAATTAGGACAAAAAATACATCAAATAAAAGAAGATTTTTTAAATATAGAAGAAGAACAAGGAGAAGGACAAAAACAAGTACTACAAGAAAATATATTTATGGAAATAGATTATCCAAAATTACAACCTTCGGAACAAAGAGAAGTACAAGAAAATATATATATGGAAACAGATTATCCAAAAATACAACCTTCAGATCAAGACACAAGTACCCCAGTTGAAAAAAAAAGAATTAATTCAGTTGAACCACCTTCAACCCCTCAACGTAAAAGATTACGTGAAAATGAAACAAATGATAATTTTAATGGTAATTTAGGACATATTAATTTGAATATAAATGAAAATACAAAAACACAAACACAAAAAATAAATAGAGGAAGAAATAAACGAAAAATAAATAAAAATACAAAAACACAAACACAAACAAGAAATAAACGAAAAATTAAGGGTGGTTTAAAAAAAAATAAAACAAAGAAAACAAAACAAACTAAGAAAACAAAACAAACTAAGAAAACAAAACAAACTAAGAAAACAAAACAAACTAAGAAAATAAACAAACAAAGAAAACAAACTAAACGAAATAAGCAGTAAATAATGTAAAACAATATAAAAGATTAATAATATATTATTAGTATATTTGTATATTAGTATATTAATATCATAAAATGGAAAACGAATTATTACAAAATAAAAGTATATGTCATTATTTATATCTTCTTAGAGAAAGAGAATTTATAAAATCAAAAGAAAATATATATAAATTGGGTAAAACACACCAATTAAATCTCGCAAGATTTAATTCATATCCTAATGGATCTCAACTTCTTTTACATATAATATGTAATGATTGTGACAAACTTGAAAAAATAATTATAAAATTATTTAAAATAAAATATTATCAAAGAAAAGATATTGGAACAGAATATTTCGAAGGTGATTTATTTAGTATGATAAATGATATTTATAATGAAGTTATTAAAATGAATAATCATAAAAAAAATATTGAAAATATTGAAAATAATGAAAATAACAAACAAGAATCTTTTCTTTATGGAGTAAAAGAAATAAAAACAGAATTATTAAAAATACATGCTTTTAATAATTTTGATACAATAGATAATGTGATAAATAATATAACAAACAATATATCGGATAATATATCAGATAATATATCAAATAACATAACAAATAACATAACAAATAATATAACAAATAATATAACAAATAATATAACAAATAATATAACAGATAATATAATAGATAATACATTAATTTTAAATGATTTAAATGAAGTCAATAATGAATATTTTAAATCTTTTAATTATATTTCATATCCTTCTTCTTGTAATTTTTTGAATGATAATAAAATTAAAATAAAAAATGACACAATAAATAAAAATGAAATACAAAATAATAAATTAAGTTATTTTAATTTTAAAAAAAAATAAATACAAATAAAATATAAAGAACAATTTTTTTAATTAGTTAGTTATAAAAAATATAAGTGAAGAATGTATAAATGATAAAACAAAATATATTTATTTCTTTTGTTATGTTTGAAAGTATATTTGTTGCATTGTATAGTGTATTTATTTATTATTTATTTATTTATTTTAAATTATTAACACATAATATTAATAATAATAAAAATATTGTTTACATTTTATTTATTGTTGGATTTTTTAAACATTTTATAGGTTTTTATTCTGGATTACATACTTATTATTGTAATAATGGATATGCTTGTTTAAGTGTAAATAAAAATATAAATAATGATAATATTTACATATCAAAATATACAAATCTTTTTATGTTAATTTTAGAATCTATTACTGAAGGTTATTTATTTTGTCTATTTGGATTTTTCCTATTATTTATAATTGAAACAATATTTATAATTTTTCATAAAAAAAAAAGATTTTCAATAAATATTATGTATTTTATTATTTTTTTAATTGGATTATTATTATATTTAATTTTTGAAATATCAGGATTACATCATTTATTTTGTATAAAAAAATGTATAAAAAAAGTTTAAGTTTTTAAAATTACATAATAAAAGCATAAAAGCATAAAGCATAAAAGCATAAAAGCATAAAAGCATAAAAGCATAAAAGCATAAAAGCATAAAAGCATAAAAGCATAAAACATTAACAGTTACATAATATTTTATCAGGAATAATTATATTTGATGTTATTTTATATTCACCACAAAAATAACAACTCATAGCTTGAAGTTGAACTGTACCATTTCTATCGGACAAAGCCCAATGTTCTTCACTATTTTCATAGTTATCATAATATCCATTAAATACAATGTTTTCAGTTCTTGTATTATACAATAGTTCTGTATTATCAGTTTGAACATCTGAATCGTCACTTTCAATATATGAGTCATATGATTCATTATCTGTATTGTTATCTGTATTGTTATCTGTATCATTATTTTCAATACGATCATCAATCATATTAATTTCAACAGGAATAAAATAGTTGGCTCTGTTTGAACCATATGTTAAATCAATAATAATTTCTTTCATATTTTTTATATATTTTTTATTATAAGAATTAATATATTCATTTTTAAAAATTATACTTACAGGATTTATATTTCTGTATGAAAGAATAATGTTAATAATTTCATTTGGAATCATAAATTTTTTAAAAGTTAGTTCTTTAGTATTCATATTCATATTATTTTTTTCTAACTTTTATTATTAAGAGTAATAACAAATCATTTTTTTTTATAATTATAAATCAATTAAAATATATTGTCCATATTCATTATTTTCATCATTTTCGTCAAATATTATTATTTTATTATTTTTTACTTCTTTTACTCTATAATTCAATTCGTCATTTTCTTTATTATTATTTTTTTTATAAATATTATTTAAATTTTTATATTGAAAAATAAATGTTCCAAAATGATAAAAATATTTAATATTCATTATGTTACTTGTCTTTTATATATATATATTATTATTAATTTTTCTTTTCATTTTTTTTAAGTATTATTTTAAAAACAATTTAAAAAGATTATATATATTTTATATATAATTAGTAATATTAATTATATATTTTTGCTCGTATAGTTTAATGGTTATGACACTGTTCTTATAAATCAGAGATCTGGGTTCGATCCCCAGTATGAGCAACTCTTTTTAAAAGAGATAATGGTGCTTTGATGTAATTGGTTAGCATTTGTGCCTTTGAAGCACACCATTTGGGTTCAAGTCCCAAAAGCACCTTTTTATTATTTAGTAATTTTAAATACTAAATAATATAATAAATAATATTAATTAACTAAAAATTGATTGTGATTTCGTTTTATTTGATGATTTCTTTTTATTTAATGATTTTGTTTTATTTAATGATTTAAGTTTGTTTGATGGTTTAACTTTATTTAATGATTTAACTTTTTTTGATGACTTGAGTTTTTTTGATGATTTAAGTTTTCTAGTTGATGATTTAAACTTCTTAGTTGATGGTTGTGATTTTAATTTTTTTGATGATGATTTTAAAAGACTTGTTATTTTTTTTACTTTTAAAGAATTAGGAATATTTCGAGTATTCATAATATTTACTACCTTTGAAGAAATTATCTTAGATTTTAAAGATTTTAAAGGATTGGAAGATTTTATGTTATTTTTATTAATAGATTTAGTTATAATTGGAGAACTTGATTTTAAAAAATCACTTGTTGGTTTTAAAATTATTGTTTCATTTGGTTCTAAATTACTTAATGGATAATCATATGAAAAATCATTTTTTTCATTTGTTTCGAGCATATTTAAACTAAGGGGATTTATGGGATTTATAAACTCTTTTTTTCTAATAAATAATTCAATATTATTTTTTTTATCTCTGTTATAATAATCATCATTATCATCATCACTATCATCATCACTATCACTTGAAGAAGAACTTGAAGAAGAACAATTATGTTTATTCTTTTTATGGTGTTTACAAGTATTATTATTATTATTACATGTATTATGGTTACAATTATTATTACATGTATGATGATTACATGTATGGTTACATGTATGATTACATGTATGATTACATGTATGATTACATGTATGATTACAACTATTATTAATATAATGACCACAATAAGGACAAAAATTATTATTCATGTTATTGGGTTGTTGGGAAAAAGGTTGTTGTAGATAAAAATTGTTAGGTTGTTGTGAAAAAGGTTCTTCAATTTTTCGAATATTATTATTCATATTATTCATATTATTCATATTATTCATACTATCCTTATAATTATTATTGGGATTTTTAATTTCAACATAACAAACTTTTTTAATTTTATCATTATTTAAAAATTCATAATCAATATTTTCATTATTTTGAAAAGATGAAGGAGAACTATAATATTTCGTAAAAGGTTCAACTGAAGATGTCTTAGAATAGTTTGTTTTTAATCTTTCTTCTAATAAATCAGGATTAAGATTAGGATTAGGATTTTCATTTGATTCATTATTTTGAAAAGATGAAGGAGAACTATAAGATTTTGTAAAAGGTTCAACTGAAGATGTCTTAGAATAGTTTGTTTTTAATCTTTCTTCTAATAAATCAGGATTAGGATTTTGAGTTAAAATATCATCTAATTTTTCCGTTAAAACAGATTTAGTTTCTTCCATTATATACTATATCTATAATTTAAGTATAATATATAAAAAATAATTATTAAAATACATATATATATATGAATAATATAAGTTATACAATAAATCAAGGAGATATAAATAAAGATAATTTTATTTATCCTGAAAATTATGATAAATCAAATAGTACGCAAATAACGAATGATGAGGGAAATAATCTAAGAAAACAATTTAATAAACAAAATAATATATCTTATGAAGATATATTAACAAAAATAAATAGACATATTATTAATCAATCACAACAACAAATACAACAGATACAACAACAAGGACAAAGACAGGGACAAATACAGGGACAAAGACAAGGACAAATACAAGGACAAAATATAAAACAAGAAGAAATCTATAATAATAATAATAATAATAATCCAATAATATTAATACCAAGAACAAAAGAAGAGTATCATAAAATGGTTTTAGAACAGGCAATTTTAAATCATAATAAAAAAGTTCATTTATTAAATACAAAATCTAAGAAATTAGTAATGCCTACTGAAAATATAAATATAAGTAGAAATATACTTCCTAAAAATTATAATTTTAATTTAAAATAACAATAAAAAAAAACATAAATATTAAAATAATTAGTAAAATAATGAGTAAAATAAATAAACAAATTAATGACATTAAAAAAATAGGATTAACTTTCTTAGAAACTTTGGAAGAAAAAGAACTAATGAATATAATTACAATGTTAAATAATAACTATTATAATCTTAATATTTCTTTATTAAAAGATGAAGAATATGATATGATAAAAGATTATATAGAAAAAAAATATCCAAATAATAATATTTTGAAAAAAATAGGAGCAAAAATAACCACGAAAAATAAAGTTGAATTACCTTATTTTATGGGTTCGTTGGATAAAATTAAATCTGTTCAAAATAATATTTTTGATAATTGGATTTCAAAATATAATGGATCATATATAATAACACCTAAGATAGACGGTGTTTCAGGTTTATATATTTTAAAAAATGGAAAGGAATATTTGATGACAAGAGGTGATGGATATTATGGGCAAAATATAACCCATTTAATACCATATTTAAAAATACCAAAAATGGAAGAAAATATTGTAATTCGTGGAGAGTTTATTATGTTTAAAAATGTATTTGAAGAAAAATATAAAGATAATTTTTCAAACATAAGAAATTTAGTATCGGGAATAATAAATTCAAAACAACTTGATAATAAAATAAATGATATTCATTTTATATGTTATGAAATAATTGAACCTGAAATGAAACCTTCAAAACAATATGAAATATTATTAGAAAAAGTATCAGATTTTTGTGTTTTAAATAAAGAAATACATGTAATATCATTAGAAAAATTAACAGAAACATTAATAAAATTAAAAAAAGAACTACCTTATGAAATAGATGGATTAGTTGTTACAGATAATAAAATATATAAAAGAATAAATGAAAATCCTAAACATAGTTTTGCTTTTAAAATGTTGGTTGAAGAACAAGTTATGGAAGCAAAAGTAATTGATGTGATATGGAATCCATCAAAAGATGGATATTTAAAACCTCAAATACAAATAGAACCAATAATATTAAATGGAGTTGAAATAAATTATACAACAGGTTTTAATGGTTCTTATATTTATAAAAATAAAATTGGAAAAGGAACAATATTAAAAATTGTAAGAAGTGGTGATGTTATACCACATATAACAGAAGTTGTTAGTTGTTCAACTACTCCTTTAATGCCTGATCAAAATATAATGAGTTACAAATGGAATGAAACAAATGTAGATATAATACTTGAAAATAAAGAAGATAATTTAAATGTAATGGAAAAAAACATAACATTATTCTTCAAAGGATTAAAAGTAGAAGGATTAAGTATAGGAATAGTTAATAATTTAATAAAAAACAAATATGATACAATATACAAAATAATAAATATGAAGATAGAAGATTTTATGGAAATATCTGGTTTTAAAGAAAAATTATCAAATAAAATCTACAATAATATACAAGAGCGTTTAAAAAATGTTTCATTAATAGAATTAATGTCATCATCAAATATTTTTGGAAGAGGTATTTCAATAAAAAAAATTGAATTAATTATGGAAGAATATCCTAATATTTTGTTTGAGGAAGAAAGTCAAGAAAAAAAGAAAGAAAAAATATTAAAAATTAAAGGATTTTCAACAAAAACAACAGACTTATTTGTAAACTATATACCTGATTTTTTGGAGTTTTTAAAAAAATTAAACATTCATCATTTTCAAAATCCCATTCAAAATATCAAATTAACAAATGAAAAAATTGATACTAATAATACAAGTACTACTATTCAAAATAATGAACTAACAAGTTTACAAAATAAAACAATATTGTTAACAGGTTTTAGAGATGTTCAATTATCAAAAATATTAAAAAATGTTGGTTGTAAAGAAGGAAGTAAAGTAAGTGAAAAATCAACTTATTTAATTATTGTAAAAAATGATGAATGTTTAAAAGATAATAATTTAAGTGTTAAAGTAAAAGATGGAATAAAATATAATATACCAATAATAACATATGATAATTTTATAAATAAATATAACATTGTATTTTAATGCTATTATTTTATTATATCCATCATATTCATTATATTCATGAGATAGTCATAAATATAATCATACATTATACTAATATATGATTTGTATTTATTATCATCTTCAATATATGTATTTATCATATTAATATAATAATAATAAGGTGATTTTTTATAAATAACAATAATAAATAAATAATATATTATAAATAAATAAATACTAATATAGATATCTATTAAATTAATTTTAATTGGAAACTTTATAATTAACAAAATTGGTAAAAATTTTATTATAATATTTATTATAAAAAATTTTATAAAATTATAGTTTGATATTTTTGTTTTTGATAAATATATCAATTCAAAAAATGTAAAAATATAAGCACATAATAATATAAATAATGGATTATATTTTATAAAATTAATATAATATAATATAAACCATATAAAAATCCAATAAGAAAATATTTCAAACATTTTATTTTATATTAAAAAAGATTTAAAGATTTTTAATTATAGATTTTGTCATAAAATAAAATATACAATTAATGATATATAATAAATATAATAAATATAATAAATATAATAAATATAATAAATATAATTTGTTAATGTTTTGATATTATTTTGTAAATTACTTATTTTCAAGAATAGTTATTAATGTTTTTTTAAATTGTTTTATATTTACTGAACTATTATAATCAAACTTGAATAATTTATTGTTTATATTTTTATAAATATTATCAAGATGTTCATTTGTATTAATTTGTTTTTCATTTTTAGAATACCATATAGAAACAATTTTTAAAATGTGAGTTATATACAAACTAAGAAGTTTTGATATTTCATTATCTTCAAATATATTCCAAGAACTTGAAGATGACGAATAAATATATATTGAATTAGGTTTAAAATTAAAACCATAAATTGGAATAAGAATATTATTTTTATACATTTTTGTAATTTGAGTTAAAATAAAATCAATAATATTATTTGTATCATTTATATTTTTAAAATTGTCTTCATCAATATAGTCAAAACTTAAAGATTTCCAATTTTCAAAAGAAATATTTGGTTTTAAATTATAGTTTAACCAGTCAATTAATTCAACATTATTTAATTTTTTTGTGAGAGTTGTCGAAGTTGAAATTATACTTGTAATATTATTTTTTTTATTATCATTTGTTTCATTTTCATTATCATTTATTTTATTTTCATTATTATTTGTTTTATTTTGAATATTATTTGTTTTATTTTGAATATTATTTGTTTGTATTGTATTTAATTTATTTTGAATTTCTTTTAATTGTTCTTTTATATTAAAATGTTCTATGGTTAATTGTTGAATTATTAAAATTAATTCTTCATATGAAGGTTTTACTTCTAGTTCTTGACAAACCGTTTTTTTTTCTTTTTTTGTTGAAAATATAAATTCACATAAAATAATGTGTTTATTATATAAATCTTTTGTTGAAAATTTTTTATTACAAGATTTACAAACATATTTGTTATTTGATAATTCCATATTAAAATGATTTCTTAACATATTTATATAAGTTAATATTATTCATTTTTATTTTTATTTGTATTTTTTATTATCGTTCTTACATTCTTACATTCTTACATTCTTACTTATTTTCTTAGTTTAGTGGTTTATTTTTTAATATTTTTTCTTTCTTTTTTTCTTAACTACCACCACAGCTTCCACATTTTACAGCACCATTTAATCTTGAAATCATATTACTTCTAAAACTATTATAATTTTTTTTTTTATTTATATTAGATTGAAAATTTTGATTTTGAATTATATTTATATTAGATAAAGAATTATTTAAATTCATAAATATTTTTTTAGACATAATATACAAAAATATTATTTTTTTATCATCTTATTTAATTTATCATTTTATTTTTAAAAATTATAAAGTAATATTTCCATCAACTATATATCGTTCATAAATATTATTCAAACTTGTGTTAATTATACTCGATAATGTATAATTATTATTATTATTGTTATCTGAACAAGGGGTAGCTGAATAATTTGAACATCTATTTGGAATATATAGTGAATCTATATTCACCACTTGTGTAATACCATTTGAATCTAATTTTATTAAATAATTACTATAATTTAATACTTGTAATACAGTTCCTTTAACAAACTTATTATTATTTAAACTAACATCATTAACTAAAACAATATCTCCAACATGAAATTGGTATGGTTTATTTTCAAATACATTGTTTTCATAACTTTTATAAATATTTGGATCTCCATTATCAACAGAACAAGGAAGACAATTGTATCCACTAACAATATTTGTTTTAAAGGTTTTACCACCATATACAGGTAAAGCAGGATTAAATGTTATAACAGGTAATATAGGAGGAATAATGCCTCGTCTTAAAACAGATTTTCCTTTAAGTCTCGCTAAATATCTATTATAGGAGTTATGTTTTATATCGACGCCTTTTCCACCTGGGCTTTGAGAACAAGGACGGTTTGATGTGTAAGAATGTTTTGTACTTCTTGTTGAAGGAACAATAACATTTTGTTCATGAGCTATTCTTCTATCAGACATTTGTTTCCAATTAACACCATATAATATGTTAGGAGATTGATATACACTAAGAGCTCCTAAATTCATTGTATAATTTGATGAAGCAACACGAACAGTATTTTGAATAATTTTTTGTTGTTGGTAAATATTTGGAGGATTTTTTGAATATTTTAAATTATTATTTTTGTTACAACTTTTTATAATATGATTTGGATTAATTGGGGGATTGCAATAATCAAACGAAGACATTTAATATATAAAAATAGAATAATAAATACTAAGAATAAATAGTAAGAATAAATATGCTTTACTTTTCAAATAAAAAATAATTACAAAAAAAATACAAAAAAAATACAAAAAAAATAAAATATTTCGTTACTTTATAGTTAAATGTCAAGTCCTTTTACTACTTCAATCTTAGGTGGTGCTAATAACTATTCAAGTTTATATAATACAATAGTTTTACCTTATGGAAAAATGTATAATAATTGTTCTAATACATTATGTTTTACTTATTCAAAAAACTTTATTTATAAACCACATAGTAATTATGGTAATGTTGGAACAACTTCAGCAGGTTCAAGGGCTCAAAAAAGAAGATTATAAATGTGTATCTATACTTAAAAAATATTATTAAAAAAAAAATGTCATATTAAAAAAATATTATTAAAGTTACACAAATTAAAAAGCAAATAAAAAGCAAATAAAATACAAACAATATAGATATTAAAAATTATTCTTTCTTTTATTTATTTTTTTATTTTTTCTTATACTTTTACTCCGTAAAGTGTAGCGTCTTCATCTTTTTCTTTTTCTTGTCTTTTTATTCTTCATGTTCTTGTTGTCCTTGTTCTTGTTGTCCTTGTTCTTGTTGTCCTTGTTCTTGTTCTTGTTCTTCTTGATTTTCTAAAGTAAAGTTTTGATAGAAGTTTTGATTAAAGTTAATCGTATTTTGTAAAAATAAGTTTAAGTTTAAAGAATGAATATAATTATGGTATAAAATATTATAATTCATAGTTAAAATCATATTTTTATTTTCAATTACATCAACATAATCTCTGTTGACATATTCAATTTCATTATCATTTACAAAATAATTATCAATTAAATCATCCATTTTTTTGTAATCATTTTCAATATCAGAATTATATTCTTCATATTCTTCATATTCTTCATATTCGTCACATTCGTCACATTCGTCATATTCACAAAATAAATTGTCATATTCTTTTACTTCATAAAGCATATCATCATTTGGTTGAATATTTTCAGAATCAATAATTGTTTGTATTTGTTTCATATTACATAAATCTTCATAAGTAATTAATATATTTGATTTTTGAGATACAGTTTTATTTACAACAACTAACCAATACCATAATTTATCATAATAAACTTTTACTGATTCTTCATTATTAACAAGTAACTTTTGTTGAATATCAAGAGAGTTTTTTGTTGGAAACCAATAATCAAAATGTATAAAAACACGCTTATAGTTTTTAGTATCAACATTTACAAAATCAATATGATTAATTTTTCCGTAAGCCATTTTTTTTTCAAAAATATCAATTATTTTATCTTCTCCGATGTTATTAAATACACGAGGAATAAATAAAGATATATTTTTTAAATCATCAGTATGTAGTTGATTATTTGATGAAAAAGGAAGAGAAGTATTTTGAGTTAAATTAAAGTTTGACATTATTAAGTTTGATTGTATTAGTTTTATGATCTGTACTTATAAGTTAAAAAGCATTTCATTTTTTTTTTTAAATAAAAAAGAATGCTAATTCGCTGTTTTTTTTTCAAAAAAATAAAAAGAGATATATATAATAATTAATGTTTGATTATAATATTAATCATTATGAAAAAAATGAACTTGAAGATTTTTTTGAGTTAAAAGAAAATGAATATGATATAAACTTAATAGAGAATAAGAAAAATAGAATAAAAAATGGTATAGTTGAAGATATAAGTATAAATGAAAAAACAAAAGAAGAAATTTATATTTTCTTAGATAAAGCAAAAGATAAACTAATAACTTATATTTTACCTTTATCTCAAATTAAAACAGTCAAGCATAATAAATTAGAAAACGCAATTCAAGATTTATTTAAAAAGTATTCAAATCAAGATGTTGAATTAAAACAAAATGAGGTAATAGATGCTGGAAGTACTTTTTTAATAGAAAAAAAACCAGAACCATATACTCTTTCAAAACCGAGTGAATATTATAGAGGATCAATTAATCCATTAGAAATTAGAACATATGTTCAAAATATAACAATAGATACAAGATTTAGAGAAAATTATTATTTATCTCAAAGTACTAATTTTTTAATAGATTTACCGATAAAGTTTTCAAATGTAATGACTATGCAATTAACATCAGTCGAGTTTCCACAATCATTTTATAATCAAACAATTACAGATGATAACAATTTTTTTTCAGTTATTATTAATGATGTAGTAAAAGTATTAACTATTCCTTCAGGAAATTATACAAGTCAAGATGCTTTACTTTATTTGAATGCTTATGTTTTAAGTTTAGAACCACCATTTAGTTATTTAGTATTTAATTTGTCTTTAACGCAAACAGGAACATCAAGTGGTTCTGGAAAAATGATAATATCATTAAACTCAACATTAGTTACGGAACCATTTAATTTTATGCTTGATTTTCAGGCAGACATAAACGGAAATCCTGATTATTCAACACCATTACCATTAAAGTTAGGTTGGATTTTTGGATTTCGTGAAGGAGTATATGAAAATAATAGTTGTTATGTATCAGAAGGAATAGTAGATTTTATAGGTAGAAGATATGTTTTTTTATCAGTAGATGAATTTTGTAACAATAAAGCAGATACATATTTTTCAGCCTTTAATAAATCTTTATTAAATAAAAATATTTTAGGTAGGATTTCTTGTGAAGGAGGAAATTTTAGTTATCAAAGTAATATTTTAAGTAGATTAAATGCTAACAGAAGAAATTATTTTGGAGCAGTTAACATTACAAAATTAAAAATACAGTTATTAGATGAATACGGTAAAGTAATTAATTTAAATAATATGGATTATTCATTATCGTTAGATTTGTATTCAGCATATAACAATATTTAACAAATCAAACAAATCAAACAAATCAAACAACACAATTTTCAATTAAAGATGTTTCAGGATATTTTGTATAATTTGTATTTTTTTTATTTAATACCATATATTTTAAAAAATTATTTATGGAACAATTATTAACTCCAAAAAGTGATCCTTTTGGATCAATATTATACAGATACCAAAAAGGATAATTATTAACATCATTAAAATATCCTATCAACGGAAGTGTTGTTGTTGGTGAAGTAGGAAGCACACTATTATCAATATATTTTGTATATATAATAGAAGATGATAAAGTTGAAACACAAGTTAAGTTCATTTTAGTAATAAGATTAATTTGAAGATTTCCTTTATTAAAAGGTAAAATATTATTAGGTTCTGATAGTTTACAACCATTTTTTAAAAGATTATAGTCTTGATAAGATAAATAATCATAGTTTTTATGCTTAGCTATTTTTTTTGTAAGTGCGTTATTATATAATACTTTTGATTTTTTATTTAATAAATAATTACTTGAATTTGTTGGTTCAATTAAAGAACCAAAACAAGATTTAGATTTATTATTATTATTTATTATTTCTGTCATATATTATATAAAATTATTTTATTTTGACTTACTTATATTATTTTACTTTGTTTTTATATATAACAATGATACAAGAAACAAAAGAAAATAATAATATTGGTTCAATAATAAAAAAAGTAAATCAAACAGAAGATAACATATTTATTGATATTGACAAAATAAAAAATGTTAGTAATAAAATAAGATTAAGTCAAAGAGTATTAAATGAAGATTTATTAAATGAAAATTTATTAAATGAAAATTTATTAAATGAAGATAATAAAAATGATATATTAGGTTTACATAATGAAATAACATATGATTCTTATAGTGAAGAAAAAAACACAAATAGTACAAAAGAAAGTTATGAAACAGAAAATAATATTATGATTTCAAGCAGAATAGAAAAAAATAATAGCCATAATGATAGCTATAATAATAATTTTGATATGCTTCCTACAATAAATTCAAAAAATACAATTTCGACAAAATTAATGGATAAATATTTAGCAGAAAATAATGACGATATGCTTTACGGAGTAAAAAATAATAAATTAGAATATAAAAAACTAACATTTTTGGATGTAAAAAATATTGTTGATACAACATATACAACTATAAATCATAAATATTCAGCATCATTAGATATTTTAGCATCTTATTTAAAAGGACAAAAAATAATTTATATGGAATCAAAAGATTATTGTGAAAAAAGATTAAATATGTTAATGATACCAGCAATTATATTATCAACATCAGTTTCAATAATTACAACAATTTTAGAACAAAAAAGAAATCCGAATTATTATATTGTTGTTGTAATTATTAATGGTATAATATCTTTATTGTTAGCATTAATAAGTTATTTAAAATATGATGCTGCTTCAGAAGCACATAAAATATCAGCAATACATTATGACAAATTACAAAGTTCAATTGAGTTTACATCAGGTTCTATATTATTATTTTGTGATGACATAAATAATGAAAATATATATGATACAAATATTGAAAATATAAAAAATAAAAAAGAAATTATTGAAAATAATATGTTAGAAAAGTTATCAGAAATAGAAAAAAAAATAGCTGAAATAAAAAACACAAATCAATTTATTATTCCAAATAAAATAAGAACAACATATCCAGTTATATATAATACCAATATTTTTTCTGTAATAAAAAAAATAGAAGGTTATAGATATAAAATATTAACTTTTTTAAAAAATGTAAAAAACGATATAAGATTTTTAAATGCGAATAATAACAAAAAGAAGGTAATAGAAAAAAATGTATATATTCAAATTAATAAATTATTTAGTTTAAAAAAAAAATTAATTAATGAATTACTACTTTTACAATCTGCTTTTTCGATTATAGATCAAATGTTTGAACAAGAAATAAAAAATGCTGAAATAATAAAAAATAATTGTTTTTCCTTTTTATTTTTTAATAATCATTATATTTTATCTTTGTTTAATAATGAAGAAGATAAATACATAAAAGTAACTAACATAAATCCTTTTATTGAAAAAATAATGAACCCATATAAATTTTATGAAAATGATATTAATATTATTGATAATAATATATTATAATATTAAACATAATAAATAGTATTACTATTATTATTATGTTTAATATTATAAATCATGATGAATTAAAAAAAAAATATAATTTTTTTGAAGAAGACCAAAGGACAAAAAATAAACTAAGAATATTTCTTAGTTCAATCGAAAATAATACAAATGGATTAAATATTACTTCTTCTTCTTTTAAAAATAATAATGTAAATACCAATAATCTAAATATTTTAAAAAAATATTCTTATGAAGAAATTGAAAAAATAACTGTTGATTTAATCAAACAAATAAAGTTCTTAGAAAAAAATAATTTGACTTTTATAAAATTAGATTTAGATGATATTTTAATGATAAATGATGAAACATTTGTGATTTCAAACATTGAAAACTGTATAACAATAAAAACTGAAAAATCGGGAAATGAAAACAAAATAATAAAAACAATAAACATTAATTATCCAGTAACTAAAAATATGTTTATATCTCCCGAACTCGATAAAATAACAGAATTACCATCAAATATATCTTATAAAAATATATATTATAATATTGGAGCAATAATAATATTTATTTATCTAAGAAAAAATATAAAATTAATACAACAAAATGAAAAACATATTGAAGAACTTACTTCCATTTACAATACAAAATTGTATTGGTTTATAATAAATAGTTGTTTTATAGATAATATTGATGAAAGAATATTGAATTATTAATTTAAAACATAAAGATTATTTAATATTTATTTTTAATGAAGAATAATTTATTTTTTTTGTTCTATTTTATAAATGTTCAATGTTTTAATAATAATAGAATATTTAAAAATAATGGGATATTTGAAAATAGTAAAAATAAATATGTAATAAGTTATGACTATGATTATGATGAAAACTTTATGGATGGGGAAGATGCTGCTGATTTTATTAAGAAAAAAATAAAAGTTATTGAAGAAGATAAAAAAATTGGAGAAAATAAAGAAAATAAAGAAAATAAAGAGAATGAAGAAAATAAAGAAAATAAAGAGAATGAAGAAGATAAAAAGAATGAAGAAGATAAAAAAATACCAAAAAAAAAAAATTATAATAGTTATTATAAAAAAAATAAAGATTTAATTAAAAAAAATTATTATGAAGAAGAAAAAATTAAAAAAGAAGCAATTAAGCGGTTTGAAAGATATAATCTTATGAATAAAAAAATAAAAAATAGTAATGATGATGATGATATAGAAGATTATGATGATAATGGTAACGCAGAAGAAAAACACGACTATGATACACAAGAAAACAATGATAATGATAATACACAAGAAAACAATTATGATGATACGGAAGAAAATAATGATAGTTATAATTCTTTTTCACCAAAACAAAAAAAGAAAATATTAAAGTCATTGCATTTTGAAGTTGTAAAAAATTATGATTTTACTTTTAAAAATATTGGTGGATATGATGAAGTAAAAAATGAATTGATGCAAATAGTCGATATTATGGTAAATTATAAAAAATATAATCAATATAATGTAAGAACACCAAAAGGTCTAATTTTAGAAGGACCACCAGGAAATGGAAAAACACTAATAACACGAGGATTTTCAGGCGAAACAAATATTCCATTTATATCAGTTAGTGGATCTGAGTTTCAAGATAAATATGTTGGAGTTGGTGCTTCAAAAATAAGAGAACTATTTGGGTTAGCAAATAAAAACACACCATGTATTATTTTTATAGATGAAATTGATGCTTTAGGAAGAAAACGTTCAACTGATGGGGAAATATCTTCTTCTGAAAAAGACAGTACATTAAATGAACTTTTAGTTGCATTGGATGGATTTAAAAGAAATAAGGGGATATTTTTAATTGGTGCAACAAATCGAATAGATTTATTAGACCCTGCATTAATACGACCTGGAAGAATAGATAAAAAAATATATATGGGATTACCTGACACTAAAACAAGAAAAGAAATAATAAAAATACATATTAATGGAAAACCTTATGTAAATATTTCTCAAGATGACATAATAACTATAACTGAAGGACTATCAGGTGCTGAAATAGAAAATTTATTAAATGAAGCTATGTTAAATGCTCTTAGAAATAATAAAACAAAAATGACAGGTGATGATATTGAATTAATGTATGATAGAATGATTGCGGGATGGCAATCAATACAACATGAATTAAGTGATAATATAGTGGAACAAATATGTGTACATGAAATGGGACATGTATTGGTTGGTTTATTTAGTTTAAAACATCCAAAAATAAAAAAAGTGGTATTAAATTTAAACTCACCCAATTCTCCTGGTTATACGATTTTTGAAAAATCTATATCGAGTATTTATAAAAATGAAGAACTATTTGAACATTTAATGATTTTATTAGGAGGAAGAATAGCAGAAGAAATAGTTTATAATGTATCAGTTACAACAGGAGCATCAAATGATTTTTATGAAACTTTTAAACTTGCTGAAAAAATGATTACTCAATATGGTTTTGGAAATAAAGTAATTTATTCATTAAACTCAGATAAAACAAAAGAAATAATAGATAATGAAATTATGAATTTAATTGATATGGCTTATCAAAAATCAAAAGAAATATTGTTAAAAAATAAAAATAATCTTATGTTATTGTCATTAGAATTGAAAAAATGTAAAAAAATGAGTTATGATGAAATTGTTTTATTTCTTTCTATCAAATGAATAATATAAATTATAAACGACAAATAAATAAAAATATATTATTTTTTTCATTAAGAATTTCTTTTTCTGTTTCTTTTTCTTTTATAAAATATTCTCTACTATCATAGTTATATAAAGATTTGTCTTCTAACAAAGCACAACTATTGAATTGTGTAATATTATTATAAAATAAATTTCGTTGGAATTGTGTTTCACCATTCCAAAAATATTTATCAAAAACACCATTAATATTATCATTCATTTTACAATACTTTAAAGCTAAATCATGTATTGGTTCAAATAAGTTTCTTTTAATAATAAAAAATAGATTTTTTCTAATAGTTAAAATGTATTTTCCATATTTTATATAATTTTGTAACTGTTCAATATTGTTTATTTTTTCTAATTCATTATTATTATTTAAAAAACAATCTGTATCATTAAGATTTGCCTTGACTCTATTTTCATCTATTAAAGAAATCATAAAATATTTTAAACATTTAATTGACATAATATCGCTTTCAAAAATTAAATAACGAATATAAACTAATCTTTTTAAAATATCTTCATTAGATAAATCTAAGAAAGAAAAATCTATTTTTTTAGTAATAATAATATCACTTCTTATACGAATAATATAGTCATATTTAAAGTTATGTATATTTTCATATTTTTTCATTTCCAAATAAGATAAATAATATTGGTAAGTTTCAGCAATTGTTCCTGAATTTTTTAAATAATCTTTTAACTGATCAGGAAAAGAATAAATTTGATTTTCATATAAAAAAAAAGCTTCATTAATTAATTTATCTCTTATAGAAGTATATTCTTCATCATCTTCATTTCTAAACCATTTCAAAGATTTTAAATGTTCATTTAAATTTCTTTCTAATACTGATTGATTATATTTTTCAGTATAGGGATGAGTTTGTAATGTTGCAAAAACATGTACATTTTCATTTATTAAGACATTATTTTTAAAATACTCAAAACATTTATTAATAGTTCTCATTTCTCCAGTATAAAAAATAGCAACTTTAACTTGAGACATGTTTTAAATATTATTAATTGTTTAATATTATTTTTTGATATTTATATTATTTTTTATTTCTTTTTGTGTATTTTCTTTTTGGTGGTTTTTTATCTTCTAAATTACCAACATCAATTTCAGATTCATCGCTATCTGTTTCTGAATCACTATCTTCATCCTCACTATTTTCATCCTCACTATAATCATGTTTTACATTTTCCATTAAATCATCATACATAACATTTTTTCTTGCTTTTTTATTTTTTAATGTTTTATTATTATGTTGATTATTTTGATTTAAATATAAATATCCTCCACCAGTTATTAATGCTAAAAAAACAACTACTACTAATGTTATATCACTATTATTCATCCGTATATTTATAAATTGTATTGTTATATTTATAAATATACATAAACGAATAAAAAATATTCCTAAAATATATGGAAAAAAAAGAAAAAAACAACGAACCATTAAAAAAAGAAAAAATAGTTGGTGGAGGTATTATTTTTACGACATTATCTAAGAAAAATAATAATTTATATTTTTTATTGGGTCGTGAAAATAAATATTGTATAAATGGTTCAGGAAAATATTGCGACTTTGGTGGAGGTAATGATGGAGAAAATATTATTGAAAATGTTTCAAGAGAAGCAAGTGAAGAAACGATTGGATTTTTTGGAAATAAATATGACATTAAAAAAATGTTCGATAAATATGGATACTACTTTATTGATAATATAAATAATAATAAAGTATATAGAATATATTTTTTACCTATTGAGTATGATGATAATGTTAATAATTATTTTAATAATAACCAAAAAATACTTCAAGAATATTTACCCAAACATATTTTAAAAACAAGTAAAATATTTGAAAAAGATAAAATAGAATGGTTTTCTATACAAGATTTGAAAAATCGTAAAAATGAACTTCGTAAATTTTTTAAATATTCAGCATTAAAAATAATTCAAAAAGAAAAAGAAATTAAAAGTTTTATTAATTCTTCAAACAAAACTTTAAACAAAAGTTTAAATAAAACTTCAAACAAAACTTCAAACAAAACTTCAAAAAATAAAAAAAAATATAATAAAACATTAAAAAAAATATAATAAAACATTAAAAAAAATATAATAAAACATTAAAAAAAATATATTTTTTTATGGTTTAATGGGTTGTTGTTTTGAAATAAACATTTCAATA
>Ga0247841_10004710_pt1 | contig 23032 bp, 27 predicted proteins | sample LaCruzMarch2015__2_FD_192410 | JGI IMG/M metagenome (GOLD analysis project Ga0247841, IMG submission 192410) | Freshwater microbial communities from meromictic Lake La Cruz, Castile-La Mancha, Spain - LaCruzMarch2015_18m | ecosystem: Environmental > Aquatic > Freshwater > Lake | place: Spain... | reverse complement strand
ATGATCGTGGCGTTGGGAATGTCGATGCCGACCTCGATCACCGAGGTGGAGACCAAAATGTCGATCGTCCCGTCCTTCAGTTTTGCCATCACTTCCAATTTTTCCGGCGCTTTCATTTTGCCGTGGAGCATGCCTACCCTCAATTCCGGGAAGATTTCTTTTGACAGTTTTTCGTATTCCACTTTGACGGCTTTGACCGCCTCGGCGCCTGAATAATCGGCTTTCGGGTCAAACAATATACCGTCGCGTTTGACTTCAGGTTTATCTTCTTCTTCGTCGATGCGCGGGCAGATGACGAACGCCTGCCGGCCCGCCCGGATCTCTTTGCGGATGAATTCATATACCGCGTCGCGGCCGTCGGGCAGGATGATCTTGGTCTGTATTTTTATCCTTCCCGCGGGCATTTCGTTGATCAGCGCTAAGTCCAGGTCGCCATAGACCGTGAGCGCCAGGGTGCGGGGGATCGGCGTGGCGGTCATCGAAAGCAGATGCGGCAACGTGGCTTTTTTTGAATTGGCTTTGTTGTTTTTCGCCAGCGCCGCACGCTGGTCGATGCCGAAGCGGTGCTGTTCATCCAAGACCACCAAGTTTAAATTTTTGAATTCAACGCCTTTTTGTATCAGGGCGTTAGTGCCGATAAGAATTGAAATCTCGCCGCTTTTTGCCTGCTCCAAAACCGCGGTTTTGGACGCGGAGCCATACGAGGAAAGGCTGGAATTCTTGCTGCACAGCAGACCGATCTCGATATTGAACGGCGCCAGTATTTTTGAAAAGCTGACGTAATGCTGCTGCGCGAGGATCTCGGTGGGTACCATGATCGCGGTTTGCGATCCGGCCTTGGCAGCGTTTAGCGCGGCGATCATCGCCACGACGGTTTTTCCCGATCCGACGTCTCCTTGCAAAAGGCGGTTCATCGGCCGGGATTTTTCCATGTCTTTTAATATCCTAAAGGCCGTTTCGCGCTGGGACTGCGTGAGGGTGAAGGGTAGCGACTTTACGAATTCCTGGATGAGCTCCGGGGCGAACGGGATGGCGATCGCTTTTTCGTTGTTGAGCCGTACCCGTTCCCGCAGGACCGCCAGCTGGATGAAAAACAGTTCTTCAAAGGCGAAGCGCTTTCTCGCGCCCGCGGCAAATTCTTCCGATTCGGGGAAATGGATCTGGCGGATCGCGTCGCTCCAGGGCATGAATTCGTTGGCGTCGATGATTCCCGCCGGAAGGGGATCGGGCATTTTTGAATAACCACCCAAAAGCGGTTTGATGATATAGCGCAGCCAGCGGCTGGAGAGGCCGGCGGTTTCCGGATACACCGGCACCAGGCGGCCGGTGTGGGTGTAGTCTTCTTCGGATTCAAAGCTGTCGCGCACTTTTTCATACATCGGGTTGGAAAGATATTTTCCGCCTTTTTTATCCACCAGCTTTCCCGCCAGGCAAACCACGGTACCCTTTTTTAGGGTACCGGCCAGATATGGTTGGTTGAACCAGAGCGCTTTCACCGAACCGGTGGCGTCGCTTACGACCGCTTCGATGAGTGTCATATGCCGCTTCCAGATGCGTACCACCTTCACGCTTTCGATAATCCCCTGGATGCAGGACGTTTTATCGACTTCCAGCGTGGAGATGTCGGCGCGCGCCGAAAAATCCTGGTAGCGGGACGGGAAGTGATAGAGCAGGTCGCGCATGGTTAAAATCCCCATGTTTTTCAAACGGGTTTTGTAGGCCGGGGAAATCCGGGTGAACTGTTCTATCGGGGTTTCAAAATCCATGGACGTGAAGTTAAAATTTTTCAATTTCAGACTTGTCGCAACAAGGTCATGCTATAATAAATATCGAGAAAGGTAAATTTCAATTTTTAAAAAATGGCGCGAAAAGACCGATAGCAGGGCCTTTCGCGCCATTGATGTATTTGTTTGGGACACGTTTTTTTGGGGCCCGGCAGTTCCGGGTTTTTTAAATAGTGGCATTGTTTTTCTTGTGTTTTTTATGAAGAAAAAAACATCGACAATTGTTCTTTCTATCCTGGTCCTGGCCGCTTTTTTTTGTGTCGCGGCGATTGTTTTACTTTTAACTTCCCGCCGGAATATCGGTGGTTCGCTTGCCGATCCGCGGCAAGCTGACAAAATACGGGATAACAAAACAAATGCTACTAAGCTTGACGACGCGGTTCCGCCCGCAGCCGAAGATTATTCTGCGGATATATGTTCCGATGGTTCCGCCCGCGGCCGGTGCGCGAAAACAAAACCGGATTATTGCGGCGATGGCGGCTTGACTGCCAAGTGTTTTGAGTGCGGGTGTCCCGATGATGGCAGTGTTTGTTCCGCGGAAGGAGCTTGTTTGCCGCCAAAATCACGGTGCGAAATGATCCACGAAGGGAATAAAGACCGTTCCAAAGCATTGAATATTATCGTGGTCGGCGCAGATGCGCTTTACGACGGGCCCGCGTATCGGTACTCCGGAAAGTTCGATGTTTTTTCCGGTGACGCCCGGGCTGCGGTGGATAAATTTTTATCGATTCCTCCGTTTGACCGATATAAAAACGTTTTTAATTTTTATCGTTACGACACTATCGTGCAATGCCCGGAATATCCAATTTATATTTATGGGAAGGGCTTCGCGTTAAAAGAGCAGGACCTGTGCAAAGGATGGGGAGAGGCCGCCAAAGTTTGCGGGATTACGCCTGATCTGACGATCGTCCTTGTGAATACAGACAGCAAAAACGGCGTAATGAGAAAGACAATGATCATCGTCGAACCGGATGGAGTGGCATGGGCGCATGAAATTTCCCATGCTCTCGGATTGGTGGACGAGTCTTATTATATGGGGCCTAATTCTACCAATATATTCAAAGGTTTGGAAAATTGCGGAAAACCGTTGTGTGCGATGCAGCCGACGCTAGCGAACTTGTTCGCTGGCGATGAATTCACCGATATTCCGGGAGGCACTTGTTGTTACCGGCTCGACAATATAACTGTTTCTCCGGTTGTGTACGGCGATTATTATTCGACCAACGAAAGGTCTGTTATGAAGGTTTTTTCCGGCCGCACGGAAAAATTTTCGATCGAGGCACGAAAGTACTTGGAAAAATATTTGGCTCGGGTGGCAGCGGGGTCAGAGGCGAGCGGTGTTTTCGGTATTGCGTTGAAGCGGTGCCCCGACGGTACACTGGAAGGCCGGTGTTCGGCGGCCAAGCCTGAACGCTGTGTCGAGGGCCGGTTGATTCCCGGGTGTGCCGAGTGCGGTTGCCCTGCCGGTATGGCCTGTGGCAGCAATGGCGAATGCCAATAGGGCAATGCCGGGCCGTTTAAACTAAGCAAGTTTTGTTTTAGGCTTGACAAAATATAAAAAATGGTGTATAATCAAGGGGTCACGTTAAATAAAAATTATGCAAAAAATACAAACAAAAAATTGGAAGATCGCGTTGGATTATTTTATCCCGAGCTTGGTTATCGGATTGGTGATTTCCGTGCTTTGGGGGCTTTGGCAAACGATCTGCGGTGCGAGTATGGAAAGCAACGTGTTCGGCATGGTGATCGCGGCGTCTTTTGGCGCATATTTTGGATCGCGCCGGATAAACAGAAAATATTCCATTGCCAGCTCGAAAAAAATCGCCGAATTTGCCGGTTACTATTACGCAATCGCGGTGATCGTTATCGGTCTCGCAATTGAAATGATAGCGGTCAAGATCAGTGTCTTGGACCTGGTCTATTTGTCTTCGGCGGCGAATTCAGTGGGATACTTTTTGGTTGCGACGATAATCTATGAAGCCGAGGCTTTGTTCTGGATTAAATCCGACAGCGAGCTGCTCGCCAAGTAATCTTTTAATCTTTAACTTTTAAAAAAGCCCGGGGAGATCCGGGTTTTTTGTTTGGATTGACATTAATTTTAAAATAATTAATATGGAAAAATCAAAAAATCGCGCGAGGAGGTTGCGATAGTGGTTGTCGAGACGGGTATAATTGTTTCATGCAGGGAGGGCGCGAATAAGGGGACAATCCAGGCGGATGTTGACGGCAAGCTTTTAGATTTCAGTTTTGTCAAATCTTTTAGTTTCCAACCGCATTTGAACCAGGGTGTTTCTTTTATCCGCAAACGTCAGGGATACGAAGAGATAGCAGTGGAAGTAAGCCTTGATCTTTTGCCTCGGGAAGTGGCCAAGGAAACATCTCCTTCTTCTGGCACCGGACCGGTGTACCGGATTTTGCTCAAAAGGCACGGAGAACATAAATTCAAGGAGCTGGCACAGGGAACGCCCGAAGAGCTACGCAAGAAAATTCCCTTGCAGCAAAAGGGCAAGGGATTGCGCCAGCAGGGAGAGCCGGCATATGAAAAAAAGGAAAATAAAAAGGCCAAATGGGAGAAATTTGGCAGTGATCCGCGCTTGATAAGGTGACTGACTGTCGCCCGATCATCTTGCGCGCTATTTTTTTATAAGCGGAAAAGTTAAAATCAGTTTATGGTTTTAAATGTTTAATAATATGAAAACTACTTTTTGCCGCGTGGCAACGCAAGACAAATTAAGATTGGACGGATTGCTTTTTGAACCGGATCTGGGATCGACAACCGGAATCATCCACTTGCCCGGGCGGGCCGGCAATTTTTATGCCAACGGATTTTTGGATGCGATGGCGGATGTTTATACCCAAGCTGGATTCGGTTTACTGAGCGTCAACACGCGGGGCCACGACCATATCGCGGATTTCCGGGTGGGGAATACCGAACAAATAAAACGGATCGGTTCGGCCTTTGATGTTTTTGAAGAGTCTGTTTTTGACATTGAAGCGTGGCTGGATTTTTTCCGTTCCCGCGGTTACGAAAAAATAATTTTGCAGGGACATTCACAAGGCGGAGGTAAAGCGGTTTATTTTTTGAATGAAAAACCAAGCGCCGATATTGCCGCGCTGGTGCTGGCGTCTCCCGCGGACGCGGCCGGATTATTGAAAAAATATTCCCGGAAAACTTTTGAAAAAGACATGGCCGAATCGCTCGCGATGATCGAACAGGGAAGGGGAGACGAATTGCTGCCGCGTAAAATCCGCGATTGGTATTATGTTTCCGCGAAAAGCTTCGCCGCCGAATTCGTTAAAAATTCCAAAGCGGATATTTTCCCTATTTTTGAAAACGGCAATTTCGGGAAGCTGGAAAATTTGAATATTCCCGTTCTGGCGTTTTACGGTTCCAAAGAAAATCTTTGCATCGATTCGCCGGAGGCGGATTTGGAAATTATCGGCAAGCATTTAAAAAACCAAAGATCAAAAACCGATATCATCGATGGCGCCGATCATACTTATCTTAATTTTGAAAACCGGGTCGCGCAGGGGGTGGCCGATTGGCTAAAGCAAATTTTATAAATGGAAGAAATTATTTACCGAAAATCGAATAAGGAAGATCTGGCGCAGATAACCGGGCTTTTGAAAATATTAGATTTGAATATTTCCAATTTGATTGCCGATGGTTTTTGGGTCGCGGCGACGGGGGACTTGATCGTCGGCTGCGCCCGTATAATCGAAATGGACGACGGCAATATCGAATTGGCCAGTGTGGCGGTGGTTGCCGGATTCAGAAAGCGGGGGATCGGCGGCAAATTGATACAAGCGCTTCTTGGCCGGGAAAAAAGGCTGCCGGTGTACCTGATGTGCCGAAGAAAAAACCAGGAGTTTTACGAAGAGCAAGGATTTAAAGAAATAAAAGACGATCTTTTGCCGCCGGTTTACAAGGCCAAGGTTGGGGTAAAAAGAAACGAAACAAAAGCCGATGGGCTGGCGATGATCAAAGAAATTTAAAAAATATGAAACCCGCGCTGTTTATCGATTTTGTCGGAACGATGTGCCACGACCGGTTTTGGAAAAGCCTGGGCGAGGACGATTACGCTCGCGTCAACGGTTTCCTTTTTGATGACGGGAAATTGGTCAACGCGTGGATGCGGGGCGATTATAGCTCCGAACAAATTTGTGTGATTCTGGCCAAAGAGTTGAATATCGTTTACCCGCGGTTATGGGACTCTCTTTTGGGCGATTGCAGTTCCATGCGCGTTGCCGCCGATGATCTTGGCAAGATAGATAAATTGAGGGAACATTACACTATGGCGATCGTTACCGCCAATATGGACTGTTTTGATCGGTTCATTGTTCCCGCGCTCGGCCTGGATAAGCATTTCGATTTTATCGTAAATTCATGCAATGGAGGCGTTTTTAAGCATGACGGCAACGGCAATGAAAGCGGGCTGTTCGAGGTTGCGTTATCGAAAACCGGGGCGGATATAAATGCCAGTATCCTGATCGATGACAGCGAAAAAGCTTGTGCCGCTTTTAAAAAATTGGGCGGACGGGTCTTGAAGGTCGATAAACAAAAATTTTTGGGATATTGGCTGGACGACCTTTTAACCAAAACAATATAATAATAAAATCATGTTCGTAACAAAAGAACCCAAAAATTACAGTTTCGAAAAGCCCGGCCACAAGGGCAAAATCTTTCCGACGCAGGATCTGTCGGATAAGGCGCAGTTTATTTTAGTGGAATGCAATGGCCTTCCCGAAAGCGCGATGCGCCAGCGCGAATGCGATTTCTGTTATTATATTTTGGAAGGGACCGGCTATTTCGAGATCAATGGCGCGCGCGAGAATTGCGGGGCAGGGGACTTGGTGGTCGTCCCGGCGGGCAACGAATTCACTTATAAGGGTAAAATGAAAATGCTTTTGAATTGCATGCCGCCGTGGAATGAGGCGCAAGAAGAGATTATTATTTAAAGGATCTCTCCGGCGATATAAATAAATGCAAGAAAAATTAAAAGACAGCTCCATGGAATATAATTTAAAAGAAGAGATCCCCGGGATCGCGGCGGATCTGTTGGGCGGCCGGGTCGCCAATATAGAAGTTATGGGTGGCGGTTGCGTTGGCAATGTGTTCCGTGTTGCCATCGAACAAGGCTCGGTTTCCGGGTGTGTCATTAAATTTGTCGAAAATAAAAAAGAATTGCCTTACGAAGACGAACCTCTTTCGGGCCGGGTGATCGGATCGCGGGCGTCCAATTTCGATCCGGCGTACGCACTGTTGTTGTCGCGAGGTTTGCCGGTTCCCGAAGTATACGGCCAAGGGGAATCGAGGGACGGATCCCGGCGTTATGTCGCCATGCAGTATTTTGCCGGGGAGCCTGTTGATGGATTGCTGAAAGCAGGCGGAACCGACACTGAAAAATTGCATCAAACCATCGGGGGAATCCTTGGCCGGATCCATTCCATTAAAAGGCCGTATCAGGGTTGGGCGGGAATGGAATCACCTTATCTTCAAAGCTGGGAAGAGGCGTTCTTTTTCACGCTTCGGGAAAATGTTGAGCGCCTGTCTGCGGGTAATCTGATTTCGGAGAATGGAGCCGAGGCGGTAAGCAACCTGATCGGCGAAAAGAGGGAAGCGTGGGAAGATCCCAAAGAATTTTCGTTGTCGCATGTTGATGGCTTCCAGGGGATAGCCTCAAAAAAGGACGATAATTGGAATATCGAGGGGATCGTCGATATAGAGGACCATCTTTTTACCGACCCGCGCTTGGCTTTGGCGGGGTACGAAGTGTCCCTGGAGCTATGCGATAAAAAAATCCCGGCGTCATTCTGGCAAGAATATTCCAAATACAATCCGGTCGATCCGCGGTATCGCGATCTCAAGGATTTGTTCAAGCTCCAGCATTTGCTCGTGTGGCGGCGGGTGTTGGCGGACCTTCCCGGACAGGAAGATGACGTATGCAATATAGATAATCTGATCAAAAAAATCGCGTCTTATTAATTTTATAAAAAATATGAATGTCGCAGAATTCCGCTCAAAAATAAAACCGGATTTGATCCTGTCGGCCGGCGGCCAAAAATATGAAGTAAAAGAAGTGGTGAAATTCCGGCTTGATGACGGAAGTTTTTACATCAAGTGTTTTCTAAACGATGGGTGCGTCCTCGCCGACGATGCAAATGATGATTCATTTTTGCTGGTCAAAGAAGTGAAAACGGAATTTTTAAAACCGTTCGAGCAATCGATAAAATTCGACGGCAAGGATTTCGAATTTCTTTATACCGCTCACGCGATCGCCGAGGAAACGGCGGGGGAGCCGGTTTTTAAGAAAGACGCTTCGGAAAGGTTCTGGGATTACAAAGCAAATGATGGCAGCTATTTGAGTTTGGGCATCGATGACGAAACCAACGCAAGGTCGGATTTTTACGGCCGTATCGTCACGGGAGATGGCATTGGCCTTGATCAAAAATAACGATCCGGTCTCGATGGGCTCGCGTTTGCCGGTACAACCGCGATTAATGCTGGCTTAATGATCTGATTGTTAAGTTGCGCTAAATTGGTTAAAATTACGGAAAGGTGGTTTTGCCTGGCTAAAATAACCTGTTCGGTCTGCTCGTGGGCGGCGATCAGCTTAAAGATAGGCGGTGAAATTTCTTTAATAATTGAGGAGGAGATCAAAGGATTGAACCGTATGGATGTCAAAAATACGGTAACCATAGATTTGAATGATGGGCACCTTGAAGATATAAAGCTGGGAATGGCCGGATTTCTCGATTGTCTGGGGATGGTCTCGGGTGAAAGTTGACGCTGGGGCGAAAGCTCTTTTTCTTTTGAAGATTTTATTCGGTTGTGGATGTTGTGAACTCGGAATCGATTATGGGTGAAATAAAAAAAAAGCTATCAGGTATCGCGGCACTGGCGCTGGCCATCATGGCGTTTTTTTTGTTTTTGCCGTCGCGGATTTTAGCGCAGGAGGATGGCGAACTGGAAAAGATATTTTATTATTCCACCGGCTCGGCTGGGATAAGAAGCCTGCGTGATAACGCGGCCAAGATCGATATCTTCGCGCCACAGGCCTATGTCGTCAACTCAAAATTAAGGATATCGGGCGGCTTGAGCCGGGAAATAAAAGATATTGTTGCCAAAAACGATCTTCAAGTAATGCCGCTGGTCATGAATCAGGGATTCAACCAGAAGATCATGAGCAACCTTTTGGCGTCCGAAAAAACCCAGGACGCGGTTATCGCGTATCTCATTTCGGAAGCCAAAAAAAACAATTACATCGGCTGGCAGTTTGATTTTGAGCATATATATTATTTGGACCGGGACAGATTCACCAATTTCGTCAAGAAAACCGGCGTAAAATTCAGGGAAAATAATTTGATGCTCAGCATTGCCGCTGTGGCGCGGAAAAACGACACGGTCAACAGCTATTATAAAAATTGGAGCGGCGCGTTCGATTACGAAAAGATCTCGCGGGAGGTTGATTTTATCAGCATAATGACCTACGACGACCCCAATTCGGTGGGGCCGGTAGCATCCCTTTTTTATGTGGAGGAAGTTTTAAAATATTTGGACGGCAAGGTTCCGGACGCCAAGCTTTCGCTGGGAGTGCCGCTTTACAGCTGGGATTGGTATAAAACGACAAAGCGCGCGATTGGGCACGGCGCGGTCCAAGCGATCAGGAAGAATTATGTTTGCCGCGAGGACTTCGACCAAAACCTGGGCGTCACCTGGGTTTCTTACAGCGCAAAAGGAATAAAGCGGAAAACTTGGTATGAGGACGAAAAAAGTTTTGAGTTGAAATTCAAAGTCGCGCGGGAAAATGAATTGCGGGGAATCTCGGCGTGGGTGCTTGGCATGGAGGATCCGGATATTTGGAATAAAATTTAAACAGGCCGGTTGTTTCGGCGGCCATGGTTTATGCAAACGGCGAATCAAAAAACAATAAAATCATACGATAAAATTGCGCGGCAATTTGCCGATGCGCATCCGGACCGTTTGTTCTGGAAAAAACAATTCGATTTTTTTACCGGGGTTGTCCCCGGTAAAAAAATTATTGATATCGGATGCGGAGAGGGAAGGGATGCGTTGTTGTTCATCGATAATGGGTTTGATTACACGGGAATCGACGCGTCCGCGGCAATGATCCGTGAAGCCAAAAAAAATGTTCCCGGCGGTAAATTCATAAAAATGGATTTTTACGATCTTAAATTTTTGCCAAGGAGTTTTGATTGTTTTTGGGCGGCGGCATCGATCCTCCACGCGCCCAAGCGCCGGGTGGTAAAACTTTTGCGCGGCATTGGAAGGATCATCAAAACCGGCGGTACTGGTTTTATTTCCCTGCAGGAGATCGGAAAGATTGGCGAGGGCATGGTTGCAGAGCAAAGATACGGCGGCGTTGAGCGATATTTTTCCTATTACGACAAATCGGAATTTGCAGTAATTTTGGAAAATGCGGGATTCCGCGTTGTCGCCAGCGACGTCGTTGCCGGTAATGGGAAAAATTGGCTTTGTTTTTTTGTCCGGAAATAATGAACCAAAATAAAAATATGCAAAGGGTGTTCACGCAAACATTCGCGGTGTGCGGGGCGGTTATCGAAAAAGACGGCAAGATACTTTTGGTACGCGAGAATCTGCCCGGTAATCCCGATGACGGCAAGTGGAGCCATCCGGCGGGATGGATCGATATCGGCGAGGATCCGGTCGCGGCGGTGAAGAGGGAAACGAGAGAGGAAACCGGGTTTGAGTTCGCGCCAACCGCGCTGTTGGGAATTTATTCTTTGGTCCGCGGCGATCTTGCCGGGTTCTGGAGCGCCACGCCGCACGCGATAAAACTGATTTTCCGCGGCGATATCGGCGGATATTCGGAAAAAAATCTTGAGGGAGACACCAGCGGGACAAGGTGGTTTTTGCCCGAAGAGATTTATGCGATGGGCGCGGACACTTTGCGCGATACCGACATAAAGCGGATCGTCAAGGATTATTTTTCAGGCAAGGGCTACCCATTGGAGATCATAGCTCACGCGACAATGCCCGCCGTCGATGTTAAAAACAGGAAAATAGGTTTAAAATAAAATAATAAAATAACAGAACCAAAAACCGTATGTACGAAACACTTTTTTTCATCGCGATCCTGTTTACCTTTTTGTATCTTAAAGACAAGATTGACCAATTGAGAAGCGAGGTCGATATTCTGCGGGCAAAGCTAGGCATGGGCGGATCAAGCGAAACGGTGAACGAGCCGGTCGCGGCGGCCAATGAAGAAGTGATTCCGGAGCAAAGACCCGAGGAAGTTCCTCCATTGCAAGAATTCCAGGATGCGTCGGTGGCGGCTTTTATCCAAAAAACCGAAACAGTGTCCGAAACGGAAAAAAGTACGGATGAGAATTTGGAATTCAAGATCGGCAGTAAAGTGTTTACCGGTGTGGGCGTGGTGGCGGTGATCTGCGCAGTCGGGTTTTTCCTGCGCTACGCGTTTGAGGTTGATCTGATCAACGGGTTCGGCCGCGTGGTTTTGGGCGTTTTGGCGGGCATCGCGCTTCTGGCGGTTGGCGAATTGAAGCGGAAAAACTTTCCGATTTATGGCCAGATGCTTACCGGGGGAGGATTGGGAGTTTTATACCTGTCATTTTACGCGGCATTCAATTACTACGATCTGATGACGCAGCCGACAGCTTTTTTCGCGATGATCATTATCACCGCGGCCGGTATCCTGTTGTCGTTGCGGCAGAATTCGATGGCCCTGGCGATGTTTGCCCAGATCGGCGGATTCCTCACACCGTTGCTGATCAACAGCGGCGAAGGCAATTTGCACGTTTTATTCCTTTATGTGATCCTGCTTGATATCGCGGTGTTCCTGACCGCTTTCTATAAATTGTGGCAGCCTTTATCGGTGGCCGGTTTTATCGGGACCGCGCTGACTTATCTTTATTGGTATTTCAATTTTTACGATTCGCTTAAACTTACGCCGGCCTTGGCGTATTTAAGCGTGTTTTTTGTGATCTTCTTATGTATTCCCTTCATACAATATTTTGTAAAGAAGTCTCCTGAGAATTCATGGGATCTGTCGCTTATTTCGTTCAACCCGATGTTTTATTTCGCGATGAGCTACGCGATCATCAACCCGTTGTATCCCGATCTGATGGGGTGGTTTACGGTAACGCTGGGCGCGCTTTATTGCGCGTTGGCGGTGATCGTCGGCGGGGAGGACGAGCGCGCGTCGCTTCTCCGCCACTTTTTACTGACGACCGGATGCGTGCTGCTGGCGATCGCGGTGCCGATATTGTTCGATGGTAAATGGATCGTTGCCGCCTGGGCGGCGGAGTCGCTGGCGTTCGTTGTCACCGGTTTCAAGTTGAAAAGCAATATTTACCGGATCTTGGGGAATCTGCTGCTGTTTCTTTCAATGTTCAAGTTGTTCTTTTTCGAAAGCGGTTTTCCGGGGCAGGTTATGTTCTTGCTGAACGACCGTTTCCTGTCGTACGCGGTATGTTTCGGAGCGGCGGCCGGTGCGGCATATATTTACCGCCATCGCAAGAACGAGCTGAGCGAAAGCGAGGCGCCGGTATTTTCATTGTTGCTGCTGGCGGCCGCGTTCGCGGCAATTGCCGGCCCTAGCTTCGATATTTATGACTTTGTCAGCAACCATGGCAAGTGGACCGTCGTTCTATGGGCGGCCGAGGCGTTGTTGTTCGTGGTTGCCGGTTTTAAATTCAAGCTGCCGCTTTACCGGGGGATCGGGCATTGCTTGTTTTTGATGACGCTGATCAGGCTTGTGTTGTTCGAGGGCGATCTTTGGACCGGAGCGATGCCGATCTTTAACTTAAGGCTTTTGGCTTACGTGGCATTCTTTGCGGCTGCTGTCGCGAGCGCGTACCTATACCGCCGCAATAAGAGCGGATTGGGGAGCGACGAGCGGGCACTGTTTTCGATCCTGGCACTGGAGGGGGCGTTTTGCGGCCTTGCGGGATTGAGTTTTGAGATACATGATTTTTACGACGGTTATTGGTATCCGATCCTGTGGACTGTCGGCGGCCTGGCGGCCGGATTGTTATCTTACAGGTTAAAGAATACGGCGCTCCGCTGCGTCACTTATATCACTTTTGCCGCGTCATTTTTCCGCCTGCTGGGTTTTGACAGCCATGTTAATATCGCAACTTATCTGCCGATATTCAACACCCGGGTGTTCGCGTTCGCGGTTTCGGCGGTCTTTGTCCGGCTGTTTTTGTCGATGTTTAGGGCAAATAAGGACAAGATGTCTGCCGATGAATACCAGATTTTCCAGCCCGCGCTGTTCATGTTGTTCCATTTCCTCGCGCTATGGGTGATAAGTATCGAGATCATCGGTTATTGCGACAAGCAAATATTGCTCGCGTCTTCGATGCCGGTGTTTGATTTTGGCAATATTAAAAATGTCATGTTGTCGGCGGCTTGGACCGTTTACGGAGTGGGGTTGATGGCCGCGGGTATCATCAAAAAAACTCTGTACGAACGCTTCCTGGCGATCGCGCTGTTCGCGATCGTGATTGTCAAGGTGTTCCTTTTCGATACCGCCGAACTCGGCAATCTTTACCGTTTCTTCTCGTTTATCATCTTGGGATGTTTCCTGCTGTTGGTCGGTTATCTTTATTACCGGTACCAGAGCCGCATCCGCAAGTTCGTTAAAGCCGAATAAATTGTCTTTAACTTTTGCTGGTTCAAACGGGCAAATCATTGACGGATTTGCCTGTTTGTTTTTAAATTAAGTGCATTTTAACGGGATTCCTGCTATACTCAAGCCCAAATGAAAATACTTACTAACGTATGCTTTTTAAAGTTGGCAGGTATTAACCAGACCATGTCTTCTCTTGTGGCGCATGTGCAGAATTGCGGCGATTCCAATAAATTGGAAATCGTCGGGGTTGAGGTTATGGGAAACAGTGACCCCGATTTCCCCATGAAAACCAAGGAAGCCAGGGAAGGAAATTCAAAGATTGTCACGGTGTCGATGTATCTTCCCAATGTTAACGAGCTTGTCAAGAGATCGAACAGCATCGAAAGCGTTGAAAAAGCGATGGGCCCGCTGATCGAGCAATACCGCAAGATCATTAAGCGCGAAAAACCTGACGTGGTGCTGTTGAACGGGACATATTATCTTCCGTGGTGTCTTTTTTTGGCGGCTAAAAATTTCACGCAAAAAATAGTATTGCATTACCACGGTTGCCTGACCAAAGAGACCCAGCATTATCCGGCGGCGATGAGGCGGATATTCCACAAAATGGAGAAGACTTTCGATTCGGATAATTTGCGGTATATTTTCCCTTCGATGCTGGCAAAAAACACGGTGGTCAATGAAGTTTTTATCCGCGAGCCCAAACATTTTTGCATCCTGCCCAATTCGATACCTTTACATTTCTTTGAAACCGTTAAAAAACGCGGCAAGCTGGTCAAAAGCATCGGCGCGGTCACGAGATGGTGCCATATCAAAAACAGTGGCTTTATCGAAAAATTGGCGTCCTATAATTCACGGTCGGTCAAAAAATTCACCTTTAACTTATTAACCGACCTGAAATCGGTTACCAACTTTCCGGATCGGATCCGCGCTGCGGTGAGATTGGTTAAGCCGATGGACAATTTCCGGCTTGGGCGGTTTTATTCTAAAATGGATGTGGTGATCTGCCCGTCGTATTTTGAAACCTACGGCAATGTCGCCCAGGAGTCCCTGGCTTCCGGCGTTCCCGTGCTTGTGAGTTCGAATATGGGGATTGCCGAAGTTTTCCGCCGTTTTGGCTTGGAGAAATGGATAATCGCCTTTGATTCTCCGGCGGCGGTGTTTGGAAAAATAGAACAAACGTCGGGAGAGATGGTTGATTCCGGGACGCGCATGGAATTGAAAAACGAGCTTAATCCCAGCCGTGTGCACGGCATCCTGCTGAATTATTTAAAAAAATCGTAAAACCATGAAACTATTGTTAACCTCCGCCGGGATCGTCCCGGAGATCGAAAAAGATTTTTTGTCGCTGTTGGGCAAAGATCCGGAGAGCGCGAAACTTATTTTCATTCCGACTGCGGCCAATCCCGAATTGGACCGCTGGTATTTAAACAAGGACAAAATAAAGCTCGCGCAAATGGGGATCATTAATATTGTTGAAGTGGATTTGGAAAAAGAAAACAAAGATTCTTTGGCGCAAAAAATAAACGGAGCGGATATCCTTTATGTCGAGGGTGGTAATACTTTTTATTTATTGAAATACGTCCGCGAGAGCGGTTTTGCCGGTTTGGCAAAACAGTTTTTGGAAAGAGGAGGGTTGTATGTGGGCGTGAGCGCCGGATCGATGATTGCCGGGCCCAACATTGAAACCGCGGAATGGAAGCACGCGGACAGGAATATCGTTGATTTGAAAGATTTAACCGGAATGGATCTGGTGCCGTTTGCGATCGCGCCGCATATCGACGATACCAACATCGGCGCGACGAAGGAAAGCGCGGCCAAAGTCGCTTATCCGGTCATCGCGCTGACCGACAAACAAGCGGTTTTGATCGACGGCGGCAGGACGGAAATCATCGGCGCCGGGGAAAAACTGTTTTTTAACGATCCGGGAATAATCTAAAGCGGCCATGGAAAAAGATTCCATTCGATAGAGGATTTTAAAAAGATCCTTGGCCGTGTTTTCAAAACATATACCTAGAAATCGATCAGACATTATGTGGGAGTTTAAAAGGGTTGAGCCAAACAACAAGGAATCGCTGAGCAACTATTTGAAGAATGCCGGGGTAGGTAATTCGTTTTTTTGCTCGGCCTATTCGCTGGATATTTTTTTAAATTGCGGGATAAAGAAATTATACCTGGCGGAAAACGGCAGCGACGAAAGACTGGTGTTGTTGAGAGAAAAAACTTTCGGCAATGACGTGCGTATTCTTTTTTCCGCGAGTGACGGCGATGGCCTAGTCGCCGCGATCAAGAACCGGTTTGACCCGGTCTATGTCGCTTATAATTTGATAAGCGATGATGGTCTGCCATACCCGCGTTCCGAGAAAAGCGAGCTTATTGCCGATGTGGCGATGATCGCGGATCTGGGCGATCGCAAGATCAAATCCGCTTACAATGCTTTTTTAAAAAGCCATTCCGGCATTCGTTTTGAAAAAATCAACGCCAGTCATAAAGACGCGCTTATCGATTTTTTTGATAAGTGGGATCAAAGGCCGGTTACAAAGCTGAGGATAAAAGGAATGGAAAATGATCGGTTCTTTTTGGATAATTATCTTGATGATCCGGGCATTGATGGGGAAGTTGCTATCGATGACAGTAAGATCATCGGATACACGGTTATCGTGCCCGGATGTTTGGCTGGCAGCGCGATCGGCCTGATCAATAAATGCATAAGAGGTTATAATGATCTGGGTACTCGCTTGGTCGTGTCTTGGGCGCGCCGGGCAATGGAAAAAGGTTTTACAAAAGCGGCGATCGGGGAGATCGAGCCTGACGGCAATAATTGTTTCAAATCACGCTTCGCGAAGAACGGCAAGATCATAAAACTTTACGCGTACGAAATTTTCAGAAGCCCCAAGATTACCTTGCATGGCGATTATTTGGGAACGATCACGTGATGAAATTATGAATATAGAAATTTTAAAAGGCGATATCGCAAAGATGGAAGTTGGCGCGATCGTGAATGCCGCCGGCCCAAGTTTGTTGGGCGGGGGAGGAGTGGACGGCGCGATCCATTGTGCGGCCGGGCCCGAGCTTCTGGAGGAGTGCAGGAATCTGGGCGGATGTCGGACCGGCGAAGCCAAGATCACCAAAGGCTACAAATTAAAGGCAAAATATGTTATTCATACTGTCGGGCCGGTTTATGGCAAGGAAAACGGAAAAGAGGCGGATTTGTTGGCGAATTGTTATAAAAATTGTTTAAAGTTGGCAAAGGAAAAAGGGATCCGTACGATCGCGTTTCCGGCAATTTCCACCGGCGCGTACGGTTATCCAAGGCCCGATGCCGCGCTTGTCGCGATCCGGTCGGTGAAAGATTTTTGCGATAAAAATCCGGGAAGTTTCGACAAAGTTATTTTTGTTTTTTTGGATGATGAAAACTATCTAATATATAAGGAAATAATTTAAATTATATTTCATGGAATTGGTATCACCGACAAAAGAATATGAGGCCAGTTGGCGCCGGATCGTTGAAGAATTCAGGCACGATGATAAGACTATAAAATTGTGGGAGGTTTTGGGCGATCCGGATGATCTTGATGGCTGCGTTCTCATGGCGGAAAAACATGCGCAGGGGATGGAGCTGCCTGCCGATTGGGTGCCGTATAATATTTTTTGGCTGGTGGATGGCGTAGAGATCGTCGGTATCGTTAGCCTTCGCCACAAGCTCAATGATTTTTTGGCGCGCGAGGGCGGCCATATCGGTTACGAGATCGTGCCTTCCCAAAGAGGGAAGGGATACGGAAACAAAATACTTGAACTGAGCTTGCGTAAGGCAAAAGAAATGGGTTTTACAAGAATATTGATTGCCAGCGATGACGATAATGTGGCATCATGGAAAATCATGGAGAAGAACGGAGGCAAGTCCGCGGGCAAAATCGAGACCGAGAGGCGCATAACTCGTCGGTATTGGATCGACCTTTAATTTCAATATGGATAATAAAAAAATATTTTGCACCAATAAAGACGGGGAAATCATGGAAGCTTCCGCCAATGAGCTGAAGTTCCGTCCGGGCGCGTACGGCATTATCGTCCGCGACAGGAAGATATTGCTGACGCGCCAGTGGGATGGTTACGATTTCCCGGGCGGCGGCGTAAATGTCGGTGAAAAGATCGAAGCGGCTTTGGTGCGGGAAATAAAAGAAGAGACCGGATTCGACGTTGCGCCAAAAGAACTCATTGCTTGCGTCGATGATTTCCATAAAATGACATTCAGCGAAAATTTCGTGCAATCGATTTTGATCTATTATTCGTGCGAGATCGTCGGCGGTAAGTTGTCGAAAGATAATTTCGATATCAGCCAGTTCGAGGATAAGTATATGGAGATGGCCGAATGGGTGGATTTGGAAGATGCCGGCAAAGTTAAATTTTACAATCCGATACGGGATGTGAAGGCGCAGCTGTTGGATAAATTGTGCCGGTCCTAAGTATGGATCGTTTAACTAAAATATTAAAATTATGGAATTAACCGCCGGAATGGATAATTTTTACCAATTAAAGACAGGGTTTTTTGTTTGGCGGCGCGGATTGGCGCTGGCGCAAAATATCACGTTGGCGCTGGTTTACGCGTGCGCGACCGGGATTATGGCGCAGGCAAGTTTTTACTTGCCCTGGACGCCGGTGCCGGTGACCGGGGAAACTTTCGCGGTATTGCTGGGGGCGGTATTGCTGGGGCGGTGGGGAGGAGCCAGCCAGATCATGTATGTTGCGATCGGCGCGGCGGGAATGCCGTGGTTCGCGGGATGGAAAGGGGGAGCGGCCGTAATCGCCGGACCCACGGGAGGTTATATTGTCGGGTTTATCATTGCCGCTTTTTTGCTTGGATACTGGGCGGATAAATATATCCGGTCGAGCGGTTTTATGAAAATATTCGCCGCGATGTGTTTGGTTAATTTTGTGGTAGTTTACGGATTTGGCCTGGCGCAACTTTATTTTTGGTCGTCAACCGCGGGCCATACGCTTGCTTTAAGTGAGCTGCTGGCAATGGGCGCGTTGCCATTTTTATCCGGCGACATTGTAAAAATTACCGCGGCAGCGGCGATCGCGAGGGGAGTGGTAAAAAAATAATCTATCGCATGCAAACCAAACTAATTGAATTTAAGAATCATGACAAAGAAACTCTTCGGGGTATATTAACGGTTCCTGATAAAAAACCGAGGGCAGGTACGATTTTTTTGCAGGGTTTCGAGATTGGCAACAATGGAAAGAACCGGGCGGTTTCGGTTAACAGCCCGGGCGTTGGCGTCGCGGGTACGATTTTTTTGCAGGGTTTCGAGCGCAACGCGACCGTGGAAAAAAAGGCGAAACGGATGGCTGACGCGCTGGCGGATAAAAATATCGCGTCGCTGCGTTTTGACGCCTCCGGATGTGGATTGTCGGACGGCGATTTTTCCAAGACAACCCTTAAGGGGCGCGCCCGGGAAATGTTAAAGGCTTTGGATGTTTTCCAAAAAGAGATGGGCGGCATAAAAATAAATTTCGTGGCGCATAGTCTGGGTATGTGCCCGCTGGCGCTGGAAATGGGAAAATTGGAAAACAAAATCAATAAAATGGTATTCATCGCGCCCGCTCTAAACCAGAAGGATCTGATGCGTTTTTATTTCGTCAGGGACTTGATGAAAATAAAAGATCCGGGAATAAAGATTTGCTGGGCAAATTTTCGGCAGTATTTGGACGAGGATGGTTTTCTGGCCGACTGCCGCCGGACAGGACGCATGGCTCGGGAAAATTATATCGGTCCGGATTATTATATGGAAGCCAGGGACCTGGATTTTTCCCATAGTTTTGACCGCGTCAAAGAAAGGGTGTTACACGTTCATGGAGAATGCGACGCTTCCGTGCCGTTGGAAAGCCTGGGCGTGGAATTCCCCAATCGGATAATCGTTGCCGGCGGCGATCACGATCTCGAACGTCCTGATCTATGGGAGCAATGGTTTGATAGGGCGGTAAATTTTGTAAGCGGAAAATAAACAACTTCGGGAAGCGGTTGCGGCATATTTTACGTGTTTAAAGATATATGGAAAGAATCGTCTTGTTCCGTTTTCATGAAAACCCGGCGGTTTGCGAGAATCGTTTGCGTTTGGTTAGGAAGATGAATCCGGATATTGCGATCTTTGGTCTTTACGGCGGGGAGGATGGCGCCGTCGGATCGTTTTCGCGTTTAAGTCCGTATTTGGAAAACTTTTTTATCATTGGCGATAAATCGGCGGAATGGAAATGGAAGAATAGCGATCTGGCCGCGCGCTTGTGGCTTGATGCGGTGGGCGCGAAGACGGATTTCGACATGCTGCGCATGATCGAGTGGGATCTTGTGTTGTTTGATTCTCTGGATAATATTTATCGCTCAATTCCCGAAAACGGAATCGGCCTCACCGGATTGACCGAGCTTATTAATATCGAGGATAAATGGGATTGGACATCGGTAAAAAAAGAAAGAATAAAATACGAAGCATTGTTTGATTTCGCGAGAAAAAGATATGGATACGAAAAAACGCCTTATGCGTCTTTGGGCCCGGGGTGTTGTTTGCCGAGGAAGTTTTTGGCCGATTATGCCGCGGCCGAAGTGCCTGAATTATGCCACGACGAATTGCGCCTGCCGCTTTTCGGGCAGGTTCTCGGGTACCAACTTTATGACACCGGGTTTTATAAAAAATGGTTCGATGAAGGCGAACATGCCTATTTTAATTGCATGGATCGCTTGATTGACGGCTCGACCATTGTCGGAGAATTGAAGAAAGCCGCGGGCCGCCGAGTTTTCCATCCATATAGAAATTTGATCGATTTGTAATAAAAAACCATGGAAGAAAAAGATGCCCAAATAATTATCGCCTTGTCTTTCGGGCAGGGGAGGAGCGGAACGCCGGGAGCGAGCAATGAAGCGCTGGCGCGAGTTGTCGCGAGTCTCGATGAAAAATACAACCTGCCGATCGTCGCGCAATGGGAAATCGCGGATTGCATTCCGGAACGGATGGCCAGCCCGCTTGATCTTGTGGTGCGCAATCATCGCCAGGCCGGAGAATATCTTGATACTGTCGAGGTATTGGTGCAGGCTAAAGAGCATTGCCAAAATTCAGGTTTTACAAAGGTGGTCATTGTGGCGCATCCGGACCATTTGCCAAGGGCAATGGCTATGGCACAAAAGTTGGGATTGGAAACGGTTGCCGCGGATACCAAAAAAGTTCCCTATGATCCGGACTCGGTCCAGGAGTGGACCAGGAGCCGCCAAAGTTTTTTGGCATGGAACGAGCTCGCACTCAGGCTTTTTTTGAAGTTTTCGATTCCTTTGAAAGATACGAAAATCGATGGCGTCATGAAAACATCGGTGATCGGTATGCCTGCCACCGGCGATCTTAACGGTGACGGTATCGCCGATTACGCGTTCGCGTTTTCGCAAGAATCCGGCGGTAATAAATTTTATTATCTTGTCGCGGGGATCAGCGATCCCGAAACTTTCGCGATCCAAGAAACCAACTGGGTGTTTGCCGGAAAAAATATAAATTGCCAAGGAATTGCCATTGGCCGCGGCGCCATCGAGATCGGGTGCGGAGGCATGGCCGGGTATTACTCGGTCATCGGAAAAGTTTTGCAAAAAGAAAATAGAAAATAAAGATGGTGTTGGTATCAAGCGGGGCAAAAAATTTAAATCACAATTATGGCATTAAAACAATGGAAAAAAATATCGACAAAGATATTGTCAAAGAATGCGTGGTGGGAATACCGCGTCGATGAATTCGAACTGCCGGGCGGAAAAAGAGGGGAGTATTATTACGTCCACTCCGGCGGCAATGTGGCTATCATTCCTTTTTTTGAAGACAGCGGGAAGTTTTTGCTGCAGCGGCAATACCGTTATCTGTTCAAAAAGGAAAGCCTGGAATTTCCGGCAGGGTGGGTGCCCATCGGTGAAGATCCGGCCAAGATCGCCCGCTATGAACTTATCGAGGAAACCGGATATGACGGTGATTTGACCCGCGTCGGTTGTTTCAAACCCATGTATGGAATTTTTGACGGCGAGTATTCTGTTTTTGTGGCCAAAAACCTGAGGCATTCCGACGAGAGGAAAAAAGAAGATACCGAGGAATTTGAAAAATGCCTGCTGACGGCATCACAAATCGATCAAAAGATCCTTGCCGGACAGATAGACGAGAGCAATATGGTCGCCGCCTGGGTGTTTGCCAAAAAATATTTGAAATTGTAATTTTTTAATACTATGGCCGATGAACTTATCGATATTTGCGACGAAAACGACAACGTTACCGGGCAGGCGATGAAAAGCGAGGCGTGGGAAAAAGGACTGCGGCACCGCGTGGCGCGAGTTTTGATATATAAGTCCAATGGAGAAATTTTTGCGCAATTAAGATCGGAAAATAAAGAATTGCATCCCGGGCTTTGGGATATTGGTGTCGCCGGGCACGTGGCTGTCGGCGAGGATTATATTGATGCCGCGGTCAGGGAGATGGCGGAGGAGGCGGGGTTGGCAATCCAAAAAGAAAATTTGGAATTGTTAATAATGGAAAAAGAGGAATGGACTTTAGGCAATATCAGCGATAAAATTTTTGCCTGTACTTATCTGGCGCGGTTTGAAGGCGATATCAGTGAAATAAGAATACAGGCGGAAGAACTGCAAGCGTTCAGGTTTGTTGACATCGATAAGCTGGAAGCGGAGAAAAAAATGTTTCCGGAAAAATTCACGCCCCATACCGAAGAATACTGGTCGGGACTGATCAACGGGGTCAGGAATAAATTTAAAACCGGGAGTGAATAAACTGTTTTGCGAAAGGGTGGCGTGTCGGTTCGAATAAAAAAATGCACCAAACCGTGTGTTCATGGTTTAGTGCCGTCTGGCTTTTTGCCCAGTTTGACAAATCGGTGAGGCGCCCGCCCCGATGCCGTTTGCGCGTGTTTTTTTCTTGCGTCTTCTTCCGATTTATCGGGAAGTTCGGTTAATTCTTTTTTGGATGACACCACCCTGAGTCTCATTGTTTTCACCTTCCTGTAAGGAACTATGACGGATAATTATTTATTAAGTTGTTTTTTATAATTTTGTCAAGACCAATAATAAGCGGCGTGTTTTTTCGGCCAAGCGGCGGTTAAAAAGAGCAAGCTGGTCAGTATTTAACCAGCTTCTTTTTCCATCACGCGCCGCAGCTGGCTTCCTTCTCCGAAAATGGAACCGGTGTGTTCGGTCGTGCGACCCGGGCAGATATCTGGCAAAGAGCCGTCTTTCTTGGGAACATTATCTTTAGTCATTTGACCACCTTCATCTGACATTAGTATAATTACATAAAAATAAAAAGACTTATGAAAACATTGATCGTTTTTTATTCGCTGACCGGGAACACCGAAAAGATCGCCCAGGCGATCGCGGAGGCGACGGCGGGGGAGATGCTGGAGATAAGATTAAAAAAAGATCTTCCGGCCAAGGGGTTTATGAGGTTTTTTTGGGCGGGCGCGCAACTGGTGAAAAAGGAGTTACCGGAGTTGTTGCCGATGGGTATTGATTTAGGAAATTACGACCTGATGTTTTTGGGAACTCCGGTCTGGGGAGGCAATACCGTGCCTCCGGTGCGCTCGTTTTTA
>Ga0247841_10004708_pt1 | contig 23038 bp, 17 predicted proteins | sample LaCruzMarch2015__2_FD_192410 | JGI IMG/M metagenome (GOLD analysis project Ga0247841, IMG submission 192410) | Freshwater microbial communities from meromictic Lake La Cruz, Castile-La Mancha, Spain - LaCruzMarch2015_18m | ecosystem: Environmental > Aquatic > Freshwater > Lake | place: Spain... | reverse complement strand
GTAAAGGACGAAAACAATAATATACTCTCAGGTGCGCAGGTGGTGTTGTATAATGCGCGCAATGACCAGACGATCTCCCAGGGCTTTACAGATGCCTCTGGCCAAGTATCTTTCTCTAACATAGCTATGGGGACTGTAATATACCCGATCGCCTTCATGCCGAACGACCGCCGTTATGGGCAAGTCGACAGCTATACTGCAAAGAACGTCTATAAGCGAACGGTCGACAGCTCGCTGGTTGTCATAGAAGTAGAGCTTCCGCTCAACGGCCGTGTAGAAGTGACTGTCTGGGACAAGGAGAGCCTTGCGAAGATCGCGAGTGCAAGCGTTTCGATCAAGAACAGGGCAGGCGAAGTCCTTAGCACGGCGAAGACCACAGACAGCGATGGCAAAGCCCTTTTCACCGGCTTTGAGGAGAATGTCGAGATATACCCCTCTGTTACTAACGAAGGCTATCTTGCCAGTGACGAAGCGAACAGCGCAAAGCCCGTGAGTTATCTGTCAACCGGGAACAAGTTCCAGGTCATGCTCCAGCGGGACGGCTCTTTCATCAGCTCGAGGATAACAATCGACGCTTTTGATATATACGGTGATCCGCTGACCGGCATGGACGCAGTGTTATCTGTAGTGGGGGGCGGCTTCGTCATTGGCCTGAGCGGCACAAGCAATGTCTCCTTTGAAGTTGATGCCAATAAGAGATATAACGTTGCAATGCACAAGCCGGGATACCTCAGGCAGGTCCTTGAAGGCCTTAGTGCCGGGGCCCAGGCAATAGAGTTTGAGGTCGCCAACGGCGCTAACTCCGGGCATGTGAGAGTTTGCACCTACCAGAGCGTCAATGGCCAGGACGTGCCAATGGTGTCTAAGGTCGAGCTCTTCCTCTCTAGCGAGTCGCTTATAGACATCGCTGAGACTTCCGGCGGCTCAGACGGAGACAACTGCGTGACGTTCATAGATGTCCCGATCACTTGGTCAGTATATGCACGCGCAACAGCCGACGGCTATCCACCTGCAGAGAGCGAGATGACTGAGATATTGCCAAGGCAGCAGGCTATCACCGATATCAACATAACCTTTGGCTCTTCCATTCCTGCCAATGCGCCGCTATACGGTGATGTCAAGGTATGTGTCCTGGACTCTGCAAACAGCCCAATCAAGGGTGCTGAAGTCCTCCTTTATGACGAAGACCTGGATGGCCCGAGCTGGCCTGGCGACTTCAGGCTCGCGACTGCAGCAGATGGTTGTGCCCTCTTTAGGAACATACCAGCTCAAAAAACTGACGCCAACGGCGTACTTGCGCCTGTCAGGGTATACCCGATAGTCTCTGCCTCCGGGAAGTCAACATACAACGGCAAGCTGGAAGCGAACTTCAACCAGGTCCAGCCCCAGAACACCGTTGTAATAAGCGTGCGCATGAGCCAGGGTCAAGGAATTTGTGTTGTGGCCAAGAGCGACGGCACACCGCTTGAGGGCGTCGGCATGTCACTTTGCGCCACTGCATCATGTTCAAAGATACTCGAGACTAAGACGACTGAGAGTGACGGCCACGTCTCTTTCACTTCAGACGTGACCTCTGTAACTGTTAAGGCGGTCACAGACGAGGACTCCTTGGTCAAGGAAACGGTCAAGACCTTCTCTATCTCCCAGGTCACCCAAGGGCAATGCGGCACTCTCGAGATACCCTCAGTTTCGCAATATGTCACAGTCACAATAGACGGCTTGACCTCCAGCGCAACGGCGATAGAGCCGAACGCGGCAGGCGAGATAAAGTTCGTCATAAGGATGGACAGCAAGCTCGCGACAGGCGGTTCAATCTCATCAGGCGGGCAGAACAAGGTAATAGGCGCCGACGGGACTGAAGCATTGGTGGAAATATCCGGCGATATAATAACCAACACGTTATTGACAGTTGATGCAGCTAAGGGCAAGTATGCCTTCCCATTCCTTGCACCTTCAAAGGGCGGCACATACCGCGTGATACTCGAGGCTAGCATACCCGGCTGCACCTCATGCCAGGGTGACGAGAAGACAATCACAATAACTGTGGGCGACGGCGACTCTGACGGCGACGGCGTGCCTGACAGCAGTGACCGCTGCCCGAATACACTCCTAGGGACGCAAGTTGACTCTAATGGATGCCCGATAGTAAGCAGCACAGACTCTGACGGCGATGGTGTGCGCGACGATTATGACATGTGCCCGAACACACCGCGCGGTGTACAAGTCGACTCTGCCGGCTGCCCGTTGGCAACTACTGTGCCGACTATCACAACACCGGTTACGCAGACTACCGACACAAACAATAATGGCGTTCCCGACCAGTATGAGTCCGATCAGTATACCCAGGGCTCAATGCAGGTTTGCCTATTTGACGACGCCTACCAGCCGATATATGATTCAAGCATAGTGTTATACCACCAGGGTGGAACCTCTGGTTACGCGGGTGGGGGTTACGGCTCCCCAAGTTACGGAACCCCTGGTACGGGCTACTCAAGTACATATAGGCCCACTAGCCAGCTGCCCTCGACAGGCTACGGCTCGACAGGCTACGGGCAGCCATGGCAGGTGACACAGTCCTCCAACAACTGCAAGGTATTCGTAGGCTACGGCGCTTTGACGGGATTATATACCAATACATTCGCATCAAGCTTCATCCTCCGCGCAGAGGCCAATGGGTATGAGCCGTATGACACTGCCTCCTCTGGTGCTTCAGGCATAAGCCTTTCTATGGGCGGCCCCAACGGCATGTACAAGATAGAATTGAAACTAAAGAGAAAGCAGGGCACTGCGACACCCTCGTCATCAGGAAAGGGTGACATAACCGACCCGACGAAGGGGGTGACGCTCTCAAGCGCGTCTTGGAAATCACCGACTGGCTCGACAGCAGCAGCCTTCTTCCCGCTTGTGACGATCAATGACAGGAACATAAACCTCAAGATAAAGTATGAGCTGGCTAACCCGGCTACCGATGAGCTTTACTACAAGGCAAAATACAGTATCTCAGGTTCAAGCTGTTATGAGCTCCCCGCAGATGTGGGCGGCACTTTGGGCGGCAGAGACCTCAGCTTCAGCAAAGGCTGGACTACTATTGAAGATGACCTGACGATATACGCCAAAGACATGTGCTTTACCAACAGCGAGCAGTCGTTGGAAACAGCGTTGACAGTGACAATCGACGGCCAGCTTGTTCAGATAGGCGGCAAGGAAGCCACAGTCACCAAGAGATTCAGCCCCTTAAGGGTAAGCCTTACTCCTCTTGTCGGCGCCACTAAGAAAATTTCCTCAGCGAGCGACCTCTCGCAGTTGAACAGCATAATAAGCCTTGCCAATGGCGTGGTGACTGAGGGCAAGGTGCCCTACTGTGTTGACTCGCTGAAAGCCAGGACCGAGCTGAGCCAGTCTTGGAAGACTGACCCACAGGCTGCTGCTAAGAAGATTGTCATCAAGTTCAAGGGCGAGAACAGCTTCCCGAGTACGTTTGACTCGCTTGTAACAGCACTCAACGAGGTCGTGAGAAACACGCTCAGGAAGGCACCAACGGACTGCAAGGTCTTCATAGACGTGCAGAACAAGAACATGGGCTACATAGAAGTCGGCCAGTCAGGCACATCGTGCCATGATGCCAGGGCCAAGGAGGGCTCCAAGGACGTGCAGCCGTGGGAGAAGCTCTTCTGCACAGCAATCGAGTCGGGCGTACAGGGGACTATCAGCCTCGGCAGCTCATATACACTGAAGACCGATTCAAAATAATATCAAAATAATATTAAACTCATAAACTAGAAATAAGACAAAACCATAAAATAGAAATAAGACAAAACTCATAAACTAAAAATAAGGCAATCTCCAAAATGAAGCGGGCGTATGTGACGGTGGTGTTGGCGGTGTTCATAGTCTCGACCCTTTATGCTCCCGTAGCAGTTGCAGACTCGATAGTCGGCGTGGTATACAAAGACTGGACCGAGGCTGAGTGCAAGCAGACCTTCGGCAGCCGCCCAGAGTTTGTCATAAAGTCCGTTGTGGAGCAGATGCAGCTTGAGGGGGAATACCTCTTGAATGCCAAGGGCCCGCTCTTTTATAATAATGTAGAAACCGGCTGTTACTGCGGCAAGGACTCGCAGGGCAGACAAATGGTGCTGAGCACAGACAAGAAGAGCTGTGTGTACTGCCCCGGGGTGACGAACGACAAGAACACCCTGTATTATAATGATGACAAAGCTGTCAACGACGCGAATGCTGTTGTAAAGGTCAATGGGAATGATGTCGGCTGCAGGTGTGCTAAGAACGAGGGAACCAAGGACTTCGAGAGCGTTATCAACAACAAGTGTACTTATGTTGACAAGACAAAGCAGAAGGATGAGTGCATAAAGCAGTTTGGTGCGGAAGGCATAAAGGTTTGTAGTAGCCCCATGCTCACTACCGAGACTTTATTAGGCAATGTAATAGTCGACCAGCAGAGCGTCTCTTGCTGCTGCCAGTCTGGCTTCAAGAAGGAGCAAGACCCTGCAAAGCCCGGCGGGTACAAGTGTGTCAAGGGGCTTAGTGGGGGCAGTGCGAATGACGCGATGTGCTCCCAGTACGGGAAGCAGTTCCAGCTCGGCGACCTTGTCGAGTGCGCCAAGGGTATAGTTCCCGTGGAGTTTGGCGGGGCCCTTAACCTTGCGACTGCGACAGAGGCGCAGAAGCAGGAATATGAGAAGACATATGTCGTGCCATTGGGCACGTTCTCGTGCTGTTGTGCAAAGGATGAAGTCAAGGACGCTAACGGGAAATGCGTGAAGGAGCTGGACGATTGCGGGAAGATAGTCACGGGGAGCGTGTTGAGCACGAAGCTGGATGCTGACACTACAATGCCTGTTAACTCAGGATTTACCTATGACGGCAGGTCATGGGACCCAAAGAAGATCGAGCAGATAACCAAGGCAAACTTAGAGTGTTACTGCAGGAAGGACACCGTGCCATACTCTAGTAACTCAACTTTTCTTATAGAATGCAAGGCTGGAGTCCCAGAGATGGATGTGTTGTTCTTGGGTGCAACTCCGGGCAGTTTTGTAAATCAGTTCGTGACCAAGACGATGCCGTACATGAGGACCACACGTGCATCCCAAAGCGCAAGCGTGCTTATGGACCCGTTTAGCGAAGGGCCATACAAGGGCGGGATAGTCATAACCGAAAGCGGGACTTTAAGCTTTGTGAACACGGACCCAGAGAGACAGGGCAAGTGGATCGGCGAGATGATAACAGCTGTGGCGAGCGCTGGAGTGGGGTCTGCAGTTGCTAAATCATCTACAAAACTTACCCGTTTCATGACTCCAGAGGGCATCCAACGGCAGATTGAGCAAAAGCTTGTTACGAGAGCTGGCACTACTTCTATTAAGACTGCACGCGAAGCAGTAAAGGAGGGTATAAAAGTACTTGATGACTACGCAGATGACGCTGCAGGCGCTTCTGCTATGCTAGCTCGGGGCAAGTCTCTGACACCAGCTCAAGCCCGTAATGCCGTAACATCAGGCGCTAGTGCCGGCGGTATGATCGTCCCACTTCCAACGAAGTTTATTGATGACGTTGTAAGGGGTGCAGGGCTTTTGGATGATGCTGCTAAAGATAGTGTAGGCACATTCCTAAAAACTAATCCGGCAGTTACTCGCTCCGCTGGAGCTGGGAGTCTATTGGACAACGTCGCAGGGCTATCTCCAACTTCAACACCTCGGGAGGTGTTTAATAGATACATAACGCACATAGCTGGAATCACAGACAAGCCGAGTGCAGCGGCAAGACTCGTTGAAGACTTGAGCGTGCTTCAGACGAACGTGTTGGGTACCCAGATACAAAAGGGCGTAGGAAAGGCGGCATTGTCCAGGGAAATACTGAAGAATATAGCCAACAACTTCCCGACCGGAAAGTTTGCCCGGGCAATGTTCACCATAGACCAGATACCCCTATACTTTGGGAAGAACTTCGGCCAGATGATAAAGACAATAGTCGGAAACTCCGGCCCGCTTGTCTCGATGAGGCTGAGCGACATGATGCTGGGCGACGACCCCGAAGTGGCCGGCCACATGGCGACGCTCAAGCAGAGCCTGGTCGCGGGTGGCATAACAATACTTGCCGGGCTAGTCCTTTCGCCGCTGACCGGCGGCTTCTCCCTGGGTGCGGCCATTACGGAAGCAAGCATAGTCGTTGCCGGAACCTATATAACGCAGCAATTTGCCGATAAGACCGAGATGATAGTCAGCTACGCCTCGTCGACGGGCAGCAGTGCCCGGAATGAGGTGGCAAACCTGGTAATCTCTGACGACATAACAAAATGCGGGAAAGTTCCGAAAGACAGCTCGCTGAATTTCAAGGCGCAGTCCTTCTCGGCCGACAAACTGCGCGGCTGGTCGATGACCCAGTTCATCTACCAGAGCAGCCTCTGCACGGCCAGCTTCACCTCGTGGGAGCAGCTCAAGTCTGGCGGCGGTTTCACAATAGTCACATTCATGCCTGGTGGATATGAAACCTACTGTGACGGGTGCAGAACAATCGGGTGGGGCGATCAGAAATGTGGTGAGAAGCCGGGGCCGGCGACTTGGGGCAAGACATCAGATTACTCCTCAGATGGCGGCTTCCAACCTATTTGCTGCAGCAAGTGTTTCTTGTTTGGAGACACTGACCTAGCGGAATATAAAGGCTTTTCTGCTGCATCTGGTACTGTCTCAGGCACGGGGGCATTTTAGCCCTTATCATAGTAACTTTAAACAAATAGTCTCGGAATATCCCTGCCTTCTTTCACGGCCGAGGCCCGCTTTATGTCAGCTTAAACCATCACCACCCGCTTTTATACGGATTCCCATAATATAAAACGACCTAAAATGAAAAAGTCCATAGTTTTGCTGTTTTTGACTCTTTTCCTGACGTCGGCTGCTGCGACCCCCTCCGCAGTCTTTGAGATGGACGCATCCGACGGCGCGATGATGGTCATAAGCGAGATCGTTGACTTCGACGCAGATTCCGTCAGCATCACCGGCTCTGCGGACGGCAGCGACATGATGGTTATGCAGGGCACCATGACCGACAGCAACGCCTTGGACGACCCTGATTATTCGCTGGAAGTGACTTCGTCGGCATCGAGTGCGTCTGTCGATTTCAGCTTGTATGGCTCTATAATCCAAGAATTCCTGACGCTAATGGGCGAGTTTGACGCCACAATAGCCACATCTGTTTCCGGCGGTGTCCTCACCATAGATATCTCCGCAACAATGTCAAAAACAGCTTTTGAAGAGCTCTTTCTAATGGATGTCGCGTTGATAGAGGCAGACCCGCAGGGCTTTAAGGCTGACCTGGAGTCCCTTTTCAACGAGGTCTTCGCGAACCTTACGCTGCCGCAGAAGCCGCAGATGAGCATAACGCAGTTCTCGATGTCGGGGACTGACACCGTGCAGATACAGACGGCAATGTCCATAACCGGGTGGAACGATTTCATGGCGACTCTCGCTGCAATGTCCTACCAGACCGACGCCATACAGAGCAGTTTTATAAACTGCATGGGCCTCTCTGCGAACGACGTAGCGCTTTCTATTCTGACCTCGGACTCAGCCACGACGACGACTCTCTCATCGTCTGGCGGCTCTATAAGCGGCAGGATGGAGATAACCGCATCCGAAGGCAATGCTCTGTCCTCAGTAATGCTCGAGTCATTGAATGCTGAGATTTCTAAGTCCGGAGCAGTCACCGACATATCGGCATCCGCGTCGGTTTCTGACACGCAAACCCTTTTGAAGTGCATCATGCAAGGGTATCTGCCAGGAGATTATGAAATTGGCAATATCGAGTATGGGTTGGCGAAGAGCAGCGGCCAGGACGGCGCGATGCAAAGGATATCGGGGGGCCTCAAGTCGCTTGCAACCGCATCGGGCGGCAACAGGGTGGTGACTTTCCCTGCAGTGGCCACGGAATCTATGAGTATCACAGTCAAAACCCCTGCCGGCATGAGCGTGCTTTCCGTTGTCGGCGGCGAGGGATCGGGCTCTTCAGCAACTTCCACCCCCGGGGAAGAGTTCACAGTGACCTACGGCAAGGTCAGCGGCTTTGACACTAACCTTATTATAATCATAGTAGTTGTAGTGTTGGCCCTTCTCCTATTATCAAGGAAGAAGAAGCCTAAAAAGTAACCTGATAACATACTAATGAGTAAACCGTTAGCATACTAAAACGTAAGCCTATAGCATACTAAGAAACTATAGCATACTAAGAAATATTAAGCCTTTAGCCTAGAATAAGCCTTTAGCATAGTTCTCCGGTAAAGGACCGCTTAGAACCCTTCTTCCTTCCGCAGGAAAACGGCTCCTCCCAGGCTCCATAAAAGCGACACGGGAACCATTGAAAGCTCCTCCCGCCTTTATGTGGATTCATAGTGATGTATTACTCACTATCACATCTTACTCACCTATTTTTAAGCCTATTTGAGTAATACACCCATGGCAGATATGAGGATCCGCATCCCGAAATCCCTTGAGAGCGAGCGAAAGTCACTGGAGATAAAAGTAGGCAACGTCATAAGTATGGAAGCGAAGAGGAAAGCCCTTTCAGACTTTATGGACGGGCTCTTAAGCAGCGGTAACCAGGTCGGTGATGAGGAGCTGATTGCGATTGGCCGTTTGGTCAAGAAGGGCCGTGCTGAAAAGCTCAGGGCAATGGCAGCACAATGAAGCTCGTGATAGACACAAACGAGATTTTCTCGTTCTTCAATCCGCGGTCACATGCAAGGAGCATGGCTTTCAGGAACGATATCGAGCTCCATGCGCCTGCTTTTGCACTCGAAGAACTAGAGCATATAAAGCCCTTAATCCTAGCTCGCTTCTTAGTCTCCGAGCAAAATTATGTCTTTACTACAAAGTTGCTTAAGTCTATCATTAGTTTTTCGCCAGATGTCGCGTATGAGGGTGTGATGGAGCGCTCGAAAGAGCTTTCTCCCGACCCGAATGACGCTGATTTCTTTGCTTTGGCACTGACACTCAAGTGCCCAATCTGGTCGGAAGACGCAGCCCTAAAGAACCAGAACGAAATAGACATCTATTCCACACAGGAATTGTCTAAGCTTTTGGAGTGGGCTTAGAACCCTTCTTCCTTCTTCAGGACGAACGTCTGGCTTCTTTCAGGCCCTACCGATAGTATAGAAACAGGCACCTTTGAAAGCTCCTCAAGCCTCTTGAGATAAGCCTTAGCCTGCTTAGGCAGGTCTTCAAACTTTCTCACGTTGGATATATCACAATTCCACCCGTCCATCTGCTCATAGACAGGCTTAGCCTTTTGTAATACGTCTAAGCTTATTGGATAATCCTCTACGGTCTTCCCGTCGATGTTATACGCCTTGCATATCCTTATCTTCTTCAAGTCGGAGAAGCAGTCCAGCTTCGTAATGACCATAGAGCTTAAGCCATTCACAGCAACGGAGTACCTTGCGATCACAGCATCATACCATCCGGTCCTGCGCGCCCTTCCTGTAGTAGTACCATATTCAGCCCCTCTTTTCCTAAGGACCTTTCCGATATAATACTCATCGCCTGCATTAGCCTTCTTGATATCATCAGCAGTAAGCTCAGCTTCTTTGTCCTCACTCGTAGTCTGCTCTTCAGTCCCGAGCTCAGTCGGGAAAGGCCCCCTGCCTACGCGTGTGCAGTAAGCCTTCATTATCGCAATGACGCTGTCTATCTTGAGCGGCCCGATGCCCAGTCCTGTACAAGCACCGCCTGCCGTTGGGTTGGACGAGGTCACATATGGGTAAGTCCCGTGGTCTATGTCGAGCATAGCCCCCTGGGCGCCCTCTATAAGCACGTTCTTGCCGCTTTCAATGGCGTTGTTCAGCACAGGCCAGGTGTCTTTCACAAAGGGCCTTAACTTTTGCGCCTCCGGGCCATATTGCTTTATGAAATCACCCATCCTCAGCCCGGTTCTTTCGATCTTGGCCATGTAGCACGGGCCAATCCCTCTGCCGGTAGTACCCACTTTACCGCCCGTTTTTCTGTCGAGCTCTACCTGTGCCTCGGTTATCACATGGGCAGCCGAGCTGATGTTCAGCTCCTTGTCAGTCAATTTGAAACCCCTAGCCTCAAGGTCGGTTATCTCCTTCACTATTTGGGGCGGGTAGATGACCATGCCATTGCCGCAGACGCTGAGCTTGCCCTTGTGGATAGTCCCTGAAGGGAGTATGTGGAACTTGAACTTTTCCTTACCGACAATCACAGTGTGGCCGGCGTTATTCCCACCAGTAGCCCTGGCTATCACATCAGCTTTCTCAGCTAAGTAATCAACTATTTTACCCTTGCCCTCATCTCCCCACTGGCCGCCCACGACAACGATTACCTTGCCCATCTTAAAGAAGTGGTATAATTATGGCGATATGTATAAAACTTAAAGACTAGCTAGACACGCCTTAAAGACTAAATAAATTATGGCAATATCCATAAACTTAAAGATTAGATAAACACGCCTTAAAGACTAGATAGACACACTTATCTCAGCAGGCCTTGAAGGCACCTTCTCCTTCCCATTCATCTCAAAATCAACAAGGCCGTGGAATTGCAGCTTTTTGAAGTCCCGTGAGACTGCTTCTCTAGGCCTATCCAGCATCTTTGCCAGTTCCCCCATGTTCTTTGGGTTCTTCTCGAGGGCCTTGAGCAGCCGCAAACGCTCGTTTGAGAGTATGGTCGAGAACAGCTCCGGCTTTATTATGATAAGATGCTGGCCTGCAAATCTCTCAGGATCCTTCCAGATCGCCTTATGCAGTTCGTTAGAGAACTTGTCGTCGCCCACATAGACCTTTACGACTTTCTCACCAATCGGTTTCTCATAAACTGGCTTCGGTAGTTTTTCCATTCTCGTTTTATGTCCTCTCTAGCTTCATTGCAGAGTTCGTCCAATGGCCTGTCAGGCAGCTCTTCCTTCTTGTTACTTAAATCGTAAAGGCAGTCCTTGTGCGCATAGCCGTGCGCGCAGTCATAACGGACCACTTGGCATCTCTGGCCATTTATCTCTGATATCTGGATGACTGTAAAGCTGGATGTCATCCCGTGTGACAGCTCCATTCTGACGAAAACCTCGTCTTCGTCACTCAGCTTATCAGATGTTTCTACTATCTTCATTTGACTTTAGAAGTTACATGTATAAAAGCTCGCAAACAAGCCGTGGGGTAACTATCATACACAAACCTATAGTGCAACTCTTATGATTAATTGCAATGTAACTAGACCTCCCTCTAAGAAGCAGTTGGCGCTGACTAAGGAGACTTAATTTAGGTGATAACACATAAAAAGTATGCGATTGCCGACTCAGGACTGTAGACAAACAGTTCGCGGCAGCGAACTGGTGCGCGAGGAACTGAAAGTTCCTGCGTGCAGGGTTGTTTTAACAACCCTCGCGTATCAAGTCGCGAAAGCGACTCGCAGACTCAAGACTATTCAGAGTTCCCCCACAGCGTCCCTGCGGTCTGGAACTCCTGGCCGTCTGCCGCCCGGATGTAAGTGACTATCAGGTTCTCATTGTAGCCGCTGCCGTCCGACCCGCACGTGCCTAGATCCTTGGTGCAGAGTGTGTACTCACCTGTTTCCATGTCTGCAGGATTACAGGCGGAGCCGCCGGAGACAGTCACGTTCTCCAGGCTTTCGCCTGCTGCATTAAGGAATCGTACTGAAAGTGTGCATGTTTCAGCGTTTGCGACCTTCCAGTCCTGCGGCACAAGGATGCTGAAGCCAGAGAAGCCCGGCTGGAACTTGCTGTTAATGTCAAACCATCCCATCTGCCAGACGACCACCCCTATTATAAGGATTACAAGTATCGCCCAGCCGTAGGTGGTGATATATTCCATCGCGGCCTGGCCGCGCTTAGACGTCTTCAGTCTTGAGTTTTGAGTCCTGAAATTAAGGTTCACAGTTAATTAAGCAGGGCGTCAATAAAAGTCTAGATACAGTTGAATATCCTGAGGACCCAAGACCGCAGACCCAAGACCGAAGACAGCTTAGCCTCCCTTAGTTATTCCGCAGCGCCCCAGACCCTGCCCGATTCTGTGTGCGCCGGGCCGCCGCTCGCAGCCCTCCATGCCAATGTGACGACAGACTCAAACCGGTCCCCGACGAGCGTTCCCGAGCACCCATCAAGTGACTCATAATTACAAACGAGGCTGCCCATCTCGCTGATATTGAACAGCACCCCCTCATTGAATACTTCTTCTTGATAGGTGCACCCCCCGTTGGTAGCTTCTACTATTATCTTTTCACCCGCAGCGCTGACCCATTCAACCTGCACGCCGCTTGTGGAAGACAAGCACTTCCAGTCTAAGGGCCTGACCTGCCCGAAGCCAGAAGAGCCTTTGGGCGTCATTTCGCTAGGGCTGAATATACCCATTTGCCAAATCACGACCCCCACCAAGAGGACGACTGCTATCACCCAGCCGTAGGTAGCCATATATTCCAGGCTTCCCTGACCCTTTCCCAGTTTTGTGCATTCCATGTCCTAAAATCCTTTAACCAAGTGTATATAGAAGCTTTAACTAAGTGTAAATAGAAGCCCGCATCAGAAAAAGCACTGCTGGCGCTAAGTCGTGTAAAAATAGAAAAAGGGTAAAAAAGAAAAGAAGAAAGGTACTGAAGCTTATGCTTCAGCAGCCTTCCAGACCTGGCCAGACTCGGTGTGTGCTATACCACCGGCAGCTGGTACCCATGCAAGAGTCACAGTCGACTCGAACCTGTCACCAGCAGCTGCATCAGCGCAGCCTGCGTCGTCAGTGTACACGCATGTCATCACAGCGTTTGTTGAGGCGTTGAACGTTGCGTCCGTAGCTACACCTTCATATGTGCAGCCGCCGCTTGATTCTGTGACGGTTATCTTCTCACCGGCACCGTTCACCCATCGTACTGAAACGTCGTCAGTCGCTGCTGAGCATGCCCAGTCGTTTGGCCTTACTGATCCGAAGCCCTTTGAGCCCGGGGCAGTCCCGCCAGACGGATTGAATATGCCCATCTGCCACAGCACGACACCAACTATGATGACCACGAGTATTGCCCATCCGTATGTCATCAGGTACTCCATAGCACCTTGTCCTTTTTTGTTTGTCATTTTTTTCCTCGTTTTTTTAGAGATTTTATTCCTGTTTAGCGCCACTATGTGTGTATAGGCATTTGGCCTATCTATTCATATATAAGGGTTCTTTCTATAAAAGGGTTGTGGCTGGGTAAAATTGAAGGTCTTTATATAAAAATACGCCTGCGGACCGAAAACAATGCAAATACCCTTGGCGTTAGCTGGAACCCTTTTTTTAAGTCAGCCCCATAATTATCTCACAATGGAAGTCCTCGAGAAGTATGATCATGTCGAGATACAAAAAGTCGAGGGTGAAGCGACACCCATCTATGTCCTGACTGAGCCCAAGTATACCCCAGCAGAGTCGCAGGCAATCAAGGGTTATAAGAAGTATGCCACACCCGCCGACATTCAGTCGATAAAGATCGAGCCTGAGGTATCCGCCCGCCGGCAGAAGCTCAAGGAAAGGATAATGAAGCAGCTGGGCGATATGCCCAATAAGGACATAATCGCGAGGAAGATTGTCGGATACGCATTTGGGTATGGGGACATAGGGCTGCTGATAGACGATGACAACCTTGAAGAAGTAATGCTCAATGGCCTTACCCTCCCGGTTTATGTCTTCCACAGGAAGTTTGGCATGTGCAAGACCAACATAGTCATAGACCAGGCCGATGCCCTTCGCCTGCTTTTGTACGACCTTTGCTCCATCAACGAAAAGGAGATAAAACCCGTAGTTGACATAGCCACCATAGATGGCAACAGGGTTAACATAACTGCGGAGCCGTTGCCAGCAAAGGGTTCTACCCTTACAATACGAAAACAAAGGACAAAAGTCTTCAGCATAATTGAGCTTATACAGCAGAAGACCGTCTCTTTGAGCCTGGCAGCTTTCCTGTGGCTTGCTGTCGAGGGGATGAAGCTCACCCCTGCGAACATGATAATAGCCGGTTCGATAGGCAGCGGCAAGACTACCATGCTCAATGCGCTATGTACCTTGATACCGCCAAATGAGAGGATAGTCACGATAGAGGACACTTTCGAGCTGAACCTGGACAACATCGAGAACAAGATACAGCTGGAGGCCAAAGGTGAGTACGACATGGACGCTCTGTTGAGGGACACCCTTAGGATGAGGCCTGACAGAGTGATGGTCGGCGAGATACGGGGTAAGGAAGCAATCACGCTTTTCAATGCCATGAACATAGGCAGGATAGGGATGGGCACACTTCACTCATCAAGTGCGAGGGAGGTATCATCCCGCCTGGAAAGCTCGCCGATGAGCGTGCCGGCGAATGTGATAGGGTCCCTTGACATAATCCTTGTCCAGAACAAGTTTGTGCACAACGGCCAGCTGGTGAGAAGGGTGACAGAAGTCGCAGAAGTGACTGGTTGTATCAAAGACACGATAATGATGGGTCAAATATATGAATGGGACCCAAAGACCGACCAGGTGATGCGGTCTAGCGAACAAGGTTTGCAAACACCGATACTCTTCCTGGACAAGCTGGCGGAGTCGACCAAGTTCAACAAGAACGTGATACTAAAGGAGCTTGAGCTCAGGGAAGCGGTGCTGGCATATATGGTGCGCAACAACATAACCGACCAGGAGAAGGTCAAGGAATTCATCAAGAGGTTCTATCTGGACCTGCAGGGCATGATAAAGGATATCCCCGACCTCTTCGGCCAGCCACAGACCGCACAGCCCCCAGCTAAGAAGAGATAAAGCGCTACCGTGGACCGAAGACCGAAGATTCAAGACTCAAGACACAAGAAGACTCAAGACTCAAGACCCAAGAAGACCCAAGACTCACGATACAAGAAGACTCAAGACTCAAGACTGAAAACCTCTAAGCGCGGCCAGGCAGCCATAGAATACTTGACTCTCACCGGGTTTATGATGATAGTCTTATGCATACTGCTGGTGGCAGCCTATCTCAAGATGGGCCAGTCCGAGAAGCATCTGGACATAGACGCCGCAGAGCGTGCGGTGAACGAGCTTAAGAGGGCCGCCGATTTCGTTTACATACACGGCCACCCCACAAAGCTCGCAGTTTCGGTTTACCTGCCGCCCGACATTGAATTCGGTGAAAGCTTCATAGAAAACAATACTATAAACCTGGCAATGGAGGTGACCCAAGGGCACACTGATGTATGGCGCAGGGCAAGAGGCGATGTTTTCGGCACAGTGCCCTCATCAGAGGGGTATTACGTATTCACTGTCGAGTCGACAGAGGATGGGGAGATAGAAATTTCATCGTGACTGGAATGGGGTTTTTTTCAACGCGCAGTGGCCAGGGTGGCCCGGAGTTCAGTGTTGTTGTAGGCTTTGTGTTGCTGATTTTCCTAGTGGTCCTCATGACTGTTTTTCAAAAGCAGTCTGAGACATACGACTTCCAGGTCTTCACAGACGCGAAGAGGGTGGCGTCGATACTGTCAAGCAATATAAACATGATATCCCAAAACGGCCACGGGTATTACCGGTATTTTTCGGTGCCTGACACATTAGTCTCTTACATGGAATATGACGTTTCTATCGCAGGGAACTTCCTTTGGCTGAACTACACCGATACGACATATTCCGTCCAGCTGATCACTAATAACGTGTCTATAATCGATTTAGTGAAAGGGGACAACGAGACGAACTGTGTGAGCAACATATACGGCGAGATATTCATCAATGGAACCTGTGTCTTAGAATGATAACCGGAAAATGCGTCTTAGGATCTTAGAATAGTCTTAGAATAATAAACATGCATATTAATCTTAGAATAGTAAACATGCATAGTATGGCGAGCATACAAAAACAGGGAAACCGCGGACAGCTTTTCAGCGGAGACATCGCAGTCGCTACAGTGGTATTCATATTAGCACTGTCCCTTACATTCTTCCTCTGGAACAGCACGACAGACGACATCAATAGTGCTGAGAGGCTCAGGGACCTTCAGAAGATGGCGGCTAGCACAACTGAGCAGCTGTTGAGGACGCCAGGCATACCGGCTGATTGGGATACACAATGGGACCTGCAGGGCGCCGGGACAAGGAGCGGCGTACCTGGGATCGCTACTGTCGACAGGGTCATAAATGCCACCAAGGCGGAGGCTTTCGTAGATCTCATGAATTCCACTTATTACGAAGACTATAAGCATCTTATGGGGCTCGGGGAGTTTGACTTTTACATGAACGTCACAAACCTTACGAACGCACAGGTGTACATCAACGAGAAGCCGTTTGTGGCCGGCAAGCCCATAGTGGACTCAGAAGAGAGCGTCGCTGTACTCAGGACGGCGATTTTTAATGGAGAAATAGTAAGGGTCAACTTTGTAATATGGAAATGATCACGTGTGCAGGCTTATAACATGGGAATAATTCAGGCTTATAACATGGGAATTGTGCAGGCTTATAACATGGGAATAATTCAGGCTTATAACATGGGAATAATTCAGGCTTATAACATGGGAATTGTGCAGGCTTATAACATGGGAATTGTGCAGGCTTATAAAATGGAAATAATCAGTCGTGCGGATGACGACATGAACGGAGCGGGAAAAGTGCGGATGACGACATGAACGGAGCGGAAAGATGAAAGACAAAGGTTTTGCCCTGACTGTTGACGCCGTGCTGGCGATGAGCTTTATCTTGACTATTGCCATTGCCCTGTCTGCACAGAGGTACGGCAATGTGTCAGAGAGCACAGAGCTTGCCTTTGTCAGCCTTCATTACATCTCTGAAGACGCCCTTGATATACTGAACAAGCAAGGAATATTGGACCAGATAGGCGAATACTGGACATCTGACAACACAACGGCAGCTAATGGCTTGGCAACTGAGTACCTAGACTTGATAGTGCCTCAAAACGTGGGATACAAGCTTTGGATATACAACAACACATCGACAACCGGTTATACCACCCTAGCCGAGAACGATCGCGTATCTGAGGATGATGCTATTGCAGAGACATACTCATTGAGGTTCCTTGTCGGATACAAGAAGGGCGCGCCCATACTTGCAAGCGTGTCACGAGCTTTTCTCACAGGCATAACAAGCAAGACCTCATCTGCTTATGCCTATTTTGGCGGCTTTGAGGGGCAGGGAAACCTGACAAAATACCTGGAAGTACCCGATGGCGTGTCGATAACCGAGGCTTATATGGAGATGGACGCTGGAAGCCCGTTTGACCTGTATGTGAACGGTGGGGATTGCGGCACTTATACCCCCTCCGGGGATTATCTTGCAGCCGATGTTCAAGAGGACATAAGCGCTTGCAGCTTCCAGACAGGCCAGAACACGATAGAGCTTAGGTTCACGAGCGATGATGGGCTTACAAGCCAATATATCGGCGGCGGTTTCATAAGGGTCACATATAACACTACAGAGATGGCAGAGTCAGAGTTAACTGGTTCGGGCCGCCATGAGTTTCCCGGCATTGACGGGCTTGTGAACTATTACGGCTCGTTCTATGTCCCGGGGACATTGGAATCGATGACGGCGCACCTGGTCTTCCAGAACAACTATACTACGTTCTTCAGTGTCGGCGATACCATGGTCTATTCTTCTACGGGCAGCGAGTCCGAGCAGACAGTCGATTTGACCAATCCGTTCCTACAGGCAAAGCTCAACTATAATAATCTCGGCGAGACTACTATCCCGTTGCGGCTTGGCACCTCTAACATATCCTCGGTAATACAAGAGGGGAACGCTGATGTGGTGCTTGTAACCGATTTGTCATTGAGCATGGGGTATCGCGTAGACAACGATTCATATACTGGTGTTGTAACCAGGTCTTGCGTAGACCCTTTGTTATATGACGGAAGCACGCGGAGATCCAGCCTTGCCAAGTGCCTCGACGAACAGTTTGTGGATATAATACTCAACAACAGCGGCAATAATGTTGCATTAGTGGGCTTCAGTGATGATGCGAGCAATGATGCCTACAATCATAATTTTACTTCAAACAGAGCCTCATTGATAAGCACAATAGATGGTTATCCCGACGATGGGATAGGCTACACCTGCATCTGTTGTGCCATAAACAAGGCGTATGAGATGCTTGCCAGCCAAGAGACTCTAGTAGAAGATGGTGAAACATGGAAATATACCTCTTACACAGGCTCAAGCATGGAGTTAATCTCGAGCGGCGATGACAGCTGGAAATACACGTCGTACTCTTCATGTGGCGCTAGCTGTAACCCAGCTTCGTCGTCAACACCTATACCAGGATCGTGCACGCCTTCTCCTGGCGATTGGACGAGTGCAAGTTTCAACGATGCTTCCTGGGCCGCAGCCAGTCTCCCAAAGGAGAACAGCAATGAAGCTAGCAGTGTCTTCTATTACCGCAGGCACTTTAACCTGTCAGAAAGCGGGTTCACTTCTGCGACATTATACCTCCGAAATCGCAGGGGCGTGCAATGTTATCTTAATGGTTATTCACTTGGTACAGATACAAGTTGCGAGGACGGCAACTATTGGGACAATACCTGGAGCGTCTCGGCAGATTACTTCAATGATCCTGGCGAGGACAATGTGCTTGCCTGCAGGGTAAGGTCAAGCAGCTCCTCCAACAAGGGCATAGAGTTTGATGCAGAGCTTGTGATAAACAACCCCTGCGGCAGCAGTTGCGACCCGACATCTGTGCCGGGCATATGCACGCCAACTGACTGGTATGAAGAGAGCTTTGACGATGATGCGTGGGGTGATGCAGACCTGCCAAAGGAGAATGCCGATGAGGAGAACTCGGTTTTCTATTATCGGAAGCACTTCACTTTGGATGCCGATGCGACGGGCAGCGGGTTATTATCCTTAAGTAACCGCAGAGGAGTCCAGTGTTATCTTAATGGAAACATTATAGGCACTGATACCAGTTGCTCTTCAGGAGACTACTGGGACAATGAATGGACTTTCCCCGCATCTTATTTCAACGGCGCCGGCGAGGACAACGTCCTTGCGTGCAGGGTCCGCTCCAGCAGCGGTTTTAGCTATAGGGGCATAGCATTCGACGCCCAGCTGACAACCGCTTCTGACAGGAACAAGTTTATAGTTGTCATGAGTGACGGTGTGGCCAATTATCGTTGTGATGACGATTGTGAGGGAACTAGTACCTCAGGAGAACTCCAGCCTGGATGTATGCTCCAATGTACTGGGGATGCCTGCGACTGCCCGATAAATAATGCCATCTGGTCTGCCGAAAGGGTGCACACAAACCTTTCCACGACTCTGCACTCCGTAGGTTTTGGTCCAGTTACAGAATGTGAAAACGGGGAGTACGCCCTGCAGCAGATAGCTGATGTCGGCAACGGCTCATACTGTGCCAGCACGAATGCGACGCAATTGCAAGAATGTTATGTGCAATTTGCAAATTTCATCTTAGAAGCCTCCATCAGGTCGCAGATAGTCAACATCACAGGCTCAGCGACCGTATCAACACTATCTCCCGAGTCTTACTTAGAGTACACCTATACGCCAAACGTCCCGGAGCTCGAATACGGCGAGATAACCCTTACTTATGACACCGAGCGCTTCAACGATAATGTGACTTGCACAGGCAGTTTCTATATCCCCGAAGACGTCTCAGTCATCGACGCCAAGGCGACCTCTTACTCATCAGAGCACTGGACCGATTACTTGGAGGTCAACTCAATTGAGGGCTACGAGCTAGCTGATTATGGGGGGGATTATTTCGATTACGGAGATCCCTTCGTGGTTTATATGGACCCTGCAAACATCGTGCCCGGGCAGAGCAACAATGTGCTGATAGGCACGGGAGATTCTCCGTCAAACGACACAGGGTGTTCAGAAGATAACCGTGCCATACTGACAATAAAAATGTCAGGCAGCGTGGGTTATGGGGATGTGTATACCCTAGCTGAGGGCTGCAACTGGGACATAGACTTTGAGGACGGTTCGTCTGTGCAGATGCCGATCCCCTCGTCTTATACCGGCTCTGCAAGCTGCACATACAAAAGCGGTAATATAAATGTCACTGAGGACGATGCGCTGAACGACGCAGTCTACAGGGTGTTGCAGAAACTGGATCTTGACGATAATGGCAAACTTGACATCTTGTTCGACCCGAACCAGGTAGAGTTGGACTCATCACGTGTCGGCGGCGTTAGGTCCTTATACGGGCCGGTCCAGTTCAAGCTTGTATTATGGGTTTAAAAGTTTAATAATTTAGTTTAATATTTTAACTTAGTGTGGGTTTACTAGCGCGGGTTTCAGTTTAACATAATGTGGAGCAGTAGCATAATATGGGTTTAACAATAACCTAGTGTGGGTTTAACAGTAACGTGTCATATAATAACAAAGAACAATGATTCTGAATCAAAGCAAAGGCGTTCGAAAGGGCTATCTTTATACAGTAGGCATAATGCTTTTGATAGCGCCGTTGATACTGCTCCTCATTTTCTACACGGGTGTCTCCAAGACGGGCATAGAAAATACTGTGGCTAACATCCGATGTGACGAGCTCTATTATTTCGTGCAGGACATAGAGAGTGATATGGAAAGGGCTATGTTTATCTCCGGCAGGAGGGCTGCGATATACGCGATAGACGATGTTGTCACCAACGGCAGGCCGATGGAGAATTATACCTACACAAACTGCAGCGAGTTCATCTACCCGCGCGGCGGCTCTGAAGCGGCTATCGCAGAGCTCGTCCTTTGCGGGACACTGTACGGCGAGGAAGTTGAATACATGGTAGACCACACGCTGCCGGTGTGGTTGGAAAAAATAAACAACGGCTCAAAAGGGTTGCATTATACCGTCGACATGGACATCGGGAACATCACTATAGCAATGTCGGATGCATGGGACTTTGCCATAACCATGAGTGCGAATATTACGGTGTTTGACGAGGCGGGCTTATGTTACTATATCGGGCAGAACTTTACACTGCAATCCTTTTCAGACATCATAGGCCTTGAAGACCCGCTTTATCCGTTGAACACAAATAATCGCGCTATGAAATACATCTACAATTGTTCGCTGAACGTAACCTTAGATAATGTGGCAGGCTGTAGCAAAGATGATTCAGGCAGTGGCACTGGTCCCGGAAAAGCGGTGTTTGTTTCAGACATAGGCGTATCCAATCTGGCAGATTTCTGCTCCAATCCCGGGACATTTGGTTATGACTACGACGCAGACGAGCTTATAATAATCTTTGACGAGGGTATAGGCGCATGCAACCAGCTGCCGGAGTCATGTGTGGACATAAACTCCTCAAATCATCTTGCAGGGCTTATTGACATGGGCCCAAACTCAGTCCTGAAGCTGACCGACCACTGCAACGTGACAATACCCTGGGTAGCAGATACGGGAAAGATGGATAATGTCACGGGACATGGCGGCGGATGGGACCCCGGATGCCCGATTGGGAGAGGGAATATCACAAACCGAGGTGAGTGCATAATAATAAAGAATGTTGGCGACTGCTTAATACACAACGTGCTCATTGGATATGACGCTTCCGGATTGAATACGACATGCTACACTGTCAGCAACATAACCGGGTACTATCTTGGCTGTACCGGCCAGGAATACCCAAACGGCCCGTCGTTCTTTGACCGCCTTGACGGAAGGCTATACCTCTCAGATTATTACAGCGACAGGTCGGCAGAGCTCTTTGAGAACCCTTACATTGGGATAGAGACACTAGTCAGCCCCTATGACTTGGAAATACGTGGTGTCGATGTTTTTACGAACGCGACATGGGTGGATTATCTCTATTGGAATGATACCCCCGGCTCACCGGTAAATGTGATGTGCCAGGACAACATTTATGAATTCCGTCTTGATTGCCCGCATTCTTATTTCTATGGGCTTGAGACGCAGGAGCAGCCTTCTTCCAGCGAGCCTCCCGAGTCCAATATAACCTCGCCTGCAAGTGGCACGTCTTATGTGGACTGCCCGAGTGTGAGCATCAATGGGAGTACCGACGATTGCGACGGCAATGTCAGCTATGTGGAGCTGTTCATAAACGGCGTTGCGTATGACACGACCCTGGACGGCTCTGACTGGAATTATACCTTCTCGACAAGCGAGAATAACATCTACGTCTTCCAGTCGCGCGCAGTCGATGACAGCCTCGTGTTTGAAGAGGATCTTGAAGACTTGACGCTTTTCTTCTCTGGTTGTGTCGGAGGCGACCAAGACCCGCCCTCTGCGCCAGATCTTGTCGGGCCCTGCGATGAGGAGGATGTGTCCACAGAAGCCACTCTTGACTGGGATGCAGCGTCTGATGAGAGCGGCATCTACCAATACCAAATCGAACTGAACAAGACCTCGAGTCCAGAGACTTCCACAACTTATTATACCTTTGGGACAACTCAAGAGGTCTCCCTTTCCAACAACAAGGAGTATATCTGGAGGGTGGCAGCGCAGGACAACGCGGGCAACTGGGGGCCCTGGAGCGACGTTTGCAGTTTCAGCACGTAAGCTTCAAACCTTTTAAGCCCCTAATCGTTAATATCTAATTATGGCTGGCACAGTTTCCACAGGTATCCGGAAGCTTGATGAGACATTGGGTGGCGGCATTATCCGTGGTTCTATAATCGTGCTCATAGGCGAGCCCGGCACAGGCAAGACTTCCTTGATAAGGAACTTTGTAAAAGCCGGCCTTGACGGGGGCGACACGTGCATATACCTTATGACCAACCGCTCATTGGATCATGTGCTTGCTTCCACGGCTAACACGGGGTGGAATGTCGGTGAAGCCCAGAACCTGAAGTTCATGCTTTACAATGGCGTGGTGACAAAAAGGGTCAAGTCATTTGTCGGCAATTTTGAGGATTTGATTGACGTCGCATACAATTGCGAGCGGCTGGTATCATCGACTGAGCCAGGCAGGGCCAGGATGGTCATAGATGACCTGTCATACATGTTCTTGATAAACAACAAGGATGTCATTTTCAAATTCCTCAACAGGATGTGCCAGATACTCAGGGAGCACGAGGTCACTTGCTTGCTGGAGCTGCAGAGGGGGATGTT
>Ga0247841_10004706_pt1 | contig 23040 bp, 17 predicted proteins | sample LaCruzMarch2015__2_FD_192410 | JGI IMG/M metagenome (GOLD analysis project Ga0247841, IMG submission 192410) | Freshwater microbial communities from meromictic Lake La Cruz, Castile-La Mancha, Spain - LaCruzMarch2015_18m | ecosystem: Environmental > Aquatic > Freshwater > Lake | place: Spain... | reverse complement strand
CTCTCTTCTGTTCTTCCGTTGCACGGCGGAACGTGATTTGTTTTATTGTATAGCTGTAGTTAGTCAATACAATAAACGAGGAAATACCCTTTTAGATCACACTACACTCTGTGATAAATTGAGCGACCTTATTTATTGGGAAAAATGAACCATGTCCGAAATAGCTACACATAAAGAGGTTAAGAATATTTCTAACGTCAATCTAAACGAGGTTACAGTTCATAAAGATGAAATTGAACTACTTGGTTCCGCAGTGGTTAATATGATCCTTCAATATGGCTCAGACGAAGATATAGTTAAAGGTAGGGATCTAAGTATTGATGAGTCTTTTCTGCTTGATTTTCATATTCTTTTTGGTTGGGGTTTTGAAATAAAAGAAATCATCAAATTTAACCTAGATATATCGGATTATTATGATTCTCAAGACGTTGGTTCGTTACAGGTAGCATCTAAATGTTAACACTAACTTGGAGGGTACGAAAATGGCAAAGATACTTGTTATTTATCACACATTGTCTGGTAACACCGAAAAGATGGCTAATGCTGTTGCAGAAGGTGCAAATAGCGTCGCCGGAATTGAGGTAATCGTAAAGAAAGCACTTGATGCCTCTCTCGAAGATTTTATGGAGTGCGATGGTGTAGCTTTTGGTTCAGCGGACTATTTTAGCTACATCGCCGGGGCATTAAAAGACTTCTTCGATAGGACCTTCTATCCATCACGAGGCAAAGTTGATGGAAAACCGTGTATAGCTTTTGGTACAGGTGGCGGAGGCGGTGACACTGTAGTTGGAGTTCTTGAGCGTATATGTTATAATGCCTTTAAGCTGAAGAAAGTAACAGATAGCATTTCAGCAAGTGGCAAAATATCCGACAGCGATCTCAAAGAATGTAGTGAAGCGGGCAAAAAACTGGCTGAGGTTGTTAAGTAGCATCCTAAATTATGGAGTGCGCAAGCAGAGCTTCTGCACTCCAAAAGATTCTGTTTTTACAGAGGAGGTAAATTCAATGTTACTATCTAAAAAAATCTTTGTTTCTATTGTCCTTTTGTTGTTTGTGCTTACACTGCCAGTTATGGCATTCTCTGGTGGTAAAGCAATCAGTAAAAAAACATCAACACCAATAATAATTGATGGGGATCTTAATGATGCTTCATGGATTGCTGTAAGTGCGGACTTTGCCGATCAAGCGATTACTGCAATTCCACAGGATTGGTACCAAATAAAGCCTAAAAGCGGAGCTGATACCAATGTAGGAGGACTTCGTGTCACCCGTGGACAAGTTGATGGAGATAGTGATCTAAAAGGTATATGGATGACCACATGGGATGATAACTATATATACTTTGGCTTTGCAGTGTCAGATGATGTTGTTGTGGAATATCAGGGACCTTTTGATGTCCGAACTGGAGATACTGACAGTTTCGTTATAATATTCGATACGAAGCATGATGCACCGGTAATCGAATTTCCATCCAAGCAGTTTGACACCGGAGCCGTTGCCGCTCAAAGCACCAATCAGCCGGATGATGTATTCTACATCACGACTCCCATAACCAATCGTGGAACTCCTGCTGTTTTCGAGGGCGCCGCTCTTGCTCAGAATCCAACATTAAATGATCCTGCTAACAAACATGCTGCTGCAGTGAAGACAAATACTGGCTATACTGCTGAAATACGAATACCATGGTCACTAATTCAGCCTTTCTATGGCGCTCCACTTGTTCCCAAAGAGGGAATGATGATGGGGTTTGATCTATCTCTTGTAGATAGTGATCCGACTTATGCGGCGCCTGTTGGCGGTGCTATGTCATGGTCAAGCGACTTTGAAAATGACAACAGCCCGGGTGTGCTAGGTGAATTGACACTAGGACCAGGATTGATTCCATCAGCGGTTACACCTTCTGGCAAGCTTACATCTACGTGGGGAAGCATCAAAGACGTTAAATAGTAACATAATAAATTAAGCAACTTTAACTTGTGTAAGAACTTGTGTAACTCAATCGGAGCAACTGTTTATCGGGGACAATCAACCTTACTGCTTCATTGGTCAATTGTCCCCCCTAATGCAAAATTTGCACCGCCTCTACGTGTGCTCTCTTGACCACATAATCTGGGTCATTAGAACCCACTCGCAGCTTGTTGCGTCCTGTCCGTATCTTTGTTTTCTCAAGGGAGTTGTGGATGCTGACAATACTTACCTCTATCTGATGGTATTCCTTAAGATACAAAGACAATCGCTCCAGAATCCAAGCACGAGAATGGGTATTGAGCTTCTCATACTGATCGGGAGTACGCTCCAGGACTTCACTCCATTGCTCTTTTGTCCAGTTAGCTATTTTAGGTGGACGTCCTGTTTGTTTTAGTGGAGCAAGCTTATCTAGTCCACCTTCGTTATACAATTGGATATAACTGCGTATCGTTGCTTCAGAGATGGCGAACATTATACTCAGTTGCTTTACAGTAAACTTTTTGGCAGAATTCGCAACAACTTGAAGCCTGCGATACCATTTTTTACTCTTGGATGAGTCTAAAGCATCATCCAACTGTTTTTGTTCTTCTTGGTCTTTTACTTTTGCATAGATCATGACGAACTACCTACTAAGCTTTTAATGTTTATGATTTTTAGATTCCGCTTAGATTGTAACTCGTCAATAAAAAAAACTTCAAGATATTTTTTTAAATAAGCTTAGCTGTTGTTATTGTTCTTATCGTCACAAAAACTGAATTTATCGTTATATTGTATGACTCAAATCAAAGAAACGGAGGGTTAAATATGGAAAAAATTGAAGGGGCTGGTGGAACATCTGGCGGTATTCTTACATTTTTCTTGGGACTTGCTATGACTATCGCCGGTGGATTTTTGTTTATGAATCACGTTAAGGTAGGTACGAGATTTTTATGGTTCTTTGGTCGCTATAATTTGGGACCTTTGAATAGCTGGGGTATAGTGCTGATACCATTGCTATTTGGCATCGGATTCCTTTTCTTCAACGCCAAATCCATTATTGGATGGATATTAACCGGAGCGGGTGCGCTGATAATATTTCTCAGCATCATCACTAGCATAAGCTTCAATTTCCCTGATACAAGTTTGTTTAACCTGATTGTTATGCTAGTCCTTCTGATGGGCGGTATAGGACTGATAATTCGCTCATTAAAAGCTGTAAGCTAGGGGTATTCAGATTGAAAGGGAGATAATTTGACAATGTTATCTACATTTGATATTATAATACTGTAAGCTATATCAAAATTTTAAGGAGGATTACAAAATTGGAAATAGAAATCAGATTATTCGCAAATTTGGCACAACTCCTCCCGCCGGGATCTAAGAACAAGCGTGCAAAGATCGCTGTGAAGGATGGAATAACGGTTAATGAATTATTAAAAGAGTTGAAAATACCAAGCAACACTACTAATGTAATTATGGTTAATGGAACTCATCAAAACAAAGCTATCACGCTTAATGAAGGCGACGTTGTGAGTGTCATTCCGCCTGTGACTGGTGGCTAAACAATCATATCTCAGAAATCTGATAGTTGTTTATCAGATTTCTGAGAATTCAATTAAATCTTTTTAGGAAATAGAACTCGGATGACGTATTCTATTTCCTAATTCCCATTAAATTTAACATTATTAAGTTAGACAAACAATTTACTATCCGATGGCACAACGTTTGCATTCGTATGTAATGATCAATATTTAAATTTAATCATTGTCAAGTTAATGATTGTGAATTACCCCCGCATAAATGCGGAGGCTTCTTGCTTCAACGAAGGGCTAACAGACGACGTCTGTGAACTCCCCTCTCCACGAGCGTAACTTCGGGCTATCCCAGCCCTAGTGCAAACTTGGCTATCGTTTGCAGTGAAAATTGTACACAATATATTGTAAATTGTCAATAGTTAATTAGGAGTCAATTCATCTCCCACATGATGAAGGTCAAATAATTAATCGGGTAATAGCGAGGAATGGATTCCCGTTTTCACGGGAATGACAAACATACGCAAAATGTCATTCCCGTGAAAACGGGAATCCAGAAAACCCCGATAATTTTATTACCCAATTAATTATTTAATGCTCATAATGTGGTAGTTTTCTTGACGAAATTTCTATAAGGGTGGTGGCAAAATGAATACATGGATTCTCAAAGCTCGTAAGGTGAATTTTGTTTTATTAATTGTTGTTGTACTATCAGCCTTTTTTATAGGCAGTTCCTTCGGTGATGATCTTGTACTTCCAGCGTTTAAACCTGCCAGTATCGAGATAGTATCTGGAGATAACCAGTTTGGTACTATTGGATCGCTTTTACCAGACTCGCTTGTAGTGAAAGTGCTTAACAATAGTGGTCAGCCTTTACCAGTTATCGAAGTGACTTATACGATAATATCAGGTGGAGGTACGCTGTCAAAAGGTATTGCTTATACAGATACTCAAGGTAAGGCTAACGTAAAATTGACACTTGGAAATACTAAAGTAGTAAATCAGGTTAGAGCATCTGTTCTTGGCGTCACACCTGTCGTATTTACTGCAACGGTCTTGAACTCTAAACCTAAATTAGCGACAATAAGCAACAAAGAAGTCAATGAAGGTGCAATTCTAAGATTTACAGTCTCAGCATCTGATCTTGATTTAGGCGACGTATTGACTCTATCAACAAATCCTCTACCGACAAATGCAACTTTTGATCCGTCAAATGGCGTCTTAACATTCACACCAGATTATACTCAAGCAGGAATATATTCAGTGACTTTCACTGTGAATGACGGCATAGATATAGACAGTGAAAATATTACGATTACTGTACGAAACGTTAATCGTCCCCCGGTACTTGATCCAATAGGAGATCGTACTATTGACGAAGGCAGTGAGCTAACAATTGTTATTTCAGCCACAGACCTAGACAGCGACACACTAACTTACTCCATTTCTGGGATGCCAACGGTGGCAACTTTTAACGCAGTTCAAAGGACATTCAAATGGATACCCGGATATGATATTGCACCATTCGGCGGAAAACTAGACTTTCAGGTAACTTTTATAGTTAAAGACCCAACTGGCATAAGCGACTCCGAAAAAATCACGATAACAGTAAATGACGCCGTTCCTTTATTGCCTGACATTCGTGTTCTACCTCTCGGTCCGAGTTTAGATTTTGGACCGGTGCAACTAGATGAAACAGGAGATAGAATATTCCAGATTCACAATGATGGAATCAACGTGCTAAAGCTTACCAATATAACCACATCATTAGCACAGTTCCCGCTTATGACGTATATCAAAACTACTTCCCAACTCATAGATTTGCTCGATCCCAACGTCTTGCAAATGCTCGATGAAGCGACGATCATTGCTTATCTGGGGGGCGGGGCCAAATCTGAACCCGTAAAATACTCTCCTATAGACCCGCTTATGGCTATTGGGTTCCCTGACTTGAATCCCGGTGAGTGTTTGCTGATCAGGGCGCAATTTAAGCCAACATCTATCGGATTAAAGACGGGTAATTTTGTCATAAGAAGCAATGATCCTAATAATTCCGTCGTATTTGTGTCACTTCAAGGCACGGCATCACAGGCGCCCAATATACGTGTATCTCCAACAAGCATTAATTTCGGGGCTGTGGATATGTTTAAATCTATGGAAAAGCCTTTGCATATTTATAATGACGGCAACGCTATTCTCAATATAACCGGCATAACTTCAGATGACCCACAATTTACCGTATCACAATATGCCAACGTTAATCCACATAGCGAGTTAGTGCTCACAGCAAAATTTACACCAACATCAGAAGGGGCAAAAACAGCAATTCTTCGCATCAACAGTAATGACCCTGACACACCAGGGATTCTTTTTAATCTGCAGGGCAATGGGAGCAAGGTTCCGGGTCCTGACATTGATGTTTCTACGACTAGCATAGATTTTAGTGAAGTTGAGCTTGGAAAGTCTCTTGTTAAGAATTTCTTGCTGAAAAATCTTGGTGATGCTGCGCTTCAAATATCAGATATGACTTCAAACAACAGTCAGTTTACATTGACAAAAGTTACAAATGTACTTCCGGGAACAACGACATCTATACCAGTAACGTTTTTACCAAATTCAGAAGGTGCAAAATCGGGATTCATAACGATTACTTCTAATGACCCTGATGAGCCAACAGTGGTAATATCTGTTCAGGGTAAAGGTGTGTTATTGCCTACTCCGAATATTCGTATTTCACCGACTACTATTGATTTTGGTGACTTAGAAGTTGGCAAGTCACTAACCAAGAATTTTAATATCTACAATGATGGCAGTATCATACTGCATATACAGAGCATAGCTTCAAACTCCAATCAGTTCGTTGTCCAAAACGCTTCTGACATTCCACCCAATAGCTCAGTAGTTGTGCCTGTTCAGTTTATGCCTTCATCTCTTGGATTAAAGGAAGGAACAATAACCGTTAAGAGTGACGACCCAGACGAACCAAGTAAGACAGTGGCTGTTAAAGGCAATGGAATTAGTCCGCCTGCGCCAGACATAAATATCATACCGGCAAGCATAGATTTTGGGGACATTCAGGTTAGCAAATCCCTTGTTAAGACTTTCCTGATTCAAAACTTGGGCAATAGTCAACTTATAATATCTGGCATAACGTCAAACAGTGATCAATTCACAGTAATATATAGCGGTGTTAGCGTATTTAATACCGGTGAATCAATAAACGTTTCGGTACGATTCTCCCCAGGATCTTCAGGACTGAAAATAGCGACAGTGACTATCATCAGCAACGATCCTGATGAATCTTCAATGACGGTCGCATTACGAGGCAACGGTTTTGATGTTCCTGACATAGACGTTTATCCGGTCAGCATTGACTTCGGTGCTGTGGAAGCAGGGAATTCGCAATCCAAAGACTTTAACATATATAACAGAGGCAATGCCTCACTGCAAATATCAGATATTACTTCAAGCAACAGTCAATTTACATTGACAAAAGTTACAAGCGTACTTCCGGGAACAATGATTTCTATACCAGTAAGGTTTTTACCAACTTCGGGAGATGCAAAAGCAGGAATCATAACGATTACCTCTAATGACCCTGATGAACCAACAGTGACAATATCTGTCCAGGGTAATGGTATATTATTTCCTACTCCGAACATTCATATTTTACCTACCGCTATTGATTTTGGTGACTTAGAAATAAACAAGTCACTAACCAAGAATTTTAATATCTACAATGATGGCAGTACCATATTGCATATACAGAGCATAACTTCAAATGCCACTCAGTTCGTTGTTCAAAACACGTTTGATGTCTCCCCTGGTAGCTCAGTAGTTGTGCCTGTTCAGTTTACGCCATCATCTCTTGGGTTAAAGGAAGGTACTTTAACTGTTAACAGTAACGACTTAGACGAACCAAGTAAGACATTGGCAGTTAAAGGCAATGGAATTAGTCCGACTGCGCCAGACATAAATATCATACCGACAAGCATAGATTTTGGGAACGTTCAGGTTAGCAAATCCCTTGTTAAGAGTTTCCAGATTCAAAACTTAGGCAGTCGTCAACTCGCAATATATGGTATAACGTCAAACAATGGTCAATTTGTGGTTATTGACAATATTAATGTACTTAATTCTGGTGAGTCAGTAAACATTTCGGTACGATTCTCCCCGGTATCTTCAGTACCAAAAACAGCGACAGTGACTATCACCAGCAACGATCCTGATGAATCTTCAATGACGGTCGCATTACAAGGCAACGGTTTTGAGGGTCTTATACCTGATATAGACGTTTATCCAGTCAGCATTAACTTCGGTGCTGTGGAAGTTGGAAATTTGTATTCCAGAGACTTTAACATATATAACAGAGGCAGTGCATCACTGCAAATATCAAGTATAACGTCAAATAACAGTCAGTTCTCTGTGATAAATACAACAAGCGTTCCCTCTGGATCATCAACGACGGTAACGGCACGGTTTACACCAACGTCAGTCGGCTCAAAGACGGCGATTATAACAATCGTGAGTAATGACCTTGATGAGCCTTCTGTAACAGTATCGCTTTATGGCGAGGGTATATATCCTGGTTTCGTTGATGTCGGTGTATGGACACCTGTTCAGCCATCAACTCTTTTTTCTGATCTGAGTGATGTGTTCTTTGCTGATGATAACGCTGATGATAACAATGTATGGGTCGTTGGATATAACGGAACTATCGTAAATACCAATAACGGTGGCATTAGTTGGTCACTGCAATCCAGTAATACTAGCATGTCACTCAACAGCGTATTCTTTACTGATTTAAACACGGGTTGGTCTGTTGGACAGTATGGAACAATATTGAAAACTAGCAGTGGCGGATATTTGTGGTCTCAGTTGAGTTCTACTGTCACTAACAATTTTAGAGCGATAAAGTTCGTAGCTTACAATAAAGGCTGGGCTGTTGGAGGATCGGGCACTGTTATGGTCATAAATGATGGTTTATGGAGCCCACAGAACAGCGGTACAAGCTTCGACTTGAATGATATGAGCTTTGCAAATAGCTTTCAGGGCTGGATCGTAGGAAATTACGGCACAATCCTCAAGACGATTGACGGCGGACAGATTTGGACGCTGCAAATAAGCGGAACAGCTAACGCACTATACGGAGTGAAATTTGTGAGTAGCTACGAGGGTTGGGCTGTCGGCAGTAATGGCACTATTCTTCATACTCAGGACGGCGGACAGACGTGGGTTCCACAGAACAGCAACGTAAACTATGCAACACTTACTTCTGTTGACTTCCTTAGTAGTACAAATGGGTGGATAGTCGGCAGTGATGGTATCATTCTGCACACGATTAATGGTGGTACGACGTGGGTTAAAGTTGACAGTGGAACGACTCAAATACTCAGAGCGGTTCAATTCCGAACATCTGACGCAGGCTGGGCTGTCGGCGCAAACGGCACCATATTGAAATATACTCCTAATTCTCAGGCAAATATAACTTCAGTGACCGTATCTGGAAGCCCTGCCCGTTCTGGCGGGGTGATCAAAGTAACAGCGATTGGACAAGCTAGAAATAACGCAAAGTTCTCTATTTCTGGCGTTGTATCCAATGTAGCAATGCTTGAAAACCCACTCGGAACTTACGTTGGCAATGCTACTGCGGTTGATGGCGTCAACGTCAAGAACGCAACTGTTACAGTCACGTTTGTAAACAGCGATGGTAACACCTCAACGGACGCAAGCCAAAAAGCAACAATAGATACTATTGCTGTAATTGATTCTGCTACGGTTAATCCCGTTACTGCAAAATCTGGTGATACTATAACTGTTACTGCTTATGGTGAAGCGGGGTCTACAATGAGGTTTACCATAGAAACTGTTATCACTGATGCAGTTATGACGGAATCTATAACTACCCCGGGTAAATACGTTGGGGAATATAAAGTCACGCAGGTAAACAATGTTACCAACGCAAAAGCATCTGTCAGGATGATTGATCCCTTTGGGAACTCCGCATCAAAGGATGTAGGACTGGTTTCAATAAACACATCCGCACAGATAGCTTCAGTCTCGGTAACGGGTAGTCCAGCGAAATTAGGTGAGCCGATAATCATAGTCATGATAGGCGATCCTAAAGGGATTGCAAAGTTTACCATAGGTGATGTCGCAGTCAATATACCGATGACTGAGAATCAGCAATCTGGCGTTTATACCGGAAGTTTTACAGCAACAAAAGGTGTTCAAGCCAGTAATGTCTCAGTTACGTTACAGTTGACGGATGCTCTGGGCAATAAGGCTACAAAGGACGCAGGTAAAGTAACTATTGATACAGAAAGCAAGATCACCTCTGTTACGATAAGCGGAAGCCCCGGAAAATCTGGTGGGAAAATCATCGTGGAATTGGTGGGGGAACCTAATGGACACACCAAATTTTCCATCGCTGGCATCCCCGGCGAAATAACTATGACTGAACAACTAGCTAACAGCGGGACATACAACGGTAGTTACACAATACCCAATGATGTGAACGTTACTGATGCGGTTGTCACAGTTACGCTTGCGGATGCGATTGGCAATGCACCAGCAACCAACACAAGTAAAAAAGTGACAATAGACAATATTCTTCCCAAGATAAACTCAGTAAACGTATCCGGCAGTCTGACACGAATCGGTGGAAAGATAACGGTGAATATGAATGGCGAACCTAATAGTAAAGTGAGGTTCAATGTAGCTGGTATGCCCGATGAAAATATGCAGGAAGATCCCATTGGTAGTGGAAACTACTCAGGTATTTACACAGTTACAATTAGTACCACTATTAATGATGCTGTTGTTACAGTTACACTTTTGGATTCAGTCGGTAACTACGTAACAGACACGAGTAAAAAGGTGACAATAGACAATACCACTCCGTTTATCAATACAGTGAAAGTCACTGGTTCACCCGGTAAAGCAGGGGACAAGATAACGGTAACGATGGTCGGAGAGCCAAATGGAAATGCAAAGTTCTCCATCACTGGAGTCATTTCGGATCAGGACATGACTGAACAGCCTTTAGGAAGCGGAACGTATTTCGGCACTTATACGATACTGAACGGCGTAAACGCTACGGATACCGCTATCACTGTCACTTTGAGCGATCAGGCTGGCAATACTAGCACCGACTCAACTCAAAAAGCAACCATTGACACTACGGTTCCAAGAATAACGTCTGTAAACGTTTCTGGAAGCCCGGCGAAGGTGAAAGAAACTATCATAATTACACTCGTTGGCGAAAAAGGTGGCACTGCTCAGTTCTCAATAGCTGGGGCAACTCAGAACGTTGTTATGGACGAGTCAAATACTAATCCCGGAACGTATACAGGGAAATATATCGTCGCTAATGATAAAGGCTTATCCAATGCCGTTGTGACTGTTACCATCAAAGACAGCGCAGGGAACTTAACAACGGATACGAGTAATAAGATCACTATCGTACCTTTGTGGGACGTGGATCGTGATGGTACTACTTCGACTTCTGATATGATAGCTATCGCTAATCTCTTCGGACAACAAGTATCTGGAAAGAGCGATGCAGACGTCAACGGCGATGGGGTCGTAAATATACTTGATCTCGTTATTTTAGTAAATCATTTCGGAGAGTCTTTAACTCCGGCATCACCGGGCAAAGAAGGGCAAATCAGTTCAGAAAATCTGAGTGTTCTGAAAAACCTCTATAAATCTTTAGAGGAACTCCAGAGCAATGATCCTGATGTTGCGGTGGCGAAGGAACTACTCGTCAGACTGATAAAGTCAAATACCCCTCAGATCGCCGAATCGCAGTTGTTACAGAACTATCCTAACCCATTCAACCCGGAGACATGGATACCTTTCAGGCTGTCTAAGCCCGGGTCAGTAAACGTTAGCATATACTCAGCGTCAGGTCAACTGATCCGAAGTATTGATCTTGGGTACAGGGAAATTGGCGATTACTCCAGCAGGGACAAAGCGATTTATTGGGACGGAAAGAACGAATCCTGTGAAAAAGTATCAAGCGGGATATACTTCTATTCTATCAAGATGGGTGACTTCACTGCAATCAAAAAAATGATCGTCAAAAAGTGATCCTTATACCATTTTCATAATTCGATAATGGCACATCCCTTTCTATATGAGATGTGCCATTTTTTTTGTTTAATGCAATCGTTAAAAAATACATAAACGTTCTAAAAATAACCCCCTAGCCCGAATTGCACTGACTTAAGGGTGGCATTTTTCAAAGAAAAACCACTCATAACTCATTACACATTACTTATCACTTCATTTCTTTGTGTCTTTGTGACTTGTTTTACATTAAGGTTGGAAAAAACAAAAATCTAAGCGACTTTAAGAAACCTTTTAAAACTTTAGGAAATAGAACGCGGATGACGCGGATTAAACGGATTTTCGCGGATTTTTCTTTATTTCTTTCGATCAGCGTAAATCCGCCTGATCCGTGTTTATCCGCGTTCTATTCCTAAAAATTTAACATCATTTTTTAAACTTGCTTAACGTCTTTTCGCAAAATTGCTTAACTCTTGATCTTTCCCCATGTTGCAGTAATCTTATCCGAAGAAGAAACATCCGCCAGACCCAACACCCTTCCAATCCCTTTATTCATAAGGTCTTGAATATCATTTTCGGCTACGGCTTTATTGAAAATCGCCACTTCATCAATAATACCACTATACTTGTAATTGAAACCGGCGGGAACTTCATATAGATCACCAATGCCAACCTTACCGAAAGTCACAGCACTAACGGTACCTTTTATTACCTCTTTGCCATTAATATAAACCTTTGCGTTATTACTATCCACGCTTGTGACTACGTGCGCCCATTTTTTTGCCTCCAGGGTCCCACCATATACAGGATGAACACCTATTGCCCCATTGGTGTCAATCTGAAACTCACCCCCATTTGGCCATGCCTGAATAACACCTTGAAAATGTCCATTTTTAGGATTGTTTGGATTAATCCATGCCATCAATGCCCACGAAGTAAGATTAATACCAGGCAATTCGATTCTTACGAAAGGACCCTCAGCGTCAAAACTCAGGGCTTTTCCGAACTTACCATCAACCCATGTTGGATTATCCATGAGTTTCCCTTGATGACCATTCTTAGAGGAATCGGCGGTTGTATCGCCTTTGCCCTCATCAAAGAGCCAGATACCAATAACATCATCCATAGTAACTGCGATAGAGCTTTGTACCATAGACGTCAGGCACAAAAAAGACGTACCGATACACATAAGCATTGCTAATCTCTTCATTTTCATTACCTCCTCATAAATCGGCGGCACTGTAAAAAAAATTAAACACAAAGAACACAAAGTTTTTTATTACTTTTTATTTCTTTGTGATCTTTGTGATTTTGGCGTCTTTGTGTTTATTCTCATTTTATTGTTGACAACGCCGTAAATCGAAATAACCAATTTTCGTTATTTATTGCCACGGCAATCTTCGCAACCGCAACCGCAATCATCATCATCGCCAAATTTTTCAACATATTGCTTGACAATAGAGGCTGTTCCCTTACTCTGGAAGGCTTCAAGAAATCCTTTTGCTCTGACGTAGGCGTCTTCAGCGACTTTTTCTTGAATATCGTCAGGCAGGTCAAGGGTTTCTTCGAGAAATTCCGCATTTGCGTATTCGATACCTAGCTTTTCGAGTCCGAGAGCCTTTCGTCGCCCTTCAGTCCATATCCTATATTTACCCTCAAGACCCGGCACATTATCAAAAAGGACATTCTGCCATTCTGTCCCTACATTACCCTTGAGAACGCCAACTTCTGCGAATTTAGCAATCTGATCCATCGGTGTTCCTGTGATCCCGTGTTGGGCAATGCGCTTGCCAGTGGCTTCATAGACTTCCTTTGTTCTATCGGTAGCTATGCGTACTTCCTCGCCCGGTTCATAGTTCCCATGCTTACTACCGTTATTTATGACCAGAAGATCAGGATCAATCCCGGCGTCTTTCAGGCGATTTATATATTCAACCGCTTCTTCCACAGAGGTGTATCCCTTTGCGGTAGTGATCTCACCGAGTTCAGCCTCCAGACCCAAACCATATTCAACAATTGGGCATGCAAGCATTGTCAGGACTGCTACGTTTTCAGGTATTGACAAGAAAGATGGATCGATGCCGAATGAGGTGAAACCAGATTCAATCTCCCATTCAATCAGTTCCTGCGCCTCGTATAACTGCTCAATATTGACCTTCTTTATCTGAATGTGATCACCGTGCAGAAAATACAGAACATCGGGATATTCATCAGCATAATCAGCGATAATTTCGGCATAAGATTCTGGGTCCATACCAGAAAGGCTGTGATCGCCTTCAGGATAAAGCCCATCTATGTTAGTCAGAAATATTTCACGCTTGGATAACTCGAAAGCGACCACAGCATCAAGTTCCTGAGCCGCTCTCAAAATGCCCGGTATGGGCAGTGGGTTGCGAGTATTGCACGCCATGATTATGGCTTTTGCATCTTTTAAAGCCTTCCAGACATAAGCTCCGTTTACAGCAGGCATTTACATTCCTCCCCGTTATTTACTAAATAAAAATCTTGACTGTCCAATTCAAGAATTATAGAGCAGACCTAAAGGCATGAGGTCGTTGACCAATGAGACCACTACGTAAACCGTAAATCATGAATTCATCAGTTATTTGTTCAACTGACAATTCTATTGCATCTACATCACCAGTGTTAAGTTTTTTGATTATTTTTTCTTGATTTTGATATATTAACACTTTAGATATATTTTCTGCAAGTATTTTTTTCATCGGATCATAAGCATATTTAGGATCCATATTTTACATGCACACGTATTGGGTATATTTATTGATTAAAAACTCAACAGGTGATATAATATGAGCATTAAATAAATAATCGGGTAATAGCTAGAAATGGATTCCCTTTTTCAAGGGAATGACAAGCACATGGTGTCATTCTCTTGAAAAAGGGAATCCAGAAAACTTCGACAACTTTATTACCCGATTAATTATTTAATCTTCATATATTCACCTCTAATCAATATTTTTAATCCGTGTTAATCCGTGTGCTATTTCCTAAAGAATCAAATCCCCTCTATCTCCCTTTAGCTAAGGGGATAACTGATTCCCACTTGGCAAAAGAATGAAAGTACTTGTTATTTCACATTCTGCAATACAACCAACATATCATAGAAAACTTGAGGAAATATCAAAACTTGGGGATATTCAACTCCGTGTCCTTGTACCTGAAACATGGGTTGAGAATACGCAAGTGCTTCATTTCTCACAGATTGACAAGCCGAATCTAACCTTTTATCCCGGCAAAGTCACATTTCCCGGTTACGGAAGCAGATTTTATTTTACAAAGGGTATTATCGAGCATTTTCGAGACTTCAAGCCCGATATAGTCCATCTTGAGGAAGAACCTTGGAGCCTTTGCGCCCTTCAAACCGTAATACTCAGAAGATTATTTTGTCCAAATAGCAAACTCATATTCAGAACGTCCTTGAGTATAGTAATGAAACAGAGATTTAATTTTCTGGCTTCCTCAATAGAGCGTATCACCTTCAATGAATCAGATTTCGCTTTTATACTTAGTGAGCGTGCAGGTCAAATACTTATTCAGAAGGGCTATAAAAAAGGAATGAGGGTAAGCCCCAATGGTGTTGACGCTGATGTTTTTATGAAAATGGATGTGACAGAGCTAAAACAGAAGCTAGGTATAAATGAAAGTGACTTTGTAATTGGCTACGTAGGCAGAATCATACAGATGAAGGGATTGGATACGCTGGCAAAGTCATTCTCAATGCTCTCAATGGAAAATACTCGTATACTACTTATTGGAAGCGGAGATTATAAAGACGAGTTTTTATCTCTGGCTTCGGAACTTGGTATAAAGGAAAAGCTGATACTCGTTGGCGCCGTTCCAGCTATGGACGTGCCAAAGTATATAAACTGCATGAGCGTCCTTGTTTTGCCATCAATCACAACACCGGGTTGGGTAGAGTTCTTTGGACGTGTACTCGTAGAGGCGATGATGTGTGATGTGCCTGTCATCGGCTCAAGTTCAGGAGAGATTCCTAACGTTGTGAGTGATGCTGGATTGATATTTCAGGAAGCTGACGAATATGATCTGAAAGATAAGCTAAAAATAATCATCGAGAATGATGAACTGAAAAATATACTAATAAAAAGAGGAAGCACAAGGGCTTCCTCTCTATATACGTGGGAATCTATCGCAAATGATGCCTACGAAACATATCGGTCACTTTCTAATATATAGAATAAATATGCGAATCCATCTTTGGAAACATAACATCCAGCAAGTACGAATACTTTGGGCTTGAAGCCATATCCTTCCAAAAATCGCTTAACTCCTCACGATCACGGCAACCTAAAAACAAAGGCACTGCGGATTTTGGCGGGATATGAATCAATTCCCATTCACCAACTGACGAATCAAACCTTTCAACACCTTTGACTTGACCATTCTCAAAATAAATGACGATCTTCTCTGTATAGAAGCTTATGCGAACGTCCTCCGTAAGTCCAGCGAAAGGAGAAGATGCAAGTCTTTTCTCCAGAGTCGGCGTAATTTTCCAGAAAAACCTGACCATATCGGGAATATATATTTGCCATGCGTAACAACCACGGTCATCAGCACCGTGATACTTTGCGACCTTCACAAGCTCACAATTCTTAGGTAAGTTAAGGCGTATATTCGGCTTATTCCTTTCAACAGCGAGTTTCTTTACATATCGCAAAACATCTAAAGACGCATCATAACTGAGTTTCGATACCTCGGCAACCGAAAGCGAATTCCCAAACGGATACTTTGCCGTAAAGAAATATCCAGCTATCCGCTTATTGGCATCCTCAACGACCCACATCTCACAGGCAGTACAGGTCTTGGGATTATTCTCAAAAAGGTATCGCCATATCCCTTCGTTCTTCAAAGAATATATGTCAAAGTCATTAGAAGTTTCATCATACAATTTCTGCATTAAAGGCAGATCATCAGACATCGCAAGCCTGCAAGTGAATTTCGGATTTTCGTTCTCTTTAAGATCAGGGATTTGATGAAATTCTATATAACAGTTCATCTCCAGAGGGGTAGAATACTCATAGCCAAATTGATGATAGAAATTAGGTATCCCCTGAATTATGGATATATCAAACTCCCCATCATTCAGTAACGTCTTAAAATAGTCAACCTGAGATCGTATAAGCCCACGGTTACGATAAGCTTCCGCTGTACCAACAATACCCATTTCACCGATATTCAGCGTAGTTTCGTCATATTTCCATTTCCAAGGAATAAGGCACAGAGTTGAGACAATCTCACCTTTAGACTCATCTTCAACAAATATCAAGTTGCTGATTGGAATATCAGGATGATTCGTGAACAACTGCTGGCATAATGCGCCAACTTTATCATCAAAAACAACGCAATCCAGAGCCATAACACGCTCAACGTCAGCCTGATCATCGGCAGTCTTAATAACCAATCCATCGTCCAAATCTTTTCGAGAAGTACTCATCACAAATTTCCTTTCCATCATAAAATATAAATTATACCATTTCTCGCAATTAAATGTGCATTGTAGCCCAAGCTTCCAGCTTGGTATATTCATCAAATACAATTTTTGCACAATAAATCAATGGAATTGGTATTACAAAACATGAGAGATTTTACATCAACAATAATTGTTTGTCCATATATAATTGACTTTGGATGCAGATCAGTGTATTATAATATTTGACTTGTTCAGAATTTTAAAAGAAAATAAACACGGAGACACGGAGAGGAAAGTAATCAGTGATGAGTGATCAGTAATCAGTATGACAAAAACTGATCACTGATCACTGTTTACTGATCACTAATTCTTCTCCGTGCCTCCGTGGTTTTTCCAAATTTTACAGTGCCACATAGCATTGAAGAGGAACTAAGATGAAAATAACAGACGTTAAAACGACAGTCCTCAAAACCCACTCAATTTTTGTTCAGATATACACAGACGAAGGTATCACAGGCATCGGCGAATGTAGCCCAATGAACGCAGGGATGATATCCAACTTCGTCAACACCGCTCTGAAACCGATTATCACAGGCGAAAACCCGTTAGAGATAGACAAGCTCTGGAACAAAATGACCTTCAGGACGTACAAACTCGGTGTTCAAGGCGCACAGCCCGAAGCCATCGCTGGCATAGATATTGCCCTTTGGGACATTATGGGAAAAGTCGCAGGCTTGCCTATCCATACTCTACTCGGTGGATGCTATCGAGACAAAATATTGATGTATGCCAGCATAGGTGGAGGCGCAGATATGTCCGTCACCGATATGGTCAAGCGTGTCGAAAGCTATCTCAATCAAGGATTCAAAGCCATCAAGATACGCATGGACTGGGGCGCAATGCGTCAAGACATAGACGTTAAGAAGGACTACGAGATGTTCAAAGCAGTCAAAGAACTGACAGGCAACGACATTCCACTCAGTTTCGACGCCAACAACGGCTATTCCGTAAGTACAGCTATATCACAAGGAAGAAAATTCGAGGAGCTTGGAATATATCACTACGAGGAGCCAATAGCGCAATACGACTACGCAGGCATCGCAGAAGTAGCAGATGCCCTTGACGTTCCAGTATCAGCAGGAGAGCATGAATACACTCGCTGGCAGTTTCGTGACTTGATTGAAAAAGCAAAGATAGACATAATCCAGCCTGATGTGGTAAAATGTGCAGGGATTAGTGAGATGTACAAAATAGCAATACTGGGATCAATATACAACAAGCTCATTGTTCCTCATCAGACACAGCCGACTATCGGGACGTCAGCAAATTTGCACGTAATTTCCGCAATACAAACGGCGAATCGCCCACAAGAATACACAGGTCGCAATCGTCAGCTAGACGAAATATTCAAAGAACCGCTTATATTTGAGGATGGCTATATCCACGTCCCAAAGAAGCCCGGCTTGGGTCTGGAAATTGACGATGAAAAAATGATGGCTTTTCGCATTGACGCATAATGATATGATTTTTAGGAATAGAACGCAGATGACGCGGATTAAACGGATTTTCGCAGATTTTTCTTTATTTCATTCGATCCGCGCAAATCCGCCTGATCCGCGTTTATCCGCGTTCTATTCCTAAAGTTGAAAAAGGTTCTTAAAGTCGCTTAATCTGTAATATGGAGACAACATGAAAGACGAAGTCACAATTATAAACGAAAGACATTGGGAAAGGATGGTAAAAGAGGGTTGCGGATATACCATCCCATGGTTAGAGCTAGATCGCAACCTAATCCAAAAATATGTGAGAGGGGAATTAGACGCCGTACTACCAGATGATTTAGATATGACTCCCCCTAATATACTTGCTGACGTCGAGGGTAAGGACGTTCTTTGTCTTGCCGCAGGTGGAGGTCAGCAGTCGGCGGTATTCGGGTTACTTGGTGCAAAGGTGACAGTCGTTGATATTTCCGATGGACAACTTGAGGGAGACAGGAAAGCGGCAGATCATTATGGATATGGGATAACAACGATCCATGCAGATATGCGAGACCTTTCGTGTCTGAATGATAAGTCCTTCGATATAGTGTATGGAACAGCTATATGCTACGTTCCTGATATTGAGAAAGTCTATTCTGAGATAGCCAGAATATTAAGGCAAGGCGGAGTTTTCCGAATAGATTTCCATCAACCGGCGGTGCATTTCATAGCTTGGGATGGAGACAATTATAAAATAACTAAGCCATATTTTGAGAAAGTTGATCATCGAGAGAATGGCGCAATTGAGTTCCGACACTACATGGATGATATTTTCAATGGGCTTATAGATGTAGGTCTATCAATTCGTCAGGTTATGGATATATCCAGAAACAAGAAACCGTCCCCAAAGGCTATTCCAGGGAGCTGGACGCATGAAGAGCCTTATATCGGCGGAGAATTCGTCATCGTAGCAACAAAGTAAGCGTTGGTACATATTGACAAACAAGAAATAATTACCTTACCAGAGATGATCAACAAGCTTTGGCTCAGACTCAAGGTTTGACCAATGGAGAAGCAGAATTAGCGTCTAGGGCTGGTTTAATAGACCCTGAACAAATGTGGTGGTGGCAGGAAGATTGGCAAAAAGATGAACGTGAAGTAGAAGAGAATATCGCTAAAAGTGAAGTTTCTGAACATTTTCAGGATGTCGGAGAGCTTATGAACTATGCAAGATATAAGCGTATTGGGAATTGGATTTAACAAATGGGACTATATGGTTACAGGAAAAAAATAGGGCAATATTATTAAATCATATTGCCCTATTGAATTCAGTGATATTATATTTCACTATTTTTTATTTTTGCGACCAAATCTGACTTTGGCATAGCCAGCGAGACCTAAAAGACCAGAACCGAGTAAGAGCAAAGTGCCTGGTTCTGGAACCGGTTGGGTTGGTTCAAGATCGGAAAAGAAGTTGAGTTGGAATCCAGACTCAACAACATGTCTCTCGGCGAAGAATATATCAATATCGTGATAACCCTGAGTAAGAGGTAGTGTATAATTATTGTAGGTCATACCATGAACACCACCCAAATCAAGAACCAATTTTTTGTCAATGAATAACCAAGAATCATCATCAGACCCCATGCTGTAAGTATATGACTTGTCATCAGCCACATAGAACTTTCCTGACCAATTTACAGCGAAGTCGTATCGATCTCCTGGCAAAGATGCTGGAATTGGAAACCATGAGGTAGTAAAAGCGCTCTGTAGATCTGAATCGGAATCTACCCGGGTAAAGGATAGATGAGGAGAAGTCCACCAATCCCACTGCTTAATTATACCTGCACCATAAGGCGTCAGTGTTGGCATAGCACCAATTAATGTTGATTCAACATATCCTGGTTGCCATCCTGTAATATTTCCTTCCATATCAGGATGAGTATTTGGGAGATTGTAATACGTGCCTGTCAGCCCGGCATTTGCGATTGTTAAGAAAGTAGATAAAAAAACTATTACAGCAAATATAGACAGTAACTTTTTCATTCTTATACCTCCATTTTGTTACCAAAGAACCTTATTTCAATATGATAAATTCATATCGTCTGTTTTATGTGCAATTTTTATACCAACACAAGTTTGAATAGTCATTTCTTTCTTGTGAGAATATCGTAAAGGTTTGTAAATAAAGGGTTTATCTAACATTAATTTTATTAATAAGATTCAGAATATTAAGTATTACAATGTCATTTTGTCGAAATACTGCACATATTTTCAAGCCCTTTGGAACAGATATTTGACTAATTGAGAGAGAAACACTGTGGAATATGATATATTAAAGGAATTTTAATAATGTTATACTGTCAGTATTACACACATTTTTGGATTTTTAGTGTCAATAAATCGCACAGTATGGCTAGAAGATTGAATGACAAGGGTTTAGCCTATATTTTTTTATGTGTCAACCACTTAATATGTGGGAAATTTATACAATTGTCATCTTGATTTCCAATTTCTATTAGCCATTGTCTATCCCTAAATATGTAAATAATACGAGTTTTTCAGTTATGAGCAAAAATGGCTTTGTAGGGTATTGCAATATGCCCCATGCGTATCAACTTAAGGAATAAGCAAGTTTAATAAATTATATTAAATTTTTAGGAATAGAACGCGGATGACACGGATTAAACGGATTTTCGCGGATTTTTCTTTATTTATTTCAATCCGCGCAAATCCGCCTGATTTGTTCTTCCGTTACTCGGCGGAACGAGACCGCATTTATCCTCGTTCTATTTTCCATTTTTGAAAAAAATTTCTTTCGCTCCGTCACATTTTGATTCTATTAACGTCATTATATATGAGAGAGTTAATTAAAGGAGCGGTAAGATGCGAACAGACGACGGACACATAATTCGTGAATGTCTTAACGGTGATTCAGCATCCTTCGGGTTGTTGGTGGATAAATACAAGGCAGGTATATTTGCCCTTGCTCTTTCCATACTCCATGACTTCCACGATGCTGAAGACATAACACAGGAAGTTTTTATCAAGGCTTACAAGTGCTTGAAAACGTTAAAGCGATGGGATAGCTTTGTTATATGGCTTCGTTCTACGACTATTAACCTGTGTAAAGACAAACTTCGTGAGCAATCAAGGCACCGTGACGTTCCAATCAATGAGCAAACTCCAAAAGTGATAGAAAATGCTTCCCTGGATTCCTATCGTGATGAGCAGTCATCATCATGGCGTAATGAAGCATTGGACTCCATGAATAAAGCATTAAGCTCCCTGCCTGAGCAATATCAGCAAGTATTAACTCTCCATTATCTTGGCGGTATGAGTGGTGAAGAAATATCGAAGTTTCTCAGTGTATCTCATGCTACTGTTAGACAGAGACTTAGCAGAGCGAGAGAACATCTTAAAGCGGAGGTACTTGCAATGATGGGCGAAACTTTTGAACAGCAGAGATTACAAGCTACATTTACTTTTCGTATTGTGGAGATGGTTAAGCGCATAAAGATTAATCCAGTATCAACGATAAAGAATTTGCCATGGGGATTGTCGTTAGCTACAGGGATTATAATTGCAGTCATGAGTTTTAATCCAATAATGATTTCATTTAACCACATTGGAACGCCTATATATTCTCCGTTACCTGTTGAGTCAAAGATATTGAAGGTTGGTGAGATACCTGTTGATGTTGTTAAAACTTCCAATATAGCAATCTTATCAAGCAAGATTGGGAAAGGCAACGGCGGAGAACCAAAAAAGCCTGATATGCAGAACGCTTTGTCTATGGCTCCGCAGGGCAAAGGCGGGACATGGACAACAAAAGCAAGCATGCCAACGGCAAGAATTAGCTTCCCCACGAGCGTGGTAGATGGTATCATTTATGCCATTGGAGGATGTAAAGGGTGGGGTGATGCTTTGTCCGTCGTAGAGGCATATAACCCATCAACCAATATCTGGACCAAGAAGGCGAATATGTCAACCCCAAGATCATGGTTCTACACGGCTACTGTGAAAAGAAAAATATACGCCTTCGGAGGGTGGGATGGAAGTCACACAATTTCCACCGTAGAAGCTTATGATCCAGCAACAAACATCTGGACTAGAAAAGCTGATATGCCCACAGAAAGAGCTTTGGCAAGCACTGCTGTCGTGAATGACATCATTTATGTCATCGGTGGGTCAGCTGATACTGTCCACTCCATTTCCACCGTAGAAGCCTACGACCCAGCGACAGACACATGGTCCAAGAAGGTGGATATGCCAACCGCAAGATGGGGTGTTGTTGCTGCGCCTAATGCTGATGGGAATATTTACGCCATCGGCGGAGAGATGGACAACAGCACACCTAGCTATGCTGTGGAAGTGTATGATCCAACCACAGATACCTGGACTAAGCCTGTTTTCAACACCTGTTGAAATCCTATTAAAATGACTTGCTCTTGAGTAGCTTTTAGTTTATGCTTATGCAAACGTTTGACATTAACAATTTAACAGGAGTCTCTAATGAACCAAGCTTCGACGTTTGCAGAAAGTTTTGCATCTAATGTAG
>Ga0247841_10004703_pt1 | contig 23045 bp, 22 predicted proteins | sample LaCruzMarch2015__2_FD_192410 | JGI IMG/M metagenome (GOLD analysis project Ga0247841, IMG submission 192410) | Freshwater microbial communities from meromictic Lake La Cruz, Castile-La Mancha, Spain - LaCruzMarch2015_18m | ecosystem: Environmental > Aquatic > Freshwater > Lake | place: Spain... | reverse complement strand
TGAAATCCTTTTGAATAACTCAAAGTTGATTGAGAAGCGTACAGGGGTTAAAATTATTCTAAAGTACGTTTGTGATATTAACGATAAAAGGGCGAAAGAGCTTGGTGTGGAAAAGATTTTGGTTACGGATTATAAAAAAATTCTTGCTGATAAGGAAATTAATGCGGTTATTGAACTTATTGGGGGGTATGAGCCTGCGCGTACAATTATTTCTGATTCGATTAGTGCGGGAAAGCATGTTGTGACCGCGAACAAGGCTGTGATTGCAAAGCACGGGTATGAGTTGTTCGCTCTTGCTCAAGAAAACAAAGTGAATATTTTGTTTGAGGCTTCCGTGTGCGGGTGCATTCCAATAATTAGAACTATTGAGGAGAGTTATTCTTCTGATAATATTCAGAGTATTTATGGGATTGTTAATGGGACCACGAATTTTATTCTAACAAAAATGAGTGAGGGGATGAGTTACGCTGAGGCTCTTGCGAAAGCCCAAGCGCTTGGTTTCGCGGAGAGGGATCCTAGTTTTGATGTGGAGGGTAAGGATGCTGCGCAGAAATTATTTATTTTAGCTTCTCTTGCGTTTGACGCTAACTTTTCAAGCGAGCCTTTCACTTGCGGGATTACTAAATTAACAAAAAATGATTTGGATTACGCGAAGGATTTTGGTTATGCGGTTAAGCTTCTTGCGATTGCAAAAAAATCTGAGAAGGGGGTTGAGTTTAGAGTTCACCCTGCGATGGTTTCAAAGAGTCACGTGTTTGCTAATGTTTCAAATGAGGTTAATGCGGTTCTTCTTTCTGGAAAAAATGTGGGGGAAATATTTCTTTCGGGTAAAGGGGCGGGAAAGCTTCCGACAGCCACTGTAGTGGTTACTGATATTATTGAGTTGGGTTCTAGGGTGAGGATTGCCCAGAGAAGTTTTGAACAGGTTGAAGTAATTCCTTTTTCCCAAACCCTCTCAAGATATTTTTTAAGATTTAATGTTCTTGATGAGCCTGGGGTGCTCGCAGCGATTTCAAGCGTGCTTGGTGAGGAGGGGGTTTCCCTTTCGGCGGTTGAGCAAAAAGAGTGCGTTAACGGAAACAAAAGTATTGTTCCTATAGTAATGCTTACTCACAAAACAAAAGAAGAGAATATTGCGCGCGCAATTACTAAGTGTAATTCTTTAGCACAGGTTAAAGAAGAAGTGGTAATGATTAGGGTTGAAGACTTTTCTTAATCTTATTTTTTTCAACAAATCAATTAGTTTTTGTTTAGCAGTATCCATAGTATCCGCACATGCTTCCTCTTCCTATTGAGATTCCCCATCCGTTTGACCCTGAGTAGATGCTCATGTTGCTATAGTATGAACCGTAGCTTGGTGCGTAGTATGAGTTGTAGTATGTTGGGTAGGTGTAGGTTGGGTAGTAGTAGGTAGGGTAGGCGTATGTTGGATAGTAGCTTGTTGCGTAATATGTTGGGTAAGTGTAACCGTAAGAGTAGGCTTGTGAGGTTTGGTAAACTGTTGGGTAATAATTGTTAGTGTAATAAACTCTGTTGAATCCTGAGTATGCCATTGCTCCGCTAATTAGTAATATTAATGCACTTAATCCAATTAACAAATATGTTGCCTTCATTCGCTCACCTATACATATTGCTGTAATCCAAGTATATAAACCTTTCCACTGAGTAACGGGAATTAGTTAATAAGTTACGTTTTTGGGGGGTTTTGAAAGAAGTTAAGATGAATTTTGATAAATTTTTATCTAATACTCGTAAGTGTCAGTTCTTGTAAAAGGGGATATTTCTCCGCGAAGGTTTTTTGCCAGCATTTCCTTCGCTTCTTTTTTTGAGTAATTCCCAAGGAGCCATGAGAGCTTCATTAGTGCGGTTTCAGGCAAGCAGTCCTCGCAGTAAATTGCCCCTGTTGCAGCAACTTTTCGCAAATTTGTGTAAACGTTTGGGTGAACCCTCCCGTTTAAGCACTGTGAAGTTACTCCCACAACGCATCCAGACTCAACAAGTTCCTTAATTGTTTTAACAAAAGAATCCTTTTCCCTTATTGGAGTGTGACCAAGGCCCGTAGCTTCAATTATTACCCCCTTGTATTTTTCTTTCCTGTAAAAATCAATTTCTTTTTCAGTAATAAATGGGTGCATTTTTATTAACCCCACTTTTTCTTCAAATTTGTTAAGTAACGCAAATTTCCCGCTTGTCTTTTCACACTCATTTTTGTCTTTGATCCATTTTATTTCTTTCGTTTTGTAATCAACTAGCGCTATTGGAGTATCATTTATTGGTTTGAATGCGTCCCTTCTTGAGGTGTGCATTTTGCGCACTTTTGTCGCGTTAATTATTGCGCAAAAATCATCATTGGTTGAGTGGTGCATGCATGTTGCCACTCCTTTAAAATTTGTTTTTGTAATGAAAGTTGCGGCGCTTATTAGGTTCATTGCAGCATCTGAGCTTCCCCTATCCGAGCTTCGCTGTGCGCCCACTATTAGTACTGGGATTGGGCAATTCTCAAGTTCGAATGCGAGGGCTGCGGCGCTGTAAGCTAGCATATCCGTTCCGTGGCCTATAATTACTCCCTTAACTCCTTTTTTTATTTGCTCCGTAATCGCGCTTGAAATTTTTTGAAAGTGTTCTTTTTGCAAGTCTTCCGACATCATGTTTGCGATTAGCACTGATTCAAGGTTTGCGATTTGTGGAAGTTCAGGGAACATTGTCACAAGGTCCTCAATATTGAATGATGCGATTACCCCTCCAACAGAGTAATTTACTCTTGAAGCTATTGTCCCTCCTGTGTGCAGGATTGCGATTGTTGGAAGGTTAGGGTTTTTTTTAATTTCAATTATTTTTGCTTTTCCCACTCCCTTGCTTTCTCCAACCACTTTTAAGTTCTTAATTTTGTCAGGATCAAATCCAGCGTTATACCCGCTGGCGAGTTTTAGCATTAAATTATTTGTGTTGCTTGGGAGCACACTTCCGCTTAAGTGGTTTCCCTCAAAATCAAATTCAATAATAGAGCCTTGCTTTATTGCGTGCTTTTTGTAAAGTTGCTCAAGTTTCATGATAACACTAATGCCTGTTTTGTTTAAATTGCTTTCTTAGAGGCTAGAATCGGGATTTCTTTATATATGCATTTTCTAGCAACTTCCGTTTGCTTCTTGTTTTACGCAGTAGGTAGCATCTTTTGTTTTAACAATAAAGTTTTTTGTCGGGTACTCTGCTGTCCAAGCATTGCTGCACTCAAAAGAGTAGGAGCATCCTGTGCAGTAATAGTTCTCAAGATAATTTCCGGTTGCTGAATCGAATGTTGTTTCCACTGCTCGTGAATCAATTTTGCAGGAGAGGGTTTTGTCTATAACAAATTCAATCCCGTTTTCGTCAAAGCCCCCGTTTTTTGCTTCGAACTTAAAATCTGCCCTGTAATTCCCTGAGTTTTTTGGATTAATGCTCCAAAGAAAAGAGTAGCTTTCTCCTGAAGCAATTGTTTCAACCTCTTTAATCTCTTCTGGGTAATTTGTTTCTTGCCATCCGTCAGTTACTTTTTTGAATAAAGTTAGCGTATTTTTCCCAAAGGTTAGGGTTTGTCCGCCGGAGTTTTCAACAGTTACTTTTATTTCTCCCGTTCCAAGAGTTTTTGTAAGCAGCTCAATTTTTTTTACTTTCGCTTGAGGGGGTGTTCCTGATATGTAAACCTTGCATACTGGTACTCCGCTTATTCTTTCGCATCTTGTGTTTAGAGTTATTCGTTTGTTTTCATTAAACTGAACAAAATCATAATCCCACCTTATTGCTTTATCACATTTTGTTGTTTTGTCCCTGTCAGTTTCTCTTGTGCAACAGTTTTGCGGGTTTATGCACTCAAAAGAAACCAGTGTGTTTTCTTTCTCAATGTCACTTTTTTCCATTGAGTTATCTTTCTCAAAATTGAGTTGTCCCCCATTAATTGTCTTTCCGAGATTTATTTGGGCTTGTGCTTTTATCAGTTCTCTTTGAATTATTTTTGTGTTTGTTTCTTGTTCGGTAAAGTAATATATTATTCCAAGAAAGACAAGGATTAGGGCGAATGCTGCAATTGAGTATATTAGTATTTCAAAGAGGTTCATAAAATCACTTGAATATTTTAAACTCTATTACATAAAGTTTTTTTATTATAAGTCCTATTGCAATTACCATTATTGTGAGAAATAAATACATTAGCCAGTTGTCTTGGTAAAAGAAGAGGTCCTTCCACCCTGCGGCCCATATTTCAAAGTTGAAGAGTACAAACAGTACTACAAGAACAGATGCGAGTAATAGTGCCCAGTTTATTAGTTTCATTTTAATCAGAAATAATTGGTTTTCTTAATACTTAAATCTTACTAACCTGTGCTTCTCCCTTGTAAAAGTTGGTTGAATTTTGGGACGGCCAGGGTTTGTTTAGCTCTCTTTCCCGTAAATTTCTTCAAGGGAGACTCTTTTTTGGATGGAGAACATTTTTTTCACTTCATCAGTTGTTGTTGATTGTTCCGCCTTCTTATCAGTTCTAAGTTTTATCATTCTTGGGAATCTTAGCGCGTACCCTTTTCCTTTTTCTTTTCCGCATGCGTGCATTGGGCTTTGTGTAATCTCATCCGCGCGGGTTTCAACAACAATGGTTGGGATTACCCAGTGGTCTGGTTCTAGTTCGCAAATTACTCGCACTGGTTTTTTCTTAGAAATTGTTTTTGAGAGAATTCCTTCTAGCTCTCCAAGCATTTCTTCGCTCATTCCCGTTCCTATTTTTGCCACACTTTCAAAAACATCTTTCTCGCTGTTGTACGCGGCGACAAGCAGCGCCCCCAGCCCGAATTGTGTTCGTTTTCCTTTTCCTTCGTAGTACCCAATAATTGCAAGATCAAGCGTATCATCAAGCGTTCCCTTGTAGGAGCGTTTTAGTTTTATCCATGCAAATTTTCTTGCGCCCGCAATGTAGGGGGCAAAGAGGTCTTTTGCCATTATTCCTTCAAGTCCTCGGGAGATTACATCCTCAAAGAATTCTTCAAGTACTTTTGGGTCATCAGTTATTTTCTGTTCGCTTAATTTTATTATGTCTCCTTCTTTCACAATGCTCTCAAGTTTTTTCCTTCTCTCAATTAGGGGTTTCTCGAGGTAACTTTCCCCTTCGCAGTACATTAAATCAAACAAAAATAATTTGAGCGGGTATTCTTTCGCTTTTTTTTCTATTTCATATTTTCTTTTCCTTTGAATTGTAACTTGGAACGGGTAGTACTCTTGCGTTTCATCGTTGAACGCAAGCGCCTCTCCTTCTACAATGCACCTTTTTGGTTTGAGATCTTTTTTTACAGCCTCAATAATTTCAGGGAACATATTTGTGATTTCTTCGCTTTGTCTTGAGAATATTTTTACCACCTCATTGTCTTTTGAAATTTGAACGCGAAACCCATCGTACTTTGCTTCCACCGCGCATTTTCCGAGTTTTTCAATTATTTCTTTTGCGCTTGGCAATCTTTCTGCAGCGGTTGGTCGAATGGGGGTCCCTGGTTTGATTTTTATTTTGCTCAAGCCCGCCAGTCCTTCGCGTTTAATAATTTCAGCAATCTCTCCAAGATCTGAGTCAACATTGTAAGCGGCTTCAATTTTTTCCCTTATTTGGAATTTTATTTGCCTTCCCCTCTCCTCAATGTTTTTTTTGTCCTTGTTCTTTTCCGCTTTCTCTTTTTCTTTTTTCAATTCGTCCTGCTCGTTTTTAGAAAGCATCATTGCAAAAGCGTCCATTATTGTGGGGTCCCCTATTCCAAGTCTTATGTTTCCAAGAGGAATTCTTGCAATGTATCTTGCCTCTAGTGGGCTTGAGGAGTTGAATAGTTCCGCAAGAAGTTTCTTCTTTAGTTCCTGGCTTCCTGTTCCTTCAGATTGCGACATTTTTTTTAAGTTTTGAAAAACTTTTTCCACTGTGAGTGGGTTTGAGAAGAGCGCGGATTGTGTTCTTGTCGAGAGCATATGTTCTGCAGCGTCGCCCAAATCTCCAGATTTGTTAAACAGCGCGTCAACCTCTTCCCTGCTGAATCCGGTGGCTTTTGCTATTCCTTCCGCGATTAGTTTTTCCCCAAAACCAATTTCTTTGTCCTCAAACTGGGGAGCGATTCTTCCTTGGAGTAAGTAAACAACTTTTTTTGCATCTTCCGCATGGATTTCCATAAAGAGTTCTGCTAAGTGGTCCGTCATTACAAGCCTTGAGGAGGCTTTCTCGATTTTGTCAAAGTACTCCGTGATTTTGCTAAATTTCATAAAATTCACATCTTGCACTTATTTTTCAATTAATTTCTTTGCCGAGTTATTGTTCTATTAAGTCAACTATTTTTTCTAGTTTATATACTTCTTTTGTTTCATTAGTTTTTTATATTCCTCGAGCAGTTAGTTTTGTATGGTTTGGGGCTTTGAGTACTTAATCGGTTTTAATGCGGCTCCTTTTAGCGCGCTTGCCATTATTAATTCTTGCATTTTTTTATTCATTTTTGGTTACCTTGGGGCGAGAGGACATGCCGAGAAGCCGCAGGATAATGCTCTTACAGTTGCGGGGTACTCTGTATTGATTGGGTTCGTTTTGACTTTGCTTGCTGTTCCCCCCATTGTTTTGGGTGTAGGGTATATTGTGGGTTACATTTTTGTTTGTCGTTACGTGCTCAACATGAAGAGTTACATTGATTTTGGAATGTTTGCGATTTATATTTTCTTCATTTTCGGACTGCTTGCAATTCAGGACGAACTGACGCGGGAATGGCTCACGCTTTTTGCAATTGTAATAATGTTCCTGCAGAGTGAGATTAGGTTAAGAAAGAAGGCAAGGGCTGCTCTGAAGAAGGGATAATTTTTTGCACCCTCTCCATAATTTTATAAACCATTTTGAGGACCCTTTTTGTAGTATCTCTCATGACAAAGTCATTTTGAGTGAAGTTTGGGGTATTAGTCTAGTGGTATGATCTGCGCTTTGGGAGCGCATGGCGGGAGTTCAATTCTCTCATACCCCATCTTTTTGTAACGAAGTGGATTTTATGGGCAAAAATGTTTTTGAAAAGATTTTTGAGTTAGCGACTCCTTATTTGAAGGAAGGAAAACCCGAGGATTTCATTCACGCGAGTAGCGTTAAAGCGAGCGTGGAGTTGTTTGCTGATAATGCGAGCCAGCTTGATATTCTAATCCCTTTTGCAATACTTCACGACGCGGGAAACTCTGTTGTTTTGCCCGAAGACTTTCACTACATTCAGGGAAAAACCATTGTTGAGAACGGTAAGCTTTTTCACGGTTTAGCAGGGGCAAAAATCGCTTACAAAATTCTTACAAGTGTTGATTATAACAAAGATCAAATCAGAGCGATTGTTGATTTAATAAAAATCCATGATTTTGATGACTTGGAATTGTTCAAGACAAGGTCTTGGCAAATTGCGAGGGACGCTGATATTTTGGACAGGATGAATGTGGAGCGCTTGAAGGGAATGATGAAAACCAGAAACCTTACAGCGATTCAAATACTGGATTTGGTAAAAACTCAAGTGCCTTGTTTTTTTAGCGAAAAAGCAAGGGATGAGTTCAATAAAAGGCAGCAAGTCCTGTTTGATGAACTAAAAATTGACAAAAAATATTGGATAACCCCAAAGATGGTTGAGTAACATTCCTATTCATTAATTTCCGCGATTCGGTTTCTTCCGAATTGTATCCGTGAGCTTTTAAATAGTTTTTTTCTAGTTTCAGTAATAATAATTAATTTCGGAGGTTATTTTATGGAGAAAGATAAGTGTGACTGTCACGGCGGGCCAAAGGTTTGGCTTGTGCTGATTGCAATTTTGGTGGTTGGGATATTAGTTGCGGTTTCTTTTATGGCCGGCTCAAGTAGTAATCCTTCAAGTATTCTAGTGAACACCTCATCAAATCCTGATATTAAAACATTAAGTGTTTCAGGGAGTGTAACTAAGATGGTTTCCCCTGATAAGGTTGATATTGTGTTGAGTGTTGAAACGCTTGATAAAAGTGCTCAAACTAGTCAGAGTAATAATGCGGTAATTGCGGATAAAGTTAAATCCACTCTTGAATCCTTCAGCTCAGTTAGAGCGGAAGTGAAAACAGTTTCTTACTCAGTGAATGAGGAATTTGAGTGGAATGATTTAACAAAAAAGTCTGTTTCGATTGGATACAGGACAATTAATCAGATTCAAGTAACCCTGAACGGAAATGATATTTCTGGCGCAGGGAGAGTAATTGATGCTGCGGTAACTGCCGGAGCAAATAGGGTTTCAAGCATTTCTTTTGGTTTGAGTAAAGAGAAGGAACTTGAAATTAGAAAAACCGCTCTCAATGAGGCAAGCGCTACAGCTAAAGCAAAAGCTGAGAGCATTGCGCAAGGTTTGGGTATTAGTGTAGGAAAAGTTAGCTCAGTAAGCGAATCTTCCTTCTACTACGCTCCAAATTACGCGAATTATGAATTAGCTAAGTCCGCTGATGCAGGCTCAAGCGCTCCCACCCCAATAACAGCAGGGGACGTTGAGGTTAACGCAAGCGTAGCAGTATCATTTGAGATAAACTAAGCAATAAATAATTCAATGGAAAGGGCAAAAGAAAGCCCTTTCTTTCTTTTTTTCGTTTAAGGATTAACTTAAAATAAGAGTAACACACTAAATTGTTTAGTGATTTTATGCCTCTACTTAAGTCAAGGAAGTTCGGTTCGAGTATGAAAACCAGTCACTTGATTGCGGATTCTAGAGGGATGTTTATTATTGGGAGGCACACCACTAGGGGAGGAAGCGCCCCCACAGGGATTACTCCTGAGGGAGAAATGCGCGCTGAGTGGTCTTCAAGAAACTTGCCAAAGGGGGTTCTTCTTCATGTCGCTCACCCAAACAAACCAAGACACGCTGCTACTGCTCAGATAATTTACAAATCCTACCCTGGAGAAAGAGGGATGCTAATGGAGTTTGATTCCCTAAATTTTGATAGGTATTTAACGAATGCGAAGGAATTTGATAGATTGTGTGAATTAATTAAAGATCCCGCAGTTACTCAAATGTGGTTGAGGGGAGAAATAGGTCCTGAAGTTGTTAATGAAGCTAAGGGGGTAGGAAGAACTATTCTCGCAGATGTTCAAAAAAAATTCCACGAGTCAGAAGTTAAGGGGAAAAAGAATTTACTAGTTTCAATTACAAGCGCGGGTGCGGAAGGGGCGATACTTAAATCCTTGGGAATTGACCCAATGACAGTTAAACCAAAAAAAGCGATGAGCAAGGAGAGGCCTGCGGCTGGGGATTTGTTAAGGTTTACTGAAGGAATGCTTTTTTTTGTCGGTCCAAAGAACGAGTTAATAATGAAGTTTAGGGGAAGAGCGTTTAAGATAGTGAGAAAATCTTCTGGGTTAGTCGCAGTGCGGGCTTAAAGAATTAAAGTCAAAAGTTTTTATATTTTTAAGCACTTTGGTTTCAAATTAAGTAGTTTAGGAGTTGTCTTTCTTGGAATTAACTCGCTTTTTTAATAAACTTTCAAAAGAGAGTGTCGCTCTCGCGGGCGGTAAGGGCGCTTCCTTAGGAGAGATGACGCGGGCAGGTATTCCCGTTCCTGAAGGTTTTGTAATTCTTTCCGATTCCTTTGAAAAGTTTTTAGAGGAAACAGATTTGAACGTGGAGATTGACTCAATTCTTCACTCAGTTAACCACAAAGAGATGCAATCTATTGAGGACGCTTCTGAGAAAATTAAAGCTCTCATCCTTAATGCAAAAATGCCTAAAGATATTGAAAAACAAATAAAAAAGGATTTTAAGGTACTTGATGCGAAGTTTGTTGCGGTTCGTTCAAGCGCAACAAGCGAGGATTCCGCAAGCGCAGCATGGGCGGGTCAGCTTGATAGTTTCCTTAACACTAAAGAAAATACTTTACTTGAAAACGTGAAACGTTGCTGGGCATCCCTCTTCACCCCGCGAGCAATTTTTTACAGATTTGAAAAAGGACTCCATAATACAAAAATTAGTGTTGCGGTTGTTGTTCAAAAAATGGTTAACTCCGAAGTGAGCGGAATTGCTTTTTCAGTTCACCCCGTAACTCAGGACAGGAACCAGTTAATTATTGAAGCGGGTTTCGGTTTGGGGGAAGCGATTGTCTCTGGGCAAATCACTCCTGACTCTTATGTTATTGAAAAAGTTCCAAGGAGAATAATTGACAAGAATGTTACCGCTCAGGAGAGGGGGTTATTTAAAATTGAAAGCGGCGGGAGCGAGTGGAAGAGTACTAAAGAAAATGGCGCCCAGCAAAAACTCTCTGATAAGCAAATAATGGAGCTCACCGAAATTATTCTAAAAATCGAAAAGCATTATGGCTTCCCTTGCGATATTGAGTGGGCATTTGAGGGGGGAAAGTTTTACATTGTTCAATCAAGACCAATAACCACCCTTACAGATAAAACCGGAGATAAGGAGATACCGAGCGTTACTGGTGAATCAAAAATAACTGGGGGTGGTTTGTCAGAGATTGAACCGCTTTTGAAAAGAAAAAAAGAGATTCAGCAGTTTCCCGCCACAGTTCTCCCTTTGATTTCAGCTTCTGAATCCGCAGAAGTCATGAAACAGGTGCTCGGTTTCACTTACAAAAACTTTTATTTCCAGTTCAACGAGGGGCATGCCGATATGTGTTATTTTGACGAGGATAATCGATTGGTTTCAAAAAAACTCGATGAAGAGTATAAAAAAGATAAGAATTATTTCAAAAAGATAAAAAAACTTCATGAGAAAAGTGTTGCAGTAGAAATGAAAAGGTACGCGGAGTGCAAAAAAAGGTTTCTTGCAAGCGGAAGTGACCTGGAGTTGCACGAATGGATAACCGCGGCTGTGCGCTTGCCTACAAAAGGAGTTGGACTGGCTCACCTAATTGAAGCTGTTTCCATGACGCGAACGCACGATTTGAAGGATGCGCTTGCAGAAAAGATAAAAGATCCAAAAGAACTTTCAAACGCCCTAAACATTTTGACTTTTCCGCAAAAAGCTTCTTTTTTGTCAAAGTATCAGTTGGTGCTAAAAAAATCTTTTGAAGAAAAAAACAAAATCAAACAAAAGGAAGCGCTTGAAAATGTGATTAAGAAGTATGGCTGGGTGCGAAACGGTTACACGGGCAAAAAAGAGCTGACAATGAAGGAGTTATTGGGTCAAAAAAATCAATTGGGGAAGGTAAAGGAAACTGACTTTGAAAAAATAAGAAAAGAAAAATTATACTTAATAAAAAAATTCAGGATCAATAAAGAGAGTATTGCGCTTGCTGAATTATTTTCTTTCTTAACTGTTTGGCAGGATGAAAGGAAAGAGTCCGTGCTTAAGGGGATAAGTGAAATTTGCGATGCTATAAAAGAGCTTTCAAAAAGATGTGGGCTTAGCGAGAGAGAGCTTCTTTTGCTCACCACTGACGAGATAAAGGAAAAGAAGTACTTAAGCGCAGGAATTAGGGAGGAGCTTAAGGAGAGGGAAAAATATTGCTTCATTTTCTATTCTTCTGGGGAGGGGAAAAGGTATACGCTTTTCTTTGGCGAAGAGAATCGAAAAAGGCTTAAGGAAATTCTCCACGAGGAAACAAAAATGAATATTGATTCAATTCACGGTACTTCCGCTTCCGCTGGGAGGGCAATAGGGCGTGTGCAGATTTGCAGAAACATTGAGCAGATAAATAAGTTTGAGAAAGGGAATGTGCTTGTTGCATCCATGACCCGCCCTGAGTATTTGCCCGCGATGAAGAAAAGCGTTGCGGTTGTTACTGACGAGGGCGGATTAACCTGCCACGCAGCGATTGTTAGCAGAGAGCTTGGAATTCCTTGCGTTATTGGGACAAAGAATGCGACAAGGGTTTTGCGTGATGGTGATCTTGTTGAGGTGAAAGCCAACCACGGGCAAGTAATTATTCTTGAGAGGGCAACAGGCCCTGAAACTAAGTTTAAAAAAAAAATTCAGAATCAGGAAGAAAGTGATTTAAAAAATACATATTTTGACAAAATTCTTTCGGTTGCAAAAAGCGTTTCTCTTGATATAAAGCAGGCGCGGTGCAGTATGCTTGCGGCAGGCATTATTTTTCCACCTTATGCTGAGGAGGACGTTTTGGGGAATTGTTATTCTCCTTTGACTATTCCTTTCATTAACTCGAATTTGCAGCAGGTTATACTCGAAGAGCAAATGAACGGTGTTGAGCGAAGGATTTGGAAAACAGCGATTAAGGACAAGAAAAAGTTTGTAAAAATATTGAAAGATGCTAATGCTTTGCAGAAACAGATTGACAAAGCAAGTGTTCCTTACTCAAAACTGCAAAGGTTTTCTGATAAGGAGATTGGAAATTACTTTGAGAAAATACTTGCCCCCTCGTTAAAGTGGTGGGATTATGCGAAGATTGGGGAAGAGAAGGGGTTGATAGTTGATGAGAAACTAATCCCTCTGTTAATGAAAAGTCATGCATTAAGCGCAGAAGAAGCGAAGGAATATTCTGCAGACATGTCTACTCCAAAAGGCAAGTCAGTTTTCAGTAAGGAGCGTATAATGTTTTTAGAGCTCTGTACTGAAACACTTAAAGACAAAAAATTATGCGAACTAATTGAAAAAAATAAAGTTATTCCAAAAACAAAATATAGTAAATATTTGAAAAGAGTTAAGGAGTACTGCAAGAAGTACTTTTATTCAAGAACAAATTTTTATGAAGCTGTTCAATTAAATGAAATAACTTTGCCTAAACTTCTTCTCACTGGTGGGAAAAAAGCAACTTTAAGGAAAGTGGAGGAAGAATTAGCTCAGCTTAAACTTGGTGAAAAAGAACTTCATGCGAGGCAAAAGGAATGGGCGAAGAAAGTAAACCCAACAAAAGAAGAGAGGGATTATTTGTGGTATTTCACAATAATGCACCCTTGGATTGATGATAGGAAAGTTTGCATGATGAAGCACTTTTATTATTTGCTTCTCATATTGCAGGAATTGTCCGCTAGGAGAAACATCCCTTACACTACACTCGCGGTAATGACTCACGATGAGATTAGGGAAGTAATTAGGGGAAACAAAATTAATGAAAGCGAAATTAATGCCAGGTATGAAGGAGTGGTTTTCCTTTATGAGAAAGGGCATAAATTAATTGAGTTTAGGGGCGAGAAAGCAAAAAACTTGATTGATGCAATTAACAGTCACAAAACGACCGATGTTTTGAAGGGAACAATTGCCTGCAAAGGAAAAGGAGGAATAATCACTGGGAAAGTAAGAATAGTCCACGACCCTGCGCGGGACACCTTCCTAGAGGGTGAAGTACTAGTAACTACCATGACTCGTCCCGAGTTTGTTCCGATAATGAAGAAAGCAATCGCCATAATTACAAATGAGGGTGGTTTAACCTCTCATGCGGCTATTGTTTCACGCGAACTCGGAGTGCCGTGCATTATTGGGGCAAAGAACGCTTCAAGAGTTCTAAAGGATGGGGACACTGTAGAGGTTGATGCAAACAAAGGAATTGTAAAGATTTTAGAGAAGTGAAAATGGTGGATGTTTTGACTAAAAAGATATATCCTGCGGACAAGATTTCTGGAATTGAGGCGAATAATTTTTGTTTATCCATTATTGGAGAGCTAATTAAAGTACATAACGCAAATTACCCTTATAAGTTTGATTTTTACGGGTTAAGTATTGATTTATTGGAAGAAAAATCAATTGAGTGGATTGATAATGTGGTTTATTCCAAAACGGCAGAAAAAATAATTTCTGAGTACAGTACTTTTGGGAATAAATTTTTTGCTGATTTGAAAAACAAAATTGGGAAAGAGGATAATCATTTTAGAAAGTACTGTTACAATTTGTCTCTTTCACTGCCTCTCCTGTCTGAGCGGGAATTGATTGAATCATTTGATAAGTTCATGCAAGAATACCTTTACGCGTATAGTTTGGGCACGGTTACTTTTTTGTACGAGCAGAGCATTTCTCATTGGCTTAATGAGGAAATATCAACCAAAAACAAGGACTCGACAAATCTGATTGGGGGCCTGTTGAAAACAAATTATGAAAGCTTTATGATAAGGGCTGAGAAGGTACTGCTGCAAATAAAGAAACAGACAAACTTCAAGAAGAAAACAACGCTTGTTAATAAGTTTAAAAAAGAGTTTTATTATTTTAAATCAAATTATCGTATCGCGCCCGTGCTGACTGATGAAATGATTTTGGACTTATCAAAGAAAGCTCATGTCTCAAAGAACGGACAGGTTGTTGCGGTAAGGGGTGTCGCGTTATCTGATCGTGAGAAAAAAATGATTACTTTGCTTAAGGACGCAGAGGTATTAAGGGATAAGCGAAAAGAAATGAACCTTATGGGGTCCTTTACGCTTGCAAGATATATTTCTGAGGTTGTGAAGAGAAAAAATATTTCGGCCGAAATCGCGAACAGGGCTTTCTGGTTTGAGTACCCAAAACTATTGGAAGACACTAAAAGCATTTCAAAAAAATTAACTAAACGAACCAAAGCTTCATATGTTTATTCTGGTGAAAAATTAAAGTATCTTGAGTACGAGGCTTTTGTTGAAAGGCAATCTTCTTCTGAAGAAACAACTCTGTTAAAGGGGGTTCCTGCAAGCGTTGGAACAGTGGAAGGAACGGTTTACAAAATTCTTTCTTCAAGGCAATTTGCTGAGTTTCCTGTCGGGGGAGTGTTGGTTGCGGAAATGACCCGTCCTGATTTTATGCCGCTTATGAAAATCGCAAAAGCCATTATTACTGAAGAGGGTGGTTTAACTTCTCATGCAGCAATTGTTGCAAGAGAATTAAAAATTCCTTGCATTGTTGGGGCAAAAATAGCTACTAAGGTTCTATCAGACGGGGATGTTGTGGAAGTTAATGCAAATCACGCGGTTGTGACAATTATTGAGAAAGCAAAGTAATTCACTTCCTTTAATTTACGCTATCCTTTTTGTCACACCTAAATCCAGTAATTTCTTATTAATAAAGAGTGAGTAATTTTAACATGGGTTTAGGATTTTTAAGTGTTTTAGGTTCTTTCTTCTCAAGTAGCTCACCTGCCCCGATAGTGCCCTAGTTATTTTGTTAACTAATTTAGGGCATTTTAGAAATAAAAAAAATTATTAAAGAGGGGCATTTGTGGTTTGATTTGTTTTTTTAAAAATCCTACTGGAAATTAATTTTCCCAACTGCCCCTAAATGGGGGCGATGGTATGGATGATGAAAAGAATTTTGAAGTTAAGAAATATGATTTTGTAATAATAAAAGTTGGGACAAATACAATAATAAAAAATAGTGGAGTGAATAAAGAATTTCTCACCCAACTCGTTTTAGAAGTCGGGGAACTCACAAAGCAGGGAAAGAAAGTTGTTATTGTGAGTAGCGGAGCGGTTGGATTAGGAAGAAAAGCAATTAATTTTACTCCTATTGATGTTAAGGGCCAGCAGGGGCTTGCCGCAATAGGGCAAGTGCTTTTGGTTGAGGAGTACAGGAAAAGATTTTCAAATATTGGTCTTGAGGTGGCGCAGGTTCTCCTTTCTCAATCAGATTTGCTCACTGCTGAGTGTTTCAATAATATAAGAAATGCTTTTGACTTTTTGTTCGAGCACAAAGTTATCCCAATAGTTAATGAGAATGATGTGGTCGCAACTGAGGAGTTGAGGAAAAATGGTTCTTTCTCAGATAATGATGCTCTCGCTTCAATGCTTGCAACAAAACTAAAAGCGAATTTACTTGTGATGCTCACAGAAAAAGGTGGCTTAATTGGAAAAAGTGGGGAAGTGCTTGAAGAATTTGTTTGCATTGAAGACTTGGCAACTCTTGTGGATTCTAAAGGAGGAAGAGGAGGAATTGATTCAAAACTTAAAGCAATTCTTGCAACAACACAGGGAGGGTGCGATGTTTTCATCTCTGGAAGTAATGGCTTAAAGGGTTTTAGTGAAGGAAAGGCGATAGGTACAATAACTAAATCCAAGTCCTAAACAAACATTAAAATACCTTAATTTGTTTAATAGTTTTAAGCACGAACATAAGAAAGTGATGAAATGGCCGAGCAACAAACTTTACCTGATTACAACAAGCAGCCTAGTGAGTGGTACACTGAAATAATCCAAAAAGCGGAGCTTGCGGATATTAGATACGGGGTTAAGGGGTGCATAGTTTTCCAGCCTTGGAGCGTTGAGGCGATGGAGAAGATGTATGATTATTTGGAAAAGGATTTGAAGAAGAGGGGGCACAAAAATTACTGGTTCCCTACATTAATACCTGAAAGTTATTTTTACAAGGAAGCTGAACACATTGAAGGATTTTCTCCTGAAGTTTTTTGGGTAGAAAAGGGGGGAAATGAAAAGTTGGAAGAAAAACTTGCTTTACGTCCGACTTCTGAAACCGCTTTTTACACTATGTTCGCTTTATGGATTCGCTCTTACAAGGATTTGCCTTTTAGAACTTACCAAAGAGCAAATATTTTCAGATATGAATCAAAAGCTACGAGACCATTTTTGCGCTCAAGAGAATTTCATTGGATTGAAACTCATTGTGCTTTTGCTACTCAAGAGGAAGCGTTCCAAAACGTGCTTGCGGATATGGACACAACTAAGCGAATTGTTTTTGGAATTTTTGGGGTTCCAACAATTGTTTTTGAAAGACCTGCGTGGGACAAGTTCGCGGGTGCGAGTAGAACTTTCGGCGCTGACGCAATTACTCCTAGTGGCAGAGTAGTTCAGCAACCAAGCACTCACATACTAAACCAGCATTTTGCAGAATCTTTTGGAATAAAATACACGGATAGTGATGAGAAAGAAAAGGTTCCTTTCACTACTTGCTACGGTCCTGCAATTTCAAGAATTTTTGCATCAGTTGTTCTAACTCATGGGGATAACAAGGGGTTAAAATTTCCTTTTGAGATTGCCCCTAAACAAATAGTTATTATCCCAATAATGGCAGAGAAGGAGCCTAAGGTTATGGAGAAAGCAAAAGAGCTCGTTGAAATTTTAGAGGAGAATGATTATCGTGTTGAACTGGACTCTACGGATAAAAGGCCCGGGGAGAAATATTATTATTGGGAAATGAAAGGAGTTCCTCTAAGGATTGAGGTTGGCCCAAGGGATTTGAAAGAAAAAAAGTTAATGATTTTTAGAAGAGACACTGCGGAGAAAATATCAATCGCAGAAAAGGATTTGCTTACTGAAGTAAAGAAAATGGGAAAAGATTTGAGTGAGAATTTAAAGAAAAGCGCTTTGCATAGTTTTGAAGGATTAATTAAGGATGTTAAGGGTATTGAGGATGTTAAGAAAATTGTCGGAACCGGGATTGCGAGGGCCAATTTTTGTTCAGTGGAAAAAGATGGGGAAGCATGCGCGGAAATAGTTGAAAAAGAAACCGGCGGAAAAATAAGGGGGACAAGAATTGATACTAAAGAGAAATTAATCGGTGACGGCAAGTGCGTGGTTTGTGGAAAAAAGGCTAAAGAAATTGTTTTCATTGCGAAAGATTACTGATTTAGTATGGAAAATAATTTGGTTTTAACTTCCGAGAATATTCTTTACAAGCAGCTTGGGGTTAGAAAAAACACAAAAGTTCTTTTGATTAATGATTACTCTCCAAATCCTGTTTATGATTCTTTTAAAGAAGCATTAAGTAAAAAATCAATTCCTTTTAGGGAGGTAATGCTTAGCGTTGAGAGAAATTCAAGCGAGCCGATTTATGAGGCGCTCGCTGATATGCTTTGGGCGAAAGTAATTATTGCTCCGACAAAAAAGAGCATTACCCATTCTCCTGAAACAAAGAAAGCCGCTGAGAAGGGGGCAAAAATTATTACGCTTCCTGGGATAACTGAAGAAGTTTTCCTAAAAATAGCTGAAGCTGATTTTAAACAAATTGAGAAAGAAAACAAAAAAATTGTTAAGCAGTTGAAAGGAAAAAGCAAAATTGAAATTAGTACTTCAAGCGGGACAAATATTTCTTTTTCAATAAAGAAGCGGGAGTTGCATGGACTCAAACCAAAAACCAAAGGATATTCAATGAATCTTCCAACAGGGGAAGTGTATTGCGCCCCGATAGAAGAAACTGCTGACGGGGAAATAATTATTGATTATTTTGGGGAAAGCATTAATCCTAAGGATAAAGCGTGGCTTAAGGTCGAGAATGGAAGGATTACTGAGTGGAATGATTCGGCAAAAGCGTTTGTTTCTCTTCAACAGGTGGAGAATGGTTTAATTATTGCGGAGTTTGGGATTGGGACAAACAAAGCGCACAAAAAACCGATTGGAAATGTTCTTCATGATGAAAAGATTTTTGGAACAATTCACATAGCGTTTGGGAATAATGTTTCCTTCGGGGGGAAGAATAGAAGTCCTGTTCATAATGATTTGATTTTAGTGAACCCTACAGTTCTTGTTGATGGAAAAAAGCTTGAGTGGTAAAGTTAAACACTTAACTGGATCAATTCTGCGTTTGAGTTTCTTTGATTCTTTTCTTTAATCACACTTTCACAGTAGGCGTGTATGGCTTCTTTTATGTTGACTAAAGCCTCTTTTTTTGTTTTGCCATCAGAAACACACCCTGGCAAGTCGACGCATTCTGCTACAAAAACACCCTTCTCATCTTTGTAAAGTAATACTTTGTAGTCCATACTATTCATGTGTTCACATCCTTTTTTATCTTTTTCTAGAAAAATAATTCAAGTACTTTTCGCGTTCTATTCCAGCTTCTTGCAATATTGCTAGGGTGGTTCCAATTGCCAGTTCACTCCGGTATGGAATAACTACTCTTGCAATGCCGTGTTTTATCATTATGAAATGGCTTCCTTTTGAGTGGTGTAATGAAAAACCGTTTGATTCAAGAAAAGTCATTAGTTCTTTTGAAGAAATTTGAATTAATTTCATTATTTATTGATTTTTTGAGTTATTTAAAAAGGTTACTTTGTTTTCGTTGATTAACGAATGCACTATACTTCTATTCCCCAGACTTCAACTTTTGAGTTATCAATTATTTTGTTGTGCATTTTTTCGAATTTTAGTCCTTTTTTTTCGTAAATGTGTTTTGCTCCCGCGTTTTCTGTTTTCACTAGAAGAAATAAGTATTGTACTTTTCTGTGTTTGCATTCATTAACTGCTTGTTCGACAAGGCTTTGCCCTATTCCTTGGTCGCGAAATCCGTCTTCAACGTAAATACAGTTGAGTCTTGCTTCTTTTTTTTCGAGGAACCATTCTATTTCAATAAAGCCCGTTAATATGTTCCCTTGTTTTGCGATAAGAATGGAGTATTTTGGGTTGTCGAGTCTTTCCTCTATTTTTTTAGGGGTGAAAGTAGTGTAGGGGAATTCGCGTTTGATTATTTCATCAAGCCAATCAGTTTCGTTCTCTGTCGCTTTTTCTATATTCACGAGAGTCACTTATTCTTGTTGTTTTGTTTGGTTTAGGTACTCATTAATTTCTTTCTCGCTTACCGCGCATCCTGCGAATTTTGCCGCCCATAGTGCGGCCTCGAGTTCGAGTTTTCCGTGTGCGAGTTCATGATCGAATAATCCTTGTTCGTAGGCGAGTGCGATAATGTCCACGCTTCTAAACATTAGTAGGTTCGGAAACATTTGTTTTATTGTGTTAATATTTTGGTCATTCATTTTTACTGGTTGATCTTGTCTTCTTTCAAGAACTTGTTTGAGTCTTGAAGGATTTTCTATTAGTGAGCGTGTTGTTCTTTCATCAATAAAAAGCGCTTTTGCGTCGTGAATTTTTGCTAGCGCGAGTGCTTCTGCTTCTCCGGCTTGGATTATTTTTAATGGTCCGTCGCGCGTGAAGAAAGTGTTGTTTGAGAGGGTGAGTATTCTTTGCATTGTGTTTGTAATATCCGCGGTTATTGGTATGGATTTTATTGTGTTGTCGCTCATTGCGTGTTTTATTCTAGCGGCGTTGAGCGCGAAGCGTTTGTTTGTTATTGGTTTCCACACGCTCTCTTGCGCCACTGTGTTAGAAATTATTAATTCAATCCTGTTGTATTTAACGAATGTTTTGAACACGTTCATTAAGCATGTTCCTGAGAGGGTTATCATTGTTCCTGTGTCAATCACTGCTTTCATTTTTTCACCAAATTAATCAATTATTTAATCTAATCATTTTCAGTAAGTTGCGCTAGTTCTTTTACTCTTTCAATAATGTTTTTCTGTTCTGGTTCTTCATCGTGCATTGTTGTGAAACCAATATAGCTTTGGAGTTCTTTTGCGTCAGCTCCTGTGAGCGCAGCTGATTGGGCGATGCTGAGTCCATAAGAGTAAGCGAGGGAGGCTTGTTTTACTTTTGCTTTTTCGTACAGGTTTTGTGCGAAATTTCCAAGCTCGTTATCAATATTTCTAATGCTTAGGATAATCGATTTTAGTGAGTCAAAAAACTTTTTTTGGTCCTCGTTTTTTGCGGCGTTTGTTGCTGATTCGAGGTGTTCGGATACTGTTTGTTTAAGTTTTCCCCACTGTGGGCTTTTGATAAAATGCTCCTTTGTTTCGAGTTTGTGTAAAGCGTAAGAGATTACTCCAAGTTCAGCTTTTGCGTAATCATTTTGCATTGCAGCTTCTCTTATGAGTCTGTTTCCTAGTCCTCTTAATTCAAATATTCTTTTTTCACTAAAGAGTCTTGCGCATTCTTCAAGGTCGTAGCCTAGGGGTTTCATAAGGATAATAATTTGTTTTGTTGTATTTAATAATTCCTCCTTGTCAATGCAAGAGTTTTTAAGCCAAAATAACCATTTTATTGTTTATTGGTGTTTGAGGGATGAAGGTTCTTGTTCCATTGCTTACTGGTAAAGAAAAAGAGAAGTCTTTTGTAGAGGCTTTTACGACTAAGGTTGATGAGGTTGTGCTTTTGCAGATTGTGGATAAGGACTTTATGAGCAAAACCGCTTCTGCTCTTGGGGAGCTTCGTCAATCAAAAGCCACTATGGAAGAGATAAAGAAGATTGTTGGGGGAAAGAAAAAGAAGTGTTTTGAATTAACCGAGTGGGGTTCAACAATTCAAAAGATTATTGCGATTTTTGTTCTTCAGAAGGTGGACACAGTTTTTTTTGTTAAACAGGAAAACCAGTTTTTTGAGGATATTTTAAAGGAATTAAAGAAGAAAAGGATTAAGTTTGAAGTTATTGAGGTAGTTGAAAAAGAAGAGGGCGAGAAGTAATTTTTTGGAAGTGGTTTTATGAGTGCGGATTTAATGAGTGCGGTTCTTTTGGAGAACAAAGTTATTGTTGAGGACTCTACTCTGAAAGGAACGCTTGTTGAGAAGGGTTTTGGGGAGAGCAAGGGCAGGAACTTGGTTCTTGATTTGTTTGAAGCAATGTATTTACTACAAAAAGATAAACTCATTTTGTTGGACAAAAAGGATCGTAAACTTTCAGAAAAAAAGGTTTTAGCAATTGGACTCGATCACGATAAGAATTTTTATTCAAAATTTGTTGTTTACTCTGATATTAAGGAAAAGGGGTATTGCATAAAAACTGGGTTAAAGTTCGGGTTTGATTTTAGGGTTTATCCTAAAGGGAAAAAGATGGGGGCTGCGCACTCAGAGTTTGGAATTCAGGTTGCTTGCGAGAATGAAAAACTCTCAATGACTCAATTGAGTAGAATGACTCGCCTTGCGGGAAACATTCACATAAAAGCAATTATTGCGGTTGTGGACAGGGAGAATGAAATAAATTATTATTCAATGGGGAGAATTCTGCTTTAGGTGATGGCGATTGGGTAAACACGGAAAAATGTTCAGTACTTCAACTCCTTCAAAATTTGGAGGGGGAATTTCAACTAAGCCAATTAGTATTAGGTCTGTTCAGCAGCTGCACTCTGCAGCAAAAAATTCGCTCAGACAAAAAGGAATTGCACTTACTCCGGCAAATCTTTTGAGGGAGAAAGCGAGGCTTGCTCGGGGACAGAGATAGTGTCTAAAAAATTTCTTTGTTTTTAAAATAAAAAAATAGTTGCTTTGGAAAGCTTTTGTTGCTTCCCAAAACATAAAAACTAACTAATTCACGCTAGTATTTTCTAATACTTAGAAGTCGCATGATCTAACAGTTTTTCTTCCGTTTTCTTTTGCTCTTGCAGCAGCTTTCTTAATCATTTTAGCTACTTCTGCGCTTAGAGCGTCAACTGCGTCACCAGCTGTGTTGCAGTCTTCTGCCTTGATTGCGTCCTTAACTTTTGATGCTACTACTAATACTTCTGCCATAAATAATCCCCCGTTTGTTTAATCAAAGACTCCTGTATACCCAGGCTTCTTTAAACTGTTCAGATTTAACAAAAAAGGGTATTTAAACCAAATGGTTCAATTCGGCGTTTTAAACCATTATAGTGTGATTTTTGGTTTCCATTGAGGGGGTTTTGTTATAAGCCTTTTTATTCAATAATTATTTGCCTGTGATGAGGCTTTTCATTCTGAACGCCTGAAATATTGGCTTGTTGATGAATGATGGGCGAGCTGAGGTAATAAAGGATGAAAGACTAACATATATAAAGGTCAAGTGCAGTAATAAGTATAGATGAAGAAAAGAGTTTTGTTAGACGGAAGAACGACCGAGAAGGAACGTTTATTCCATTCGCAAATGGGTATGCTTGAAGAATTGGTTACTTCTACTGCAAATAAAAAACTAATTAAAGACTTTGTCCGAGACAAACAACTAATCGGTGTTCACAATACTTCTATTACTCCTTATTTGTATTCTTTGAATCGTTTGTTAACTCATACAAAAAAAGATTTAGTTAAATTAAATGCAGAAGATCTGAAAGTGTATTTTTCTGAATTGCAAACCAACCCTTGTGAAACTGGTAAACTTTATTCTCAAGTTTCGATTAACAATCATAAGCGTTCAATCAAATTCTTTTATCGCTGGATTGGAAAAGGTAAGTACCCTGAATGCGTTGAATGGATTAAAGAAAACACAAAGCACAGAACGAAACTGCCAGACGATATGATTACTGAGGAAGAAATAAAGAAGATGATTTCCACTACTAATAATACTCGAAACCAAGCAATAATTAGTGTTCTATATGATAGTGCAGCGAGAGCCGCTGAATTTTGTGGAGTCAGAATAAAAGACGTAAAATTTGATGAATTA
>Ga0247841_10004701_pt1 | contig 23051 bp, 20 predicted proteins | sample LaCruzMarch2015__2_FD_192410 | JGI IMG/M metagenome (GOLD analysis project Ga0247841, IMG submission 192410) | Freshwater microbial communities from meromictic Lake La Cruz, Castile-La Mancha, Spain - LaCruzMarch2015_18m | ecosystem: Environmental > Aquatic > Freshwater > Lake | place: Spain... | reverse complement strand
GCGGCTGATTTCTTCGCGCTCAGCCAGATTCAATCTTTTGTATTTAACCATGCGCAACTCCTTTCTTTTGGTATATTATACCAAAGCTAGGTGTTGCACTAGTAACTTGAGCTTAACCTGTCACTTTGGGGACAGGCATTATTAATGGAGAAAAAGTGGCTGTCACGCCTTTTGTGACTGTCACTTTTTCTTTTTAAAACTTCAACTCTACATAAAATTCAAACTGATAGGCATTATTGGCGTGGCCATCCCCGCGCACGTAAGGGCTAAATGGGGTTGCATCTAAATCACGCTTCTCTTGATAATATTTGCCCGGAATAAAATAACCTCCTAAAAAACCCACGCTAATCTGCTTGGTTGCTTGATAATCAATAAATAAATCCGCCTCCATCCCCAAATCCCGGGAAAGATATTTACTCTGTCCATCCAAAGTCCCCACTGGGCGGTTAAATGCCCTTAGATAGTATCCATACAAACTCACGCAGAGTTTATCCGTAAAATTATAGTCAAAACCAAGCGAAGGCATAATCAAATTTTCAAAATCACCGGAATAAAATGTGCCTGGCCGCGGTACGCCATAATTTAAGCCGTATCCTCCGCCCATAGCCACAATCGGAAGCATGTCCACATTGCTGCTGCTAACCGTATCGCTTAGGTTTCGATTAGTGGGAGAAGAATAGCTAAAAGCGCGATTCTTCCCTGAGACATAAAGCTCATCCGGGTTGGCCGCCATGTCTAAGGTCCCTTTATTTCCGGAGCAGAATAAAAATTGCAATTCCGGGACAAATTTTCCTAAAACATAATCGAATCCGGAGTAAAACATGTAACCGGTATGCTGGATATTTTTATACTCACTATCCTGGCTGTGAGCATACCCAAAATTGCGCGCCGCCTCTAATTTTAAAGTAAAATTATCAGCCGCGTACTCCCAGGCAGTTCCAAAAGTCCCCAACAAGTCTCTGTCTATGGGAGCGGCAAAAAGATTGTCTCTTTTACCACTAGAGGTATAATCGGCCAACATACCAACATAGGGCCAAAAGATTTGTTTACCTGCGGTAATTTTAACATCGGTGGCAAAAAAATTAGCCGCGTTTGGTTCATATTTCTGGCCCTGATCCTCTTCTTGCTGAATATGCGGCCCTAAAATATTCTTATAAACTAAATCCGGGCGGCAATAATACAGGCGCCAATACATATTTTGCGCCTGGCGGTATAAAGTAACTCCGTAATTTTCATAACCGCCATTCAAACTAAAACCATTGCCTACCTCATAAATATACAACCCGGCCTTAAGCCCAAAATTACCCCCAAGCTTATTCTCCAGCCAAAACTCTTCAACCTGCGGCAGCAACTGGGCGTTGCGGTATTTTTCTACTCTTCCGCCGGAATTAATCAGCGTGTTGTGAATAAAAAGCGGGGCGTCGTAATCATAAGGCCCATTCCGCTCAAGTTTAAGGTAAAATTTGTCGCCTGAGTTCTTAAACTCACCATTAATCGCGAAACTGTAATCAATACCTAAATAAGCAGTCTGATCATCTTGATTATGGCTGTCTAAATCCACTACATTTTTAAAACTTACTAAATCCGCGCGCAGATAAGTGTCTAATCCCAAAACCAACTGCCCGGTATTAAGCAATTCATAGCTATAGGCTAAAGAAGTAAAACCTAAAGCCAGAATTAGAAAAAGGCAAATTTTTTTGGGCATTCCGCTAGCTTAAAAAAAGGGGGACGGTTTAAATCTAGGGGACGGTTCTATTTTTTTATAAGTTGTCATCCCCGCGAAAGCGGGGATCAGATTCCCGTTTTCACGGGAATGACAATAATAAAAAAATAGAACCGTCCCCTTGTTTTCGTTTTAACTATTGGCGGGGCCGACGAGATTCGAACTCGCGCTCTCCTCCGTGACAGGGAGGCGCTTTAAGCCAGGCTAAGCTACGACCCCAATATTAGTTGTCAGTTGTCAGAATGCAGAACAAAAAAAATAAGATTGAAGATTAGATAGTATTGTACTCAAAATTTTAATAACTTCAATGTTTTCTTTTAACAGTAAATCTGGGCGATAGAGGACTTGAACCCCTGACCCTCTGCGTGTAAAGCAGATGCTCTAACCAACTGAGCTAATCGCCCTAATTTACCCTATCTTATGTCCCGTAAATTACGCCGGATTTTGGCGGCGTAAATTTTACGCGGTAAAATTTGACCCCAAGGCACAGGCCGAGGGGGATAAATTTAAGCCCCGGCGAGTTTTCCTAAAATAATCAAGGTAAATACCATGACAAAAAGCGCGACGGTTTCGGTGATACCTAAAATGGCTAAATAATTTCCAAACCCCTTACCGGTCTCACCCATGGCGTCGCAGGCGCAGGCAGCGCATTTTCCTTGATAATATGCTGAAAGGCCGATGGCTAATCCGGCAAATCCGCCAATTCCCCAAAGATAATGCCCTTTACTGGACAGCTCAAACATTTTGGTCATTACGATATTGCCATAAATTGTCTGAGTTAAAGGCGCGCCAACTAAGGCCACTAACAAAAAAGAAGCGCTTTTATTCTGCCCGAAATTTTTCTTCCAGGCGCCAATCGCCGCCATCCCGGCAACCCCGGCTCCGGCAGCCGAACCACAAGCGGACAAAGCCAAAACCAAAATTAATCCTAAGTCCTTAAACTGAGATAAAACTCCTGTTTCCATATTATTCCTCCCAAAATCTGGGGGACGGTTCTATTTTTTCTCAAGCTGTCATCCCCGCGAAAGCGGGGATCTCTTAATAGATTCCCACTTGCGTGGGAATGACGGTAAATAAAAAAATAGAACCGTCCCCAGGTTTTACTTTATTCTTTCCGTCCAAAAGGTTTATAAGCAAAACCATTCCAAGTCACATTAGCATGGCCGCAAAACTCTAAGACATTCAGCCTCACCCCATGCACTAAAACCGACATCGGCCCTAAAATAATATTCAGCGCGTGCCCAAATACAACCACCAGCACGGAGGCAATTATCGTTAAAAAATCGCCTTTTTTAATTATTCCGGCAGCCATAGCATTAAAAGCATCGGCAATCGCTACCCCAGCTAAACCCACGGCAAAAAGACGGATATAAGAAACCACATCCGTAAAATTATTTACCAGGCTTAAAGCGATTGTGCCTAATCCTGAGCCAATTGTTTTAAATATATTTCTTTGCGGACTGCTAAAGAATAAAACTAAAATCAAACCGGTTATAATTAACCCGTTTCCCCACAACGGAAAGTTGTCACCGAGGATTAAATTTTTGGCCAGAAAAAATACTGCCCAAATAATGCAAATCCAGCCTAGCTCCGCCAAAGCTTCCAATGCCGGGGCCTTAAGTATTGCCTTCCAGCAATGAGCAAGGGACAAATGCACCGCGCCAATCAAAAAACACAGCCCTTGAACAAAAGTTGTATTCGTCAACGCCGGGACTAAGGGTTTTAAACCTAGATTTAACAACCATGCCTGGCCAAAAAAAGTTCCCGTCAATAACCCCCATATCATAGCGCAAAAGCTTAAGATGTAAAAGAGAAAAAATACGCTCTGATCCTTAATCTTACGGGAAAATTTCTTATGCAGCCAAAAATTAAGCAATAAATAAACCAGCCCATACCCCGCGTCGCCAATAAGCATACCAAAGAAAATACTAAAAAAGATAATAAACAAAGGGCTGATATCCAATTCACGGTAACCCGGGATAAGTTCCAGAAGATTTAGCAGGGGCTTAATAAATGAAATCCAAGCGGGATTACGCAAGAGAGTGGGAACTTGATCCTCCTCCTGGGGAACAACGGTAAAAATCCCCCATCCCCTTTGCTTAGCCTCTATAACCAGCGCCGCCTCAACGTCAACCGGAACATACCCTTTCAAATACACCAACTGCTCAGCTTGGCCCATTCCTTGTAACGCTTCAAAATAATTTTTTTGATAGATTAGGGATTTTTTTTCAGCGAGCAACCAGGCCTGATAATTAAGATACTCACTAAGTTGTTTTTTTAAACCTAAGATAATTTGCGCGTCTTCGGCCAGCCTTTTACGCATCTGGGCTAAAGGCATTCTGGGCAAGGCTAGCTCTTTAAAACTAAGCTGGATATTATCGCGGCAAAAAACTACGCAATTATCTATTGGGCCTTGCGAAAATATTTTTTTCACGATCATCTTCTCACTTAAACTTTTTAACTGCTGGCGGGGAATCTGATAAAGCTTGACATAGATGTTTTTCTGAGCAAGCTGATATATTTGCTGGGGATCAAAATCCCCCCAAGGGCTCCACTGATCAATCCAGGCATTCAAGGTAACGGCGTATTCTTTAAGCTGATCCGATCTTTTCTGTAAATCAACAATGTGGCGGCAGGCTGGAATTAAATCTTTAGGCGGCAAAGAGGTTGAGGTAATTTTGGCGCCCAAAGAAGCTAAAATCAAAGCCGCTTGTTCAACCAGGGCTAGTTTCTCACCCAGGGCATTAATTTCTTCACCGCCAGGAGGATTTTGATGCTCGATATGCAGCAACCCTAAAGCCGCTAAATCGCTTAAAGCTGTCCGGGCATGCTCTTTCTGCATAAAAAGAAAAACTTTTTTCATCGCCACAATCATACTATTGCCTCTTCTAGAATTAACTCTTCAATCTTTCTTTTAGCAATTTTACTCCGCCCTACGGCGTTAGCCAGCTGATCGCCGATATAAATCTTAATTAGCCGGATATTCTCCTGGGCCAGCGGAATCTTCACTTTCTCAAAAAGGTTCACTCTCTGCGTAGTAACCCGCAGCTCTTGGCGTAAAATATTCACACCGGCCTGGCGCGTTAAAATTTCTTGATTTAAAATGATTACTTCTCTTAGGGCGCCAATCGCTGTATCCAGCCAGAGCGGCGTCAGAAATAAATCATAATCTTTTTCACCAAATTCTAACGTGTCAAATACAGGGATATCGACACCGGCGATATTTTTTAGATGGGTAATTATTTTTTCTGGTTTCAAAAACAGCTTAATATCCACTTGCCGCTCAGCCAGTAAGCCGGCCCAGGGATGAATTGACTGTCGTTTTTTAATTAGTGTTTGCTGGATATTCTGGAGGGTTAAGTTTTGCTGTAAAATTTCTAACTGCAGCTGTTGTTTTTTTAATTGTAAGGTAGGCAGATAACGCAAGAATTGTTTTAAAGCATCCCGCTGCCTCTTTAATTCACCCTTAGTTAATTTGATTTTAACCATAATTAAAATCCGGGGGACGGTTCTGTTTTTTATAATTTAAAGCACGGAAAAACAGAACCGTCCCCATGTTTTTATTTTAGGCTGAGTTAAAAAATGCCTGTCCCCAAAGTGACTGTCACTTTGGGGACAGGCATCTTAACGGGGCCAGAACTGTTCGATAATCGAAAGCTTTATTCCGGTTTCTTCCGGCGTAAAACAATCCGCCAAAATCTGCCAGCCCAAATCCAGGGCTTTTTCCAAAGGAATATTTACTTTAAGCGGCATCATATTTTTTTCAAAAAGCCCGCCGTATTTAAGCAGTTTAGTGTCCCAGGCGCTCATCTGAAAACCCATGGATTGTTTTTCCAGAGCCTCCCGGTAACTGGCAAAAAGCTGGATCATCGTATCCATAATCACCCGATGGTCGGGGCGGGTTTTTCCGTTGACCTGCTGTTTTAAGCGGCTTAAAGATCCAAAGGGCTCAATCACCCCGGCTTTTAAATAAAATTGCCCCTCGGTAATATACCCGGTGTTATCCGGAACCGGATGCGTAACATCGTCCCCGGGCATAGTTGTGGCGGAAAGAATAGTAATCGAGCCGGCGCCCTGGAAATCAACGGCTTTCTCATATCTGGCGGCAAGCTGGCTGTAGAGATCTCCCGGATATCCGCGGTTGGAAGGAACCTGTTCCATGGTAATCGAGATTTCTTTCAAAGAATCAGCGAAATTGGTCATATCCGTTAATAAAACTAATACCCGCTTGCCTTTTAAGGCAAAATCCTCGGCCACGGCCAGGCTAATATCCGGCACCAGTAAACACTCCACGGTAGGATCGCTGGCGGTGTGAATAAAAAATACACAGCGGGAAAGCGCGCCGTGCGCGTTTAATGTCTCTTTAAAAAAAAGGTAGTCATCATACTTTAACCCCATCCCGCCGACGATAATAATATCCACTTGTGCCTGGATAGCGATCCGCGCCAGGAGTTCATTGTAAGGCTCTCCGGCGATTGAAAAAACCGGAAGCTTCTGCGATTCCACCAAGGAATTAAAAACATCGATCATCGGAATCCCCGTGCGGATAATCTTATTCGGGATAATTCTTTTAACCGGATTTACCGAGGGAGCGCCGATATCAATTAGGCCCTCAGAAAGAACCGGCCCCTGATCCAAAGGCGCGCCGCTGCCGTTAAAGATGCGGCCGAGTAAATTCTCGCCCGTAGCCACGCGCATAGGGTAACCTAGAAACCTTACTTTATCGCCTGTGGCAATACCGCGGGTCCCGGCGAAAACCTGCAAAGATATTTTTTTAGAATCAATACGGATCACTTGAGCTAAAGATACGCCGCCTCGAGTGGTAATTTCGGCAATATCTAAATAACCTACTCCTTCGGCTTCCACTGTAATCACGTCACCGGCGATTTGAATAATATTGGTATAGGCTTTTTGCATGTTTATTTATCTTGACTTATCTTTTTGCTTTCTAAAAACATTGTAATCTGAGATTCGATTTTTTTAAACTCATTACTATTATATTCGGCAGAATTCCAGGTACGCATAAGCTGGCGCAAGGCTTGGAAAAAATTCAGGGCGCTGGCCTTATCTTCCAGGCCATACTGGCTATCCAATATTGAATAAATAAATTCGAGTAAATAAACCTGCCTTTCTTGGGAGGTAGCCTCGTCTACAGCATCAAAGGCATCCTGCTGTAAATAAACAAAATCAAAAAAATCCCCTTTGAGATATTCGATATAATCCTTTAAAGATGTCCCTTCTTCTCCGATGACTTTCATCATTTGAGCAATTTCATTACCGTGGCGCAAAATAGAATGGCATTTTTCCTGATATAACGGATTAACGAAACCCGCGTATTTACTCCAGCTGATCAAAGGATCAATGGCTGGATATTTTCGGGCATCGGAACGCTCGCGCGAGAGCCCATGAAAAGCGCCCACAACTTTGAGTGTGGCTTGAGTCACCGGTTCTTCAAAATTTCCTCCCGCCGGGCTAATCGTTCCTCCAATGGTTACTGAACCGGTAGCGCCTGTACGCAACCTGACTACTCCGGCGCGCTCATAAAAAGAAGCAATGCGGCTTTCCAGATACGCCGGAAAAGCTTCTTCACCAGGAATCTCTTCCAAGCGGCCGCTCATTTCGCGCATCGCCTGGGCCCAGCGCGAAGTCGAATCTGCCAGCAATAAAATATTTAAACCCATCTGGCGGTAATATTCCGCGATAGTTACCGCCGTATAAACACTGGATTCACGGGCAGCCACCGGCATGGAACTGGTATTACAAATAATCACCGTGCGGTCAATTAAAGGCTTACGCGTGCGCGGATCTAATAATTCCGGAAAAGTTTTTAATGTTTCCACAACTTCTCCGGCGCGCTCTCCACAGGCGGCAATAATTACAATATCCACTTCCGCGTGCCGGCTGGTTAATTGCTGTAAAACAGTTTTCCCCGCCCCAAATGGCCCGGGGATACAATATGTCCCCCCGAGGTTAACCGGAAACAATGAATCAATCAGGCGGATTTTTGTGACTAATGGCTCGGCCGGCCTTAATTTTTCCGCGTAGGCGCCAATGGGTATCTTTACCGGCCAGCTCTGCTGTAAAAAAACATCATGCAATCCTCCGGCGCTATCTCTAAGTTGGGCAATTAACTGTTTTAAATTATACTTGCCCGGTGTAGCGATGTTTACCACTTCTAAACTACCGCCCAGCGCGAAAGGAGCCATAATATAATGTTTAAAAATTTTCTCCGGCACAAAACCTAACCAACTGCCCGCTAAAACTTTATCGCCCGGCTTGACTAAAGGCGTAAAATCCCACTGCGTTTCGTCGGGCAAGGCTTCAAGATAAACTCCCCTTTTGAGAAAAAAACCACATTTTTCAGCTAATGCCGGAAGAGGATTCTGCAAGCCATCAAAGATCTGACCGAGTAACCCGGGGCCCAATTCTACGGAAAGAAGTTCGCCGCTAAACTCCACAACGTCGCCTGCCTTCAAACCTTGAGTACTTTCATAAACCTGCATCTGGGCCCAGTTCTGGCGCACGCGGATCACTTCGGCTTTTAAACGTTCCTGCCCATGAATAATATAGGCCACTTCATTTTGAATGATCTGCCCGGAAACCTCAACCGTAACCATGTTGGCATTAACTTTAATCACTTGTCCGGTTCTTATTTTTTCCATAGTAAATTTAGAATAACGGGGACGGTTCTATTTTTCTAGAATTAAACTCGGGGAAAAATAGAACCGTCCCCTAGTTTTTTAAACTGCCGCGTTTAATAACTGTTCCTTATCAGCGTTTTGTATTTTATCCCAACGCTGTAGAATTTTTAACTTTAATCCATAAATCAATAAACAATCAAAATCAAAATAATGGCCAAAACTTAAAGCTTCCAGAAAATTCCATCTGGCCTGATCTAAAATCTTCTCCCCTTCCAAGATCGAAATACTGCGATAAGCAGCCATCGCCAGATGGCTAATCTCGGCCTGCGGCGAATCCGGAAAGCGCAGGAATTTTAAAGGATCAATTTTTTTGCGCACAGCTCTAGCGCGGGCCAACTCATTTCTTAAAGCTATCTCAAAACCAGCCCATTGTTTTAAGCTATTCCTGCCCTGAACAGCCAAAAAATAACTATCCTGCCGGCAAACACCGCGTAAAATTTCGAATTCTTTTTCCGGTATTAAATTTTTACATTTGATCAAAAATTCTTCCAAGCTAATCGGCGCTCTAGCGGAAAAATTAAGCATCGGTAAACTAGAGATCAAGTATATATAATAAGCGGGCATTTATCCGGGCTCAGCAGGGCTTAAAATTTTGCTTAATTCCGGCCTAAGGCGGCCGCAGATATAATCACTCAAAGCTTGATTGCTAAAATCGAAAATAGATTTACCGGCATCAAAACTAATGATAAATCCACTATCAATTCCATCTGTGGATTTTAAAACTATTGATTTCTTGGTTTCTGCTGCTAATTGCTTTAAGAATCCTTGCTCTAACTTATCCTGATCAAGTTTATTTAAAGAAACAACCACCTGGCTCCCTAAAGAAAGCGGGGTATTTTTAATTACCGCGCCAATAATTTCCACTAATTCTTCGACGGTCAAAGCTTGGTGCAAATCCAGCTTAACTAACCGGCTCAGCATATTGGTAATCTCTTGCCTTAAACTAATCAACAGATCCCGGCCCGCCTGCTTTAAGGCGGCTTGGGTAGAATCATCCAGCCTCTTGGCCTGGCTATTTGCCTGCTCAATAATCTTCTGGGCTTGGATTTTTGCCTCTGAAATTATTTTCAAAGAAGCGCGGTCAGCTTCAGCTTTTATCCGCGCGGCTTGCACTTCGGCCGCCTGAATTCCTTCCTGCTGAATCTTAGCGATTAAGTCTTTAATTTCCTGCGCCATTATAGGTCTCCTCATTTTTCCCCTGCCTCCGGCGCTAGGGGAAAAATGACCCCGAGCTCCGCGAGGGGGAGAACTTTTTCCCCTGCCTCCGGCGCTAGGGGAAAAATGACCCCGAGCTCCGCGAGGGGGAAAGTTTATCCTAAAAGTCTCTTGGTTGCTGCCAACGGATCCGCTGCCTTTAAAATCGGCCGGCCAATGACTAAAAAATCACTTCCGGCTTTGATTGCCTGGCTCACTGTCGCTGTTCTTTTCTGGTCATCCTTACTCAAATTATCCGGCCTAATTCCCGGAGTAACCATTATAAAATTCTTGCTAATTTCGCGGCGTAAAACTATTGCTTCTTGCGCGGAACAAACCACACCATCTAACCCGCAAGCTATCCCCTGTTTGGCTAACGCTAAAACTTCCCCGGCCTTAGCCGTTTGGCTGGTTAAAACTGTAACTCCGATCAACCAAGGCCTGGCTATTTTAAGGGCTTTTGCTTGATACCTGGCCGTGGCTGCTGCCGCTTCCAGCATTTTTTGTCCGCCGGAAATATGCAAAGTAAGCATTTTTACTTTAAGCTTTACCGCTGCCTCTACCGCGCCAGAAACAGTATTAGGAATATCAAAATATTTAAGGTCCAAGAAAACCTCCGCGCCTTTTCTGCGTACCATTTCAATAATCTTGGGGCCATAAGCAGTAAAGAGCCGGCTTCCCACCTTAAAAATCTTTATTTTAGGATAAAGCTTATCCACAAAATCCTCAGCCTCTTTGAACGTAGCTACATCTAAGGCTAGGATGATTTGGGCTTTATTTAGCCGTTGCATGCTTTTAATCTTCCGGTAAGGGCGCTTAAATTTTGCATATTGTTTTTTAACATATACTGCCTCAAACCAGCAATTATCTCTAAGCTGGTTTGAGGATTAACAAAATTTGCCGTCCCCACGCTAACCGCCGCGGCTCCGGCAATAAAAAACTCCAAAGCGCTTTCAATACCCATTATACCACCCATACCAATAATGGGAATCTTAATTTTATTATACACCTCCCAAACCATCTTCACGGCTACCGGCCTAATTGCCGGCCCGCTTAAACCACCAACCCAAGCTCCTAATTTAGGAACGCGTTTATGCACATCTATACTCATACCGCCTAGCGTATTAATTAAAGCCAACGCGTCCGTTCCAGCGCTTTGGGCAGCCAGGGCTATTTGTGTAATCGAAGTTACATTCGGAGATAATTTAGTAATTAAACATTTTGAAGTAAGCCTGCGCGCCGCGCTGACTAATTCCAGGGTAGCTTTGGCGTCCTGAGAAATTAATTTATTTTTCTGTAAATTAGGGCAGGAGATATTTAATTCAATCGCGGAAACTTCAGGAATTTGATCTAATTTTTTAACTAAGATAGCAAATTCATCCGGAGTTTCTTCGGCGGCAATACTGACAATCACCGGAATGCCTAACTTTCGCAGGAAAGGAAGTTTCTCCTGGATAAACCTATCAATACCGGGATTTTCCAGGCCAATAGAATTAAGCATGCCGGCAGGAGTTTCGCAAGTACGAGGGGCAAGATTTCCTGGACGCGCTTTAACCGTAATGGTTTTCGTAACCAGCGCTCCTAATTTTCTTAAATCCAAAAAATCCTCAAACTCCCGCGCGTAACCAAATGTCCCGGAAGCCGCCATTACCGGATTTTTCAAATTCAAGCTCCCTATTTTTACGCTTAAACTTGGCTGTATTTGTTTTACCATACTAACTCTCCGCTGGAAAAAACCGGGCCATCTTTACAAACAGTTTTATAACCGGCTTTGGTTGTAACCACGCAGCCTAAACAAGCCCCTATTCCGCAAGCCATATGCTCCTCTAAAGAAAGCTGAGCATTAATTTTATACTCACCGGCAATCTGGGCAACTGCTTTTAACATCGGATGCGGGCCGCAAGCGTAAATAGGTGATAGGTGATAGGTGATAGGTGATAGGTGATGCTTTAATAAATCTGTAACCTTGCCCTTAAAACCGCGAGAACCGTCGTCAGTAGCAATTTTTACTTCGCAGCCTAAAGCCTTAAATTCCCGAGCGCACAGAATTTCTTTTTTTATCCTGGCGCCGATTAAAACCAAAGGTTTAGTACTTTTTAGTTTCTCGGCTAAAAAAACCAGCGGCGCCACCCCCATGCCTCCGGCAACTAGAATAGGTGCTAGGTGATGGGTACCAGGTGCTAGGTAATTAAAACCATTGCCCAGCGGGCCAACAATATCCAAAAACTCGCCTTTTTTCTTTTGCGCTAAGATCTCTGTAGCCTTACCCACTACTTCATAAAAAATCTTTATCTTGGCTCCACTCACTCCGTAGATACTAATCGGCCTTCTCAAAAGCGGGTCAAAATTATCGCTTACCCGGATATTGATAAATTGCCCGGGCAGGGCATTTTTAGCAACTTGCGGAGCGCTTAATTCGCAATACCAGTAGTTATCCTTGATTTTGGTTTGCGATAATATTTTTGCTTGCAGTTGAAAATTTTTCATCTTCTCCAGAGAAAAAATAACAAAATCAATATTAAAAGCGGAATTATCGAGTTTACCTCTTTCTTAAACCAAGCTGGTTTTATGGGTAAATATTCTTTCGGGTTAGCCTGAATAAGGCTGGCAAGCCGCGGCATAATTCTAGGGACTCTCCGGCAATACGCGCCATAAGTTTCACCAAACATACTGCGCAGCTTTTTCTCTTCGCTGAAGATTAACGGGAGGTAACGCGAAACAAAAATAAACAAGAAGAGAAAGGCAACCCACCAGTTAAAAAACATAAGCACAACCCCAAACCCGATTAAAAGAATCCCCAAATACATAGGATTACGCACTATCTTGTAGGGCCCGCCTTCGATCAAAGCCTGGCTATTCTTAGAATGCTCGGCTTTATAGCCTCTGGCTGAAACGCGGATAAACTGGCCTAAAAACAAAGAAAGTAAACCTATTACCCTTAGAGAATCTTTTAGCCAGCCGGAATTCTCTTGGCGGAGAAACGCTCCCCGGAAGAGTACCACCAGAACCAGGGCCGCGCCCATAATTATCCCGTTAATCTTTATTCTTTTCTTCATCCAGCCCTTCCTTCTTAAATCGCGGGGACGGTTCTAAAGTAAAGGTGACTGTCACGCTTTTTGTGACTGTCACCTTTAGAACCGTCCCCTGTTTTACTGAGCGAAGTCGAATGGGTCATTTTTTACTTTTGACACTTAGCGCAAAAATACGTTCCCCTTCCCCCCTGAGTAATTCTCTCCACCGGACTTGAACAAACAAAACAAGGCTTACCTTCTCTTCCGTAAACCCGGTGAAAACGCGCGTAATCTCCGTTTTTTCCGGAAACCCGCACATAATCATCTACCGAAGAGCCGCCATGTTTAATGGCGCTCTTTAATACTTTTTGCATTTCTTGATAGAGAACGAGTTGCTCCTTTTTTGCTAAGCTCCGCGCTGGCCGATGAGGATTAATTTTAGCTCGAAATAAAATTTCCGAGGCATAAATATTTCCAATACCGGCAATAAATGTTTGATCCAACAGCAAGGGCTTAATCGCGGTTTTTCTTTTTAAAAGCATAGCTTTAAAATCCGCGAAAGTCAAATCCAATGGTTCCGGGCCAAGCCGCTGAACAAATTTTAGCTTTTTCCAGTCCTGGACCAAACGCAGCTCCCCAAATAACCGCTGATCATTAAAATCTAAAATCATGCCGCCATTCAAAACAAAAGCCACTCGGCTGGATTTGCCTCCTCCGGGAATTACCACCTGCCCGGTCATTTTTAAATGCATTGTCAAAAATTTACCATTAGATAATCCTAAAACTAAAAGCTTGCCTCGGCGTAAAATACGCTTAATGCTTAAACCCTCAAGAGACTTTTTAAAAATTGCCGGCGAAGGCTCCCGAATCACCTTAGGATTATAGATGGTAACTTGAATAATCTTTTTACCTAAGATTATCTTTTGCAAATCAGTTTTAATTGTCTCAACTTCCGGCAGTTCCGGCATAAGCCTAACCTATTCTTACCTTTTTACACTTCATTTTATGATACTCTTGTAATGATTTCACGCCTAAATCTTTTTTAATCAGCACTTCAATGCCATTGACCGTGGCCTGCGCTCCAAAAATAGTAGTGGTATAAGGTATATTATAAAGAATAACCTGGGAGCGGATTTTTACTTCATCCTGCCGCGGTATTCTGCCGGAAGGAGTATTAATCACCATCTGGATCTTACCGTCTTTCATCCAATCCAAAATATTTGGCCGGCCTTCGCTAATTTTAGGCAAAACTTTGGCGGATATATTATTCTTCTCTAAAACTGAAGCCGTGCCGCTGGAAGCAAAAATACTAAAACCCAAATCCTTGAGTTTCTTGGCGATAGATACGATATCTCTTTTATCCCGGTCATGCACCGAAATAAAGACATTGCCGCTTTTAGGAACTTTTTGTCCGGCGGCAATCTGGCTTTTAATATAAGCGCTGGCAAAATCCAGGTCAATTCCCATCACTTCGCCGGTAGATTTCATCTCCGGGCCCAACATTACATCTACTCCCGGAAAACGGTTAAAAGGAAATACGGATTCCTTCACTGCCACATACGGCGGGATTACTTCTTCGGTAAAACCCAGGTCTTTAAGCTTTTTGCCCAGCATAACTTTAGTCGCCAGCTTGGCTAAAGGCACTCCGATAACCTTAGAAACTAAAGGCACGGTGCGGGAGGCGCGCGGGTTAACCTCTAACACATAGACCTTGGCGTCTTTAACCGCGTACTGCACATTCATTAAACCAATAATCTGCAATTCTTTGGCTAACTGATAAGTTGCCTCTCTTAGTTTTTTCAAAATATCCGGGCCCAAGGTATATGTCGGCAGGGACATCGCCGCGTCTCCGGAATGCACTCCGGCCTGTTCGATATGCTCCATAATTCCGCCAATAACAAAAGTTTCGCCGTCTCCGATTAAATCCACATCCACCTCAATAGCGTCTTCTAAGAATTTATCAATCAATATCGGATGTTCACCGGAAACTTCGGCGGCTTCCTGGATGAATTTTTCCAACAACTCTGGCTCATAGACAATCTCCATTGCCCGGCCGCCTAAAACATATGACGGCCTGACTAATACCGGGTAGCCAATACTGCTGGCAACCTTTTGCGCCTCGGCAAAAGTAAAAACCGTTCCACTATTTGGCTGCAAAAGCCCTAGCTTATCAATCAACTGTTTAAAACGTTTACGGTTCTCGGCAATATCAATACTTTCGGAGCTGGTACCTAAAATATTTACTCCTGCCGCGCGTAAAGCCACCGCTAGATTAATCGGCGTTTGTCCCCCAAACTGCACAATCACGCCTAAGGGTTTTTCCACTTCCAGAATATTCATGATATCTTCAAAGGTCAACGGTTCAAAATAGAGCCGGTCGGAAGTATCATAGTCCGTGGAAACCGTCTCCGGGTTACAATTAACCATAATACTATCTACCCCTTCTTCTTTAAGCGCGTAGGCAGCATGGCAGCAGCAATAATCAAACTCAATGCCCTGGCCGATTCTATTCGGGCCGCCGCCTAAGATTACCACTTTTTTATTCTGGCTAGGCCTGGCTTCATCTTTAGTTTCTTGCGTTGAATAAAAATAGGGCTGTTGAGCGTGAAATTCTCCGGCGCAAGTATCCACTAATTTATACGCGGCTTTTACGCTGTTTTTTTTGCGTAACTGTTTCACCTTTGCCTCCTTGGTATTTAAAAGAAAAGCAAGTTGGATATCGCTAAACCCATCGGCCTTGGCTTGCGCTAATAATTCAACCGGCACTTTTAGTTCATCCTCTACCAACTCATTTCTATATTGTTTAATTTTATCCTCTGATTCTACTAGTTGTTTCATATTATGCAGAAACCAGCGGTCGATGCGGCTTAGCGCAAAAATTTCATCGATGCTCATACCTGCTTTTAACGCGTACCTTAAATAAAATAACCTCTCATCGTTAGGAATACGAACCTTATCCTTAATCTGCTTGAGTAAAAGAGCGTCCGGATTTTTAAGCATGGCATCGGTAATTTTATCTTGACCATCCGCGCCAAAGCCGAAGCGTTTAATTTCTAACGAACGCATTCCTTTTTGCAAGGCCTCCTTAAAATTCCTGCCGATAGACATCGCCTCTCCTACCGCTTTCATCGAAGTATTCAGCACCCTTTCGGCATGAGGAAATTTTTCGAAAGTAAACCGGCAAATTTTAAACACGCAATAATCTATTGTCGGCTCAAAAAATGAGGTAGTTTTCCCGGTAACCTGGTTCATTACTTCCGGTAAAGTTAAACCTACGGCTAACTTGGTCGCTACCCGGGCAATCGGAAATCCCGTGGCTTTGGAGGCCAGGGCCGAGGAACGCGAAAGCCTGGGATTAACTTCAATAATCACAATCTTTCCGTTGTCCGGGTTCTGGCCAAACTGAATATTGGCTCCTCCGCCGGAAATACCAATCTTGCGAATAATTTTTTTACAAAGATAAACAAAGTCCGTGTACTCCTGGGGAGTAAGCGTCTGGGCCGGAGCCACCACAATACTATCTCCGGTATGCACCCCCATGGGATCAATATTTTCCATAGAAGTAATCATGATTACATTGTCCGCGCAATCGCGCATTACCTCAAATTCAATCTCTTTCCAGCCTAAAACTGATTGCTCAACCAACACCTGATGTACCGGGCTAGCCTGGATTCCTTTGAATAACAACATCTCCAGTTCTTCTTGATTGTAAGCGATCCCACCTCCACTTCCGCCTAAACAATAAGCCGGGCGCAAGATCAAAGGAAAACCGATCTCCAAGCCTATTTTTAGGCCTTCTTTAACCGACCTGGCAATGCCGCTTTTAGGCACATCCACGCCAATCTCTTGCATGGCTTGTTTAAAAAGGTCCCGGTCCTCAGCGCAGGCAATCGCCTCTACCGACGCGCCGATAGATTCAACTTTGTATTTTTTAAGCACCCCTTGCTTCATCAGAAAAAAAGCCAAATTTAATGCTGTTTGCCCGCCGAGGGTAGGCAGAAGCGCGTCCGGCCTTTCCTTGGCGATAATCTTGGTTAAAACCTCTACATTCAAAGGCTCGATATAAGTTACATCCGCCATTCCCGGATCAGTCATAATCGTGGCCGGATTAGAATTTACCAAAATTGTAAAATAACCTTCCTCTCTCAAGGCTTTACAGGCCTGGCTTCCGGAATAATCAAATTCGCAAGCCTGGCCAATCACTATCGGCCCGGAGCCAATCATTAAAACTTTCTTAAAATCTTTGCGCCTAGGCATCCTTATCCCCCAATAGTTTGCTAAATTTTATTAATATCGGGTTAGCTTGATCAAAACCCGGGCTTACGGGATTATACGCGGCGGCGATAATCTTTAATTTCTTGCTTTCGATTTCCTCGATCGTATGATCGTTCAAATTATAGGCAGTAACTTTTATTTCTTTTATTTTAGGCAATGAATTATTATCAATGGCATATTCGTGATTCTGAACGGTAATTTCACCTTTAAAGGTGCCTGGCCTGGCGCAAGGATAATTTACTCCGCGATGCCCAAGCTTTAAACGAATTAATTGCGCGCCTAAGGCTTTGGCTAAAACCTGGCATCCGGTGGCCACCCCGAGTATCGGCAGTTTTCCAATTAAAGGCTTGATATTTTGCGCTGCTATTTCTAGGCCGCAATCATTTTCCGGGCCGCTGGAGATCACTAAACCTTTAGGCTTGACGGCTAAAATTTGCTTGGCGCTGGCATGATAAGGAAACACCTTAAGCGAAAAACCTAACGCTGCTAATTGCCTGATTAAACCAACAGTTATTCCTAAATCCAAAACCGCGATTTTCTTAGCTTTAGCCTTACCTAAAGAATATAACTTGCGCGTGGATATCTCTGGCAGCCAACTCCTAACCGGTTGTTGCTTAAATTTATTTATTTTATCCGATAATTTCCGGGAATCAAACTCCAGCGTGGAAATAATTCCTATTAATGGCCCCTTTTCCCGCAAATGCACAGTCAGGGTGCGCGTATCTAGATTATAAATTACGGATTTTTTATGGATTTTAAGAAAATCATCTAAACTGGACTTAGCCTGCCAATTAGAATAGATTTTGCTTTTTTCCTTGATCACCATCCCGCTAACCCAAACTTTGGTTGATTCACTGAATTTTGGAGCGCACCCATAATTGCCAATTAAAGGGTAAGTAAATACCAAAATTTTCCCAGCGTTAGCCGGATCCGTGATCATCTCCTGGTATCCGACTACCGCGGTATTAATAATTACTTCCCCTAAGCACTCCGTACTAAAGTCACTTTCAGCAATAAAACTTTTACCATCCTCTAAAAATAAGATTGCTTTCATAATGCAATTACTCCTATCTTCCTGACTCTATCTATAGTTCTTACTCCACTTATGCCATTGTGAGTTATCCTTAGATAAGGTGACTGTCACGCTTTTTGTGACTGTCACCTTATCTATGCTTATTACTGCCCCTGACAGGAGTCTCCCGCTACCCCATCTATTTCTGCCAGCGGGATCCCGCCTCTAAGTAAATCCAATGGCGGGAGAACCTGCCGTTTGAATCGGCCATGGTATTCTAATGCCCCTGGGCCGAGTCGAACGGCCACCATTAGCTCCGGAGGCTAATGCGCTATCCATTGCGCTACAGGGGCATTTCGATATACTCAATGTCCCTACCCTGAGCTTGTCGAAGGGCAGGGGCAATAAATACTCCACGGGCTAAAGCCCGAGGTTTCTTTCCTGGATTATCCGCCACTGAAGCGTCGGCGGATAATCGTTGCGCACTCCCCCCCCATTTTTTCAAGGCGGGGGTGATAAGTGCGCAACGATTAAAATAAACTTAGCTGCTGCTCACTTTTAGCCTGCTGCTGATTATCATCAAATATAGAAATTATTCCATATTCACCGTCAAAGCCCGCTTTAATATTAACCTTGCCCGCGCGCACGCGCAAAACACCCTCGACAACTTTAGGAGGCAGGCTTTTAAGCAGTTCCTCTTTTGAAGCTTTGAGCAAAACATAAAACTCTGTTTCAAACTTAGCTAAATAACTAAGGTAGTCTCTTTCTACATTTATGGAAGCTTTGCCCACTCCCCTGGCTTCAGCAATTATCTCGGCAAATGGAATTAAATTCTTAAAAGGAATCGGGTTATCCGGTTTAAATCCTTCCGGGCGATCGGCTAATTTCTCAACCCGGTTCACTACGCCCACAGTTACAGTTCTGCCGCACTTAGGGCATTTTCCGTTATGCGCCTTGGTCTCCTGAGGCGACCAACGGATGCCGCAAAGCCGATGGCCATCAAAATGATATTTACCTTCTTCAGGAAAAAATTCAATGGTAGATAAAAACCTGCTTTTATCCTTGGTTTTTAAAACCTCGCGAATAGTTTTATAATCTAATTCACAATTAAAAACATTAGCCTCTCGGCCGATTTTCTGGGGAGAATGCGCGTCGCTATTAGAAATAAGCGTAAATTTATCCAGCGCGCTTAAGCGCCAATTCATTCCGGGGTCCGAACTAAGCCCGGTTTCAAGCGCGAATATCTTGGGAGTTTGTTCTTCGAAGCAGTCTTCAACCTTATCAAATCCGGACATCGATCCAAACAAGCTGAACCAGGGTGTCCAAATATGCCCCGGTACAACCATACAATTCTCATCAATATCAAATACAATCCGCGCCAGCTCCGCGGCAGGCAAGCCGATGATTGGCCGGCCGTCGCTGGATAAATTCGCGCCCCGGCGAAAAAGAGCATTATTAATCTTATCTACCACCTCAAAAGAAGGAGCAAAAATGAGATTGTGGATACGGTACCCCTTGCCCCCTTTAGAATAAATACTGCTGATTTCCGCGGTAAGCATAAAATAAATACCGGCGTGTTTAAATAAACCATTGCCGCAATCTTCCAAGGTATGCTTTAATTCCTCCAACCACAAATGATGGGTAAAATCACCAGTACCCATTAAAGTTATACCTTTTAACTTCGCCCACTGCGCCAAATGTTTAACATCCATATCGCGGCTGGTGGCCCGGGAGTATTTAGAATGAATGTGAAAATCAGCGATAAATTCCATATTTTAATGAATACTTACTTCATTTGTCATTCCCGCGAAAGCGGGAATCTATAATTTTTGCATTTTTATGGATCCCCGCATTCGCGGGGATAAGTTCAGCCAGATGACTTATGTTCGCTATCGCTCCATAAGTCATGGCTTCACTTGCCTTTGATAAACTATTTTTCCATTGCAGATTGTGTAATCCACCAACCCCTTTAAGCAGCGGCCCAAAAAGGGAGAATTCTTAGACTTAGAAACCAGCGTTGCTTTATCCACTATCCAGGATTGTTGATCAGAAATTATCACCACATCCGCGAAACTGCCCGAGGTTAAACTTCCTCTATCTATTCCTAATATCCGCGCCGGATTTAAACAAAACTTCTGAATTAACTCCGGCCAATCCAGGATCTGTTGATTTATTAATTCCGTGATGCCCGCGGAAAGCTCGGTTTCCAACCCCACCACTCCAAACTCCGCGCGTTCAAACTCAATATCTTTTTCATTTTCAGTATGCGGAGCATGGTCCGAGGCAATGGCATCAATAATGCCATCTTTTAATCCCTGTTGGATCGCCGCCAAATCTTCCTTGCTCCTTAAGGGAGGATTCATTTTCATATTTGTATCATACTCTAAAAGCGCGTCTTGGGTAAGTGAAAAATAATGCGGGGCAGTTTCACAGGTTACTTTAATCTTTTTTTTCTTAGCCGCGGCAATTATATCCACTGATTCCCTGCAGCTTACGTGCGCGATATGCACTGAAGCGCCGCATTTTGCGGCTAACTCAATATCCCGGCTCACTCTTTTATACTCTGATGCATTAGAAATACCGCGCAAGCCCAACCGCGTAGAATTAAAACCTAAATTAATTACTCCTTTTGGCGAAAGTTTTTTATCCTCGCAGTGGCAAATCACTAAAAGCCCGGCGAGTTTTGCTTGTTTTAGCGCCTCCAGCATCAGCGCGTCATTATCCACAGAACATCCATCATCACTAAGAGCGCGCGCTCCGATTTTCTTAAGTGAGGCGATATCACTAAGCTCTTGGCCCAAACGGCCCTTAGTCAACGTGCCGCAAATTTGCACATTAATTTTGGCGTCTTTATTAATTATACCCTGCAATAATTTCACGCTCTTTGAGCAATCCATCGCCGGCTGGGTATTGGGCATTGCCAAAACAGTAGTTACCCCGCCTTTGGCCGCCGCCGCGGTAGCGCTGGCGATGGTTTCTTTATCTTCCCTGCCCGGTTCCCGTAAATGCGCGTGCATATCCACAATGCCCGGGGCAACAATTTTATTGCCGGCATCAATTATCGTTTCGGCTTGAGTTTGGATATCTTTAGCCACTCGGGATATTTTATCGTCTTGGATAAAAACATCTAAGATGGCATCAATTTTATTGGCCGGATCAATAACCCTGCCATTTTTTATCAGTATGCTCACCCCGCACCTTCTTTCTTAAATCGCGGGGACGGTTCTAAAAGTGACTGTCACGCCTTTTGTGACTGTCACTTTTACACTTTTAGAACCGTCCCCTGTTTTACACATTACACAATTTTTTCTTTCGCCTGGCTGACTAAAAATAAGACCGCCATTCTTACCGCGATACCATTGGTGACCTGTTCTAAAATGACTGAATTTGCCCCATCAGCTACTTCACTGGACATCTCAATCCCGCGATTAATCGGGCCAGGATGCATCACTATCATATCTTTTTTGGCTTTGGCTAATCTTTCCTCAGTAATACCAAAGCTTTTATAATAATCCAGCTGTTCAGGGAATGCCGCGCCTTCATCGCGCTCAAATTGCATCCTTAAGACATTTACCGCGTCGGCATTGCTTAAAGCCTCTTGGATATCGCTTGTTGTTTTAACTCCGGTTTTTTCTATCTCTACCGGGAGCAGTATCCGGGGAGCACATAAAGTAACCTTGGCTCCTAATTTAGTCAGGCCCCAGATATTTGAGCGGGCAACCCGCGAATGGGCGATATCTCCGACAATGGCGACATTTAAACCTTGGATTTTTCCCAATTTTTCTTTGAGCGTGAAAATATCTAATAAGGCCTGGGTAGGGTGTTCATGCCAGCCGTCTCCGGCATTAATTACACTAATATCTAAAGCCCGGGCAAGCATATTTGCCGCCCCTGAACAGTTATGCCGCATAATAATTATGTCGGCCTTAAGCGCCTGGATATTTTTCCCGGTATCAATTAAAGTTTCACCTTTTTTAACACTAGACGTTTCAGTGGCAATATTAATTACGTCGGCAGAAAGCCTTTTGGCGGCCACTTCAAATGATACCCGGGTACGCGTAGACGGCTCATAAAAAAGATTAACCGCGGTTTTGCCGCGTAAAGCGGGGACTTTTTTAATCTCCCGCGTGGATACCTCTTTAAAAGATTCCGCCGTATCTAAAATTAACTCGATCTCTTCTGGGGTTAAGTACTCCAGGCCTAAAAGGTCCTTCTTAGCCCAAAGCATTATTCTTTCTCCGCGATTAAAACTTCGTCTCTGCCGTCAGACTCCTTAAGGCGCACTTCTACGGATTCTTTTTTGGAGGTAGGGATATTTTTGCCTACGAAATCCGCCCGGATGGGAAGTTCACGATGCCCGCGGTCAACCAAAACTGCTAATTGTATAGACTTAGGCCGGCCGAAATCAATCAGCGCGTCTAAAGCCGCCCGGATGGTGCGCCCGGTATAAAGCACATCATCGACTAAGACTAAATTTTTATCATTAATATCAAAATCTATCTCGGTTTTACGCACTAACGGCTGGCCGGTGGCTAAAGCTAAATCATCACGATAAAGCGTAATATCCAAAACTCCGGTAGAAACATCTAGGCCTTCAATCTGCTTAATACATGCTGAAATCCGTTGAGCAATATAAACCCCGCGATTCCTGATGCCTACTACGCATAGCCCCGCGCTGCCCTTGTTTTTCTCAATAATTTCATGGGCAATCCGCGTAATCGCGCGGTTAATGCCTTCTTCATCCAATATTTTAGCTTTTTCTTTCATCGTTGGAGCGCTAGAATCACGGGGACGGTTCTAAAGGTGACTGTCACGCTTTTTGTGACTGTCACCTTTGTGACTGTCACTTTTGCCAAAAAAATACCCCTAGCTTTGTTGGCCAAGGGTTCTTATTCTGCAACTTTATTTTATTCATTTTCACACCTTACCAGCTTCTCTGAGCCGGGCTTAAAGGTTAACCTAATTTAAGTATATCATCTGCTTTCCCATTGTCAAGGAAAGTTTTAAGCTTGGTAGTATACTCAATTGTGTGTAAATTCGTTTTGCTGTCTAGCGGGTCCTGCCTCGGGCATTTTCTTGCGCTGACGCGCTGCGAAAACACCCGAGTCACCCGCTGGACAAAACAATTAAAAAGG
>Ga0247841_10004699_pt1 | contig 23061 bp, 16 predicted proteins | sample LaCruzMarch2015__2_FD_192410 | JGI IMG/M metagenome (GOLD analysis project Ga0247841, IMG submission 192410) | Freshwater microbial communities from meromictic Lake La Cruz, Castile-La Mancha, Spain - LaCruzMarch2015_18m | ecosystem: Environmental > Aquatic > Freshwater > Lake | place: Spain... | reverse complement strand
CACTGCCCGGGGCTGCCGCGTTGGCAGCTCCGAGGCTGAGAGCAAGCACTGTCAGGATCATTGGTATGATTCTTTTCATGACTTCCTTTCGTTGGAAATTTCTTATCACGTAAATCCCCTGTCTGTTTCCTATGGAAACATCCAGGACCTCAGCAGGACTGACCCATGCCTCGGGGAGGAGGCGATGGAGGTTTCACCGCCAAGCGGGGTGCTCTCGTGTTCGAAATTTCCAATGTCCAGAGCGCTGCAGGCGGGGTCAGGACGGGACCCAAAGCCGCCGCCGACGTCACCGGAGGGCGGGGCGAAGTCGTGGCACAAGGGACACAAGCGCACTCCTCTGAGGTATCGGGAACCTCCTGGCACTTTGCCGGGAGATTTTTGCTGCAACAGCAATCCATGGAAACAGGATCCGGTGATCCGGCCGCCCTGGAGAAGGGAATGACCGGGAGTGCGAGCAGGAGCAGAAGAACACCCAGAAGCCGGGGTGCTCCTCCTCTTGAATGTTTCCGCTCAACCATGGGATCAGGATAGCACGGCTCTTCCTCCGCTGCAATTGTGGGGGCACACGGATTCGAACCGTGAACCAAGCAGTTATGAGCCGCCTGCTCTGACCGTTGAGCTATACCCCCGAAAAACCATCTGTGGAAATCGCGTGCCTCCTCATGCAGGAAATGGTTGGCCCGACCGGTTTTTCATTATGCGTTTTTGATGGCGGGCGGAAAGGAAATCCGGTGTAACCAGAAATTAATTGGTTTGTGGCCCGCCTTCCGGGAGGCCCGGCAAGCCTGATCAAGGTTTGCGGGAGGAATTCTCTGCTGAGGCAAGGGGCGCATGCTTGCCGACCAAGCCTGCGATTTGCGCGACAAGTTGATCGCTGTCGAGGCCTCCCTTTTGAAGGATTTGCTGAGCCCCGCCCATGAGGGTTTCGCGTTCCTCGGGAGAGAGGTCTTTTGCGGTCACGATGACCACGGGAATGGACGCAAATTCCGGGCGTGACCGCATGCGTGCGAGAAACTCAAAGCCGTCCATAACCGGCATCATCAGGTCGAGGAGCACCACCGATGGAGCCTCTGTCTCGAGCTGGCGCAGGGCCTCCTCCCCATTGCGCGCTTCGACAGCGCGCATGCCCTCTTTGTTGACCAGTCTGGCGAGGAGGTTGCGGTTGCCCGCGTCGTCATCAACAACCAGCGCCACCGCAGAGGCCCTCTTGCAGTGCCGGGCCAGTACGGACCGGAGTTCGGATTGATCGACAGGCTTCGGAAGGAAATCGGCGGCCCCCAGTGCAATTCCCAACCCGCGCTCGCTGAGCATCGTGACCATCACAACCGGAATGTTCTTGGTGAGAGGGTCGGTCTTGAGGGCCGCCAGCACCGCCCAGCCGTCCATCCCCGGCATCATCACGTCGAGTGTAATCACCGCAGGCTGGATTTTCCGCGCCATCTCGATGCCCTCCGGGCCGGAGCCTGCCAGCGCCACGCGATAGCCGTCCGCTTCGAGTCGTCTGCGCAGCAGGTCGAGAGCGGCCGCGTCGTCGTCGATCGCAAGCACTTCGACGGGAACCGGCGGCCTGGCGGGGGAGTCCGTTGCTTCGGGCTGATCCGCCCTCGGGGTGTCTTCGGCGACGGGTTCAACCTTCCGCGGCAACTCAACAGTGAAGGTAGTCCCTATTCCAGCCTCGCTCACGACACCAATCGAACCACCCATCATTTCACAGAATTTCTTGCTGATCACCAGTCCCAGTCCGGTGCCGCCGTATTTGCGCGTCGTGGAAGCATCCGCCTGGGCAAACGCCCCGAAGAGCTTTTCGAGTTGGGCAGGCGTCATGCCGATGCCCGTATCGGCCACCCGGAATGTGATGCGGTCCCCGCCGGGGCCGGACGGCTCGACGGTCAGTCTGATTCTGCCTTTTTCCGTGAATTTTGCGGCATTGCTCAGAAGATTGAAGAGGGTCTGCCGGAACTTGGTCAGGTCCGCGTGCATCGTGCCGGCAGGCGAGGAGCAAACGATCTCAAGGGTATTGCCGTTTTTTGCCATGAGCGGGGCGATGGTGGCTTCAACCTCCCTGAGGGTTGCCTCGACATCGAAATCTTCAAGGAAAAGGGTCATTTTGCCCGCCTCGATTTTCGAAACATCGAGGATGTCGTTGATGAGAGCGAGCAGGTGTTTGCCGGCTCCGCGGATTTTTTGCAGGTCGGGAACGAAGGAATCCAGTTTGAGGTCCTCTGCCTCCTCGAGCAGCATCTCGCTATAGCCGATAATGGCATTCATCGGTGTTCGCAATTCATGGCTCATGTTTGCGAGGAAAGTGCTTTTTGTGCGGTTGGCCGATTCTGCGGCCAGCCGGGCGGCGACCGCCTCCTCGCGGCTGGCCTCGGCGGTTTCCAAAGCATCGGAGAGCCGCTTGGCCAGCCAGAAAGAAACCAGCAGCACAAACAGGATGATCAGACTCCCCATCCCGTAAATCTGAATGAGGATATCGGTGCCCTTGCGACGGATATCAGCCTCGGGCACAGCAGCGACAATGGTGTAGTCCCACGGCAGGAAGGTGCTGGTCTTGATGACCCATCCATTTCGCTCTCCGTCCATCTCATGGGTTGCGGTATCTTCCAGCCCGAGTCCCTCCATTGCCTTGGCTGCTTCCTCACCCTGCGTGCGGAAAAGTGTCTGGGACCTCTCGTCGAGCAGAGCGAAAAAGCCGTGCTCCAGCAGTTTGTCCCCTTCGATGGAATCACGAAGCGTCTCCAAAGTCTCGATGGGGTAGCCGATAAAAAATGCGCCAATGACCGCGCCCTGCCCGTCGCGAATCACCTCATAAGCGGAAATATACGGATGACCCATCACATCCACGATCCCCGAATACCCTTCCCCCTGGAGAAGTCGCCGCGACACGGGCCCGGCGGGATCGAGCAGGGTGCCGATGGCGGAGTTCCCTTTTTTGTCAGTAATGGTGGTCGAGACCCGGACAAAGTCATTATTTCGCCTCGCGAATATTGTCGCCTCGCCACCCATCAGGCCCCGGACCTTGCTAACGAGAGCATCATTGACGCCGACCGCCTCACCGCCGAACCGCAGCAGAGGTTGGCCGGTCCCGTCCGTGTCCAGCGTGGCGGGACCGTTCTCCGCGGCCAACATCCGCAGGATTTCGAGTGAAGCCCGGGCCAGCTTGCTGTAAACGGTGTTCGCCCCCTCGAGCACATCTTCGATGTGGTCGAGCTTTGCTTCCATCCTTTGCCGCGTCTCGATCCGGATCATCGTCGAGATTTGACGAAAATCGAGCAAGGCCGACACTGCGAGCGCGGCGATAACAAAGAGAAACCAGAGGGTGATCTTTAATCGGAGGGAGTAGTTCATCAACGGGCCGTTAAAGATCAGTCTAGCAGCTTGTCGGACTTGCAAACAAGGCCTGCATGAAACGCCGGATCCGGAGGCGGTGAGGAGCTGCTTCCACGACGGGCGGCCGAACTCCCGCTTCGCAGGAACCCCATGACTTTTCTCCTGCGCAAAGTCAATCGGCTGGACTTCCGGGATGCGGTCGCGCATGATCTTCCCTCATGGCAGATTTTCTCAGCACCCGGGAAGGCAGCGTGACTGTTCTCACCGTCTCCGGTCGTCTTGACCCCTCCAGCGGGAAGGACCTCCGCGATTCCATCGACCGTATTGTCGATGCTGACGGAAAGGCCGACCTTCTGGTCGATTTGTCCGGACTTGATTACATGGCGAGCGCTGGTTTCCGGGAACTCTTCCTCGCGGGGCGCAAGCTCGCCCGGCAGGGAGCGCGATTGGCGGTCTGCGGGCTTTGCGGAGAGGTGAAGCGGGTGTTCGAGCTGGCGCGCTTCGATACCGCCTACCCTATCTACCCTTCGCGTGCTGAAGCGGTGGCCGACCTCGGTGCGTCGGCCTCCGGGAGCTGACAAAGCTCAATTCGCGACAGTTGGTGGAGATTTTTGTTCAGAAAAATCCTATAAATTTTTTTTGACACCTTAATGAATTAAAATTATTCCCCTTGGCACGCTTCGTGCTTTCCAGTCCGTTGCCGGCGTTCCTTGATGGGAGCGTCAAACCAATAACCAACAAAACAAAGGAAAACCACACCATGAAAATTGTAACCAAGACTCTTGCGGCCCTCGGGATCGCAGCGATGCTCGCCAGCAACCCTCTGTTTGCCGGAGAAAGCAAATCCTTCAAAGACAAGGTTATCGTCGAAGAGACCACCAAATGGTGGGGAGCGAATCTCAGCACGGGTTGGGACAGCCTTTATATGTTCCGCGGAGCCAACGTGCTTCGTGGCGACAGCAGCTACGGTTCTGGCATTTACTGGACCGACCTCAATGTCACATTCAACCTCACCGAGAACGACTTCCTGACCATCGGATCATGGGTCGCATTCGGAACGGGTAACAACGACTACAAAGAAGTCGATATCTACACCTCCTACACCCACACCTTCGGCGACTTCTCAGTCAGCCTCGGATACATCTTCTACTATGTGTGGAGCGCTCCGCTCTACTCGCATGAGTTGAGTGTTTCTGCTGCTTACGAGTTCGACCTCGGTTTCATGACGGTCACGCCCTCGCTGGCTTACTTCTTCAACCTCGGCCCCAACCTTGCTGAACAGGGGATCGCCGACGCCGCAACGAGCTACCTCCTGGCCCGCGTGGACGGAAGCATCCCGGTGATCAGTGATGCCGTTTCGATCGACCCATGGATTTCCTTCGGAACAAACTTCGATTACAATCTGGACGAAAATCTCAACCAGTTCGTTGGTGCCAACGACCTCCAGGTGGGCATCGCGATTCCCTGGGCGATCAACGACACGATCACCGTGTCCGGCTACGGAGCTTACAGCTATGCCTGGGAGAATCTCTTCGGCACAACCCGGCCCAACACCTTCTGGGGTGGTGCGCAGGTTGACTTCTCGTTCTAAACCAACGGGTTTACCATTCCAAAAAACCCTCCCTGCTCCGGCAGGGAGGGTTTTTTGTTTCCGGGCAGATGCTGAATTCGGGGATTCCCGCGGACAGCAATACCTGTTAAGTGTGCGCGTCCGCCCGTTCAGATTCCGGGCTGACGAATAAGAATTTCCATGGCCTCAAAGAAAAAGAAAACCCAACCATCCGCCCCCGCGGCTCCCCCATCGCGGTTGGCTCTCAAGCTCTCCTGGGCGGGGTTTGTGGCGATTTTGTTGGCCGGGATCTGCATTGTCGTTACTCATGCCTATATGGTGGATGCTGTAACTGTGCGGCTCACCAGCACGATGGACCCTCCGGGTTTGAAACCCTCCGAGAAGCTGCCGGTGTTTCTCGCCCCGATGGCATTTGACGGGTACGTCTGGAACCGGCACGCCGAGTATCTTGGCAGGGATGGAGAGTTGCGTCTGCGAAAGACGAATTTTGACAACGCTCCCAGTGGCCGCGAGGTCCACTGGAATTCGCTCTTCGCCTGGTACCTCCGTGGTCTCGGTGAGATCCGGCGGGCGTTCACCGACGACGGTCTGCGCAACAGCATCTTCCGGATGTCCATCTGGGCAAATCCCATCCTTCTTGTCGTTGCGATGGGTCTCTTTGCGACCATGTCCGCGAGGAGGTTCGGTCCGCTGTGCGGTGTGGTGATGGTGGTGGGAATGATCACAACTCCCTCGTTTTACGAAGGGTTTCTGCCGGCATACCCCGACCACCACGGGATCATTGCGTTTGCGCTGCTGGGTCTGGCCTTTGGCATGGCCTGGGCGGGTGGGGGCTGGGTTCAGCCTGCCGATGGAACTGCATTTGCCTCGCCGCGCTCCTTGGAGACAGCCCGGCACGGGATGATTTTTTCGGCGGTTTGTGGGGCCGCGTGTTTTTGGATCAGCGCACTTTCGACTGCGATTGTGCTGGGGTGTGTGGGGCTTGGGGCGCTTGCCGCTGCCTTCATCGTGCCGGTTCGCGGCAAGCTGGACAAGGGTGCGACTTTTCACCCCGAGCTTTGGAAGCTCTGGGCACTCGTCGGGGCGGGTGCCACGATGGTCTTTTACCTTGCGGAATATTTCCCTTTCCACCTGGGCATGCGGCTGGAAGTGAATCACCCCCTTTACGCACTGGCGTGGGTGGGAGGAGGGTGGATTCTTGCAATCACCACCGGCTGGCTTGCGAGACCCGACCGTGCCAAGACCCCTTTCCCCTGGAAGTCGCTCGGGCTGCCTTTGCTGGCTTGTGCGGTTTTGCCCGCGGCAATATTGTCGGGCGGGGAGGCGGTTTATATTCCCGCGGATCCCTTCATGGCCCGGCTTTGGAAAAACATAGCCGAGTTGTTGCCTTTGATCCTGAGGTTCAAGCTTGGAACCCTGACATGGCAGACAGCCTTCGGTTTGTACCCCTTGCTGGCATTGGCCGCGGTTTGGTTTCTGATGGTTCAGAGGGTGGACCGGCCAACCAAAGCCGTGCTTGCGCTTCTTGTGGTGCCGATTTTTGCAATCACGGGTCTTCAATTCTACCAGACACGGTGGGGGATGCTTGCCGGTCCTCTCTACCTTGCTCTGGCGGGAATCGTGGTTCCCGTGGCGTGGCGCCTGGGGCGTGCCACCAAGGGGGGCCGAATTGCCACGTCCGCCGCATTTGTGGCACTCGCCATCGGGTTCGGGTATCCAACGGTCCATGGGTGGTTCACTCCCGTGGTGAGGCAATTTTTTTCCGCGGGAACCCAGGGTATGGATCCCGCACAGGCGCTGCACCTTCTGCACCGCGATATGGCGAGGGTGATCTTGAACAATGCCAACGGCAAGCCGGTTGTTTTGCTGAGCAGCCCGAACTCCTCATGCATCCTCTCCGCATTCGGGGATTTCCGGACGGTGGGAACCCTCTACTGGGAAAACGTCGAAGGACTCAAGTCGGCCGCCAAAGCTCTCAACGCCCAAAGCGATGACGAGGCGCTGGCACTGCTCCAGAAGCACGGCGTAACCCACGTGTCCCTCATGACCTGGGAAAATTTTATCACTCCCTATTTTCACATCCTCTATCCCCAGCCGGTTCCGGGAAAAGCTGCGGAGAACGCCTTTGGCCACAAGGCTCTTTTCCTGCGCAACCTTCCCATCTGGGCCCGGCCAATCATTTATCCCCCCAACGCCTTTTCCAAAGGCCTTGAGCAGAGAATCCTGATGCTGGAAATTGTTCCCGGGCAAACGCGCCAGGAGGCCATGTACCATGCGGCGAGGTTTTTGCGGATCAGTGAGGGCGATCCACTGGCCGCTGAACCCTTCCTGAAGGAAATCCTCGATCTGGTGCCGGATGATCTGCCCGCACGCATGGAATTGGCCCTCACTTATGCCGGGCAGGGGAGGAACACCGAAGCGGCAAAGCTCGGGGAAATGATCCTCAAGGACCTGCCACCCCAAACCGCCCAGGCCTTCGCTCTGGATTTGTTCAGGGTCCTCACACAAAAAAATGCGCACGAACCCGCTCTTGCCGTGGCCCGCGCCATGGCGGACCGTCCCGATGCGACCTCCCCGGGTTTGTTGGATGCTGCCTGGGCGCTTTCCACCTGCCCGGAACCGGCACTAAGGGATCCTGACCTGGCCGGGGGTTATGCGGACCGTGCCGGAAAAATCCAACATGACGCTCTGGGGCTTTTAATCGTCCGCGCCGCGATTGAGGCGGCTCGTGGGAATTATCCAAGGGCCGTGCAGCTGGCCTCCGAGGCAGCCGCAACCGCAGATCGGGAGGGCAATGCCCGGGTTGCGGAACGTGCCAGGCAGATGGTCTCCGCTTATGAAGCGGGAAAAATTCTTGTCAATGCCCCCTGAGATCACGGTTGTGATGCCCTGCCTGAACGAGGCGGAGACCCTTGCCGATTGCATTGCGGCTGCCCGCGCCGGAATCAAGGACTGCGGGTTGGAGGGAGAAATTATTGTTGCTGACAACGGGAGCACCGACGGATCAAGGGAGATCGCCGCGCGGCTTGGAGCGCGGGTGGTGGAAGTCCCCGAGAAAGGCTACGGAAACGCGCTCAAAGCCGGGATGCAGGCCGCCTCCGGGCGGTTTCTTGTGATGGGTGATGCCGACCGCAGCTACGACTTCTCGAAGATTGAGCCCTTTGTCGCCAAGCTTCGCGGGGGATTCGATTTGGTCATGGGTTGCCGTATGCCCTCTGGAGGAGGGACCATTGCGCAGGGTGCAATGCCATGGAAGCATCGGTGGATCGGCAACCCCATCCTTACATGGATCGGGCGCACTCTTTTCAATTGTCCAAGCCATGACTTTCATTGCGGCCTGCGCGCGCTTACCAAACAGGCCTTCCTTGAGATGAACCTGACCACTTCCGGCATGGAGTTCGCGTCGGAGATGGTTATCAAGGCATCCTTGCGTGGCATGCGGATTGCGGAAGTTCCGATCACTCTCCACAAGGACGGGAGATCGCGTCCGCCGCATTTGCGGAGTTGGAGGGATGGATGGAGGCACTTGCGGTTCATGCTGCTTTTTTCTCCCCGGTGGCTTCTCCTCTATCCGGGCGTTGTGCTTTTTGGTGTTGGCGGAGCGGGCTTCCTGCGGTTGCTCGCGGGGCCGGTTGCTGTGAGGGGAGTGAACTTCGATTTAAACACTCTGGAAGTTGCGGGCCTTGTGATGCTCTTCGGCTACCAGATGGTGCTGTTTGCGTGCTTCGTCCGGATCTTCGCTTTCACCCGGGGATTTCTTCCTGCCAATCACGCCCTTGCGAAAGCATTCCGCTTTTTCACTTTGGAAAAAGGTCTTTTTGCCGGCCTTGCCCTCTGTGCAGCCGGTGGAGTCCTTATCGTACTCACCCTCTTCGACTGGGCCGCTTCCGGGTTCGGAGACCTGGATCCTCTCGTGGCGACGCGGGCCGTGATTACTGGCAGGACCCTGGTTTCGCTTGGTGGTCAAACGGTCTTGTTCAGCCTGATCTTCAGCTATCTGGGTATTGAGGAAAAACACCCTCCCTTGGCACCGGCTCCCGCCGGATTAGGGTGATATACGCTCTGCCGGACTCCCTTTATTGGCTGAAGGAGCTCAGGCACCGCAAAGCGGAATCACGGTCTGAGTAGGCGCTATCGGGCTTGCGGTCGTGCGCAAACTCATCAAAATGACCGCTTATGGCTTCCCAACTGCAAGGGGTATTTGTCCCTCACATCGTTCCTTACGACGCCCGTGGCCGGATCGATGAAGACCAGCTCCGGGCGATCATCCATTGGCTCGGCGAACGTGGTGTCACCGGATTCTATCCCAATGGCAGCATGGGGGAGTTTATCCGGCTGAGCTACGAGGAACGCAGGACCGTCGTCAAAATTGTGAGCAAGGCCGCCGGCGGGCGTCCCGTGTTGGCCGGAGCCGCCGAACCGAACGTGGACCTTGTTCTTGAGATGTGTGGATACTGCGCGGACCTCGGGTGCCGGGCGGTCTCGATCACGGGCCCCTATTACTTCAAGCTCTCCCAGGAAAGCATCGAGACCTACTTTCGCGAGCTGGCAGCAAGGTCGCCGATCGACATTATCATCTATAATATTCCCGCTTTCGCCAACGAGATCAGTGTGCCGGTTTTGAAGCGTTTGGCTCTGGATTGCCCCCGCATCATTGGCACAAAAGACACCTCGCGCGATATGCCGCGCTTCCAGCAGGTGCTTCATGAAATCAAGCCTCAGCGCCCTGAATTTGCCGTCTTAACGGGCTGGGACGAGTTGCTCTGCATGTCGATGTTTGTGGGGGGAGACGGCGCGACGCTGTCCAGCGCAGGAGTGGTTCCCGAAGTGCTCATGAAGATTTACAACGAATCCCGGGCGGGCAATTGGGACGAGGCGCGCCGCGTGCAGTTCAAGCTGCTCGATCTGTTCCTGCTTATGATCAATGCCCCGAACTTTCCGGATGGTTTCCGCGCCGGTTACGAGCTGCGTGGATTCAATCCGGGCCGCGCGCGATTCCCGATTTCGGAGTCCGAGGATGTCCAACTGGAAGAGGTGCGCGCACGCATCGCCTGTGTGCTCACCGAATGCGGCTTTGCCGAAGCGGCGAAAGCATGTCCTTCCTCCCACGGGATCGATGCCACCGCTCTGCGCGAGACAGTAAAGACGATCGTCGAGCGCGTCCTGGCAGGCGCGTAGGGCGGATTCAGAGAAGTCGCCGCTCCCGTGGCAGCGTGGAGCGGAGAGACTCGTGTAAAAAATGGTGGAGGCCTGCGAAATGATTCCAAATCCGGCAACCAGGGCGACTTCGTCTTTGTCCTGCCCCATTTTGCGCAGCAAAATATTTCTAATCCGGCGGCGGGGGGAGCCCGTTTCTCACCGGGTCCCCCTGCCAACAAGCCCGCTCTTGGCACCGGCTCCAGCCGGATTAGGTTAATTCTTTTTCAGGAGGCCGGGGAGGGAGAGTTCGTTGATGGACATCGGGTGTTGCTGGGCGAGCTTTGCGAAGTAGGCGTCGCGGTTGAGGCGGCTGCGTTGTTCGCGGATGGCATCGACGAGCTGGGGCTTGACTTCCTCGAGGGTGGGAGTGCGGGGATCCCTGACATCGAGCACTTTCACAATATAAAAGCCGTCATCGAGTTGGACGGGTGCTGTCACGGCGCCCTTGGCGAGAGGTTCGACGACCTTGCGGATCTCAGGTTGCAGGGCGTCGGCGGCGAGCCAGCCGACGGCACCTCCCCGGACGGCACCTTGATCCCCGAAGGATTTCGCGACTTCGAGGAAATCCGCTCCCGGTGCCTTGAGTTTGCCCTGGATCTGGTCGAGCAGCGCTTTGGCTGCCGCGGCCTGAACTTTGTCGGCATTTGCACCTTGCGGAATGAAGATCTGGGCCAGTTCAAATTGCTTGGGAATGCGCATCTCCGCCTTGCGGGCATCGTAGATCTCGGCAACTTCCTTGTCCGAGGGAAACCCTGCCGGCGGGCGGGTGACTTCCTCAAGATAGGATTCCAGAACAACCGCTTCCTGGACTTTCTCGACGCGTTCCGCGACATCGGGGCGCTTGTCCCAGCCGGAGGCGAGGGCCTCTTTCATCAACAGCCTCCGTAGGATGATGCTGCGAACCGCCTGGTTGAGCAGGCTCGGATTTTCTTCGAGCGCTTTGCGTTCGCGCTCCGAAATGTCTTGAAAAAACGGGGCGAGTGTTGCGGCAGTAACGTCCTCACCCGAGATCCGGGCGATGATACCGCCGTTCTGGGCGTTGAGAGTTGTTACGCAAATGGCGACAGTAAGTGTGGAGATCAGCAGGGTTGATTTCATAGGTGTAGTGATTTGGGATGGGTTTGGCTTCAGTATAGAACCGGAAGAGGGCCTCACGCAAAGGAGGAGTGGAAATTGGAACCATTGTTCATTGCCGATTGGTGTGCGATGATTCGATGCAATTAACAATGAGCAATCAAGAATTGCTCTTCAAGCCGGCTCGGCCGATGGCCATTGCGTTCCGCTCTCGCCTTTCTTTGGCTTTGCGGGTGTTGGCTTCGGAGCGGGTTGCTTGGCGGGCTTGGGGGTGGGTGATGGTTTCGCCGATGGTGGATTGGCGGACTGCGGGGTGGGTGATGGCTGTGCCGTTGGTTCCGGAGTGGGCGAGGCGGCAGGTTCCGGTGCCGGCTTTTTCTTTTGCCCCGGAATATTCTCCTCGCGGATGCGGGCGGCCAGAAGTTTGTCCTGTCCGTCCTGTGCGAGGTTTTGAAGTTTCACTTTGGTATTTCCGACAAAAGGCTCGCGGGCGAGGAGGGCATCCCCGAACCAGAATTTGTCGTAGCGGTCGAGGACTTCCATGCCGGCTTTGTACATCTGGATGTTTTGAATGCGCTGCTCGGAGACGAGGCGTTCGAGGACGATGATCTGCCCGGCCTTTTTTGCACTGTCGGCCTCCGCTTTGCGGGCGCGTTCGATGGCATTGTTGAAATCGATGCGCCATTTGTCGAGGGCGGCTGTGTTTCCGAGGATCGTGGCATCACGTTCCGAGAGCTTCGCGTTGAGGTCGGCAACTGTATTGGCCGAGGCATTGCGTTCGGACATGAGGTCCTCTCCGGATTTTTTGAGTTCGCCTTTCAGCTTGTCGATTTCCTGTTTGTTGGCGATCTCGGTGGCCTGCAGTGCGGCGATTTGCCCCTGGGCGTCGCGCAATTGCATCATCGTGCTGCGCAGGGCTTCACGCAGTTTGGCAACCACTTCGTCTTCCTCCTGCGCGTGGAGCGTTGTGATCGCGGTCAATGCGAAGAGAGCGAAATAGAACAGGCTTTTCATTAGAATTCTCCGTTGAGGTCGATTTGGAAAATGTTCACGTTGTATTGCGGGCCGGCGATGCTGTCGGAGCCCATCCACCGGGCACCGATCCAGACATTGGGTGCAAGTGCGACAAAGCCCGCAACCGTGAAGCCCTGCATGTTGGTGCCGCCCAGGCCGAAGTCCGAGTCGTTGAACCCGTCAACGACCGCATCCGAGCCGATCCAGCGATAAGCAAAGTGGCCGCTCCAGTCCCAGCGCTTTTTGTATTTCGCATGGCCGACCCTCAGCTCGACGAGCCATGCATACGGGCTGCCTTCGTATTGGCCGAGGACATCGTCGATATTGTTGGGATCGATGGCGCCGCGGTTGTTGACCGCGATGGCATTGATCTCCGTCTCATTCCAGGCAAGGTTTGCCACAAATTCCCCGGTAAGGGAAATTTGGATGGGTTCGAAGCCGTTGTATTCCAGCTTGGCCGTGAGCGCCAGTTCCTGGAACTGGGTGGCGAGGCCGTAGTATTGCCACTGGTTAATTGCGCCGAAGTCGTTGCTGGCGTCCGGCACGATGTTACGGATCGGGAAGTAGGTATTGCCTTTCTGGGCAAAGAGCGGACGGCTGTTGTCGGTATCGCCTGCGTCGCTTTGTGTGAGCGGGGTGAAGGGACTCGAGAGTTTGCCCTCAATATTGTAGAAGTAGTAATAGGCGGCACCCACTTTGAGGTTCCACTTCTCGGCGAATTCCCAGTCAAACCCGCCCTGGACCCCGAAGAGGAACTTGTCGTAGCTGGCGTACTTCGCGGGTTGGTTGTTCGGGAAGTTGAAGGCCGTGTTATAGACCGGAAACGCTCCGCCGGTGGCAAAGGGGCGGAAGCCCGGCAGGACCTCATATTTGATCGTCGAAGCGAAGCCATCGAACTGCAGGTCGTCGTCCCAGATCAGATTCGTTGAAAAGAAGGGATTGCCGAAGCGGCCCGCGATAATCTCAAAGTTGCGACGGGGCTCTCCCCATGCCTTCCACTTCAGGTAGGCGCGGTCGATCCAGATCCCGTATTTGTTGAAGTTGCCATTGGGCGAGCCGAGGGTCTGGTTGGTGGAGACCGGTGAGTTGTCGTTGCCGGTCGCAAGGCGGAAGCCCATCTGGAAGCCGTCATCCATATCCACAACGATGCCAAGGCGGGCACGAATCCGGAAACGGTAGCGGTCCTGGTCCGCATTAAGCTGTGGCGCAAACTGGTTGCCGGTCACGTCGAACGGAGACCCTTGGTTGATTGCGTTGAAATCCGGAAACGCGCCGGTCGAGTCATTGCCGGTCGGAAAGACATCGCCTTCAAACCGCACACGCAGATCCCCGTAGGGATTGATTCGCGACACCCACTTCGGCAGGACGTTCAGATCCTTGAACGGCTTGCGGCCCAACTCCTCGGCAAGCTCCATTTTGATGTCTTCCTTGATCTGTGTTTTGACGATCTCGGGGATGAAGGTCACTCGCACGTCCTCCTCCGATGGTGCCCCCACCGCCTGCTCGATGGCAAACTGGTCGGAAGCGGCCTGCGCCGCCGCAATTTGTGCGACCGCAAACATATCCGCCTGCGACTGCGCCCGCGCCACCTCGGCTTCCGCCTCCGCCTGCTTGATCATGCCCGCTGCATCCTCCTTGGTCAGGATCCCCCGCTGAACGAGCTTGTTGATCAGATTGATGGTCACGCTTTGTGATGGCGGCATCGAGGGGCCGCCGAGTGCGTCGGGAGGGGCAAGGTCGATGGTTTCTGTGCCCACAAGGATGTCCTCCCCTGCTCCTGCGGGAGTTGGCAGAGGCCCTTCGGGGCCCGGACGCGGCGTTGGAGCGGGGGTCGGCGTCGGGGGCGGCTCCGGTGGGGCTGCCGATTGCGCAATTTCCTGCCCGGGAGAGGGAGGCACGGGCTTTTCACCGGCAACGAAATCGGCGTCCTCGGTGCGGGCGGGCGGCACCCATGTCGGCTCGGGAGTCGGCTTGGCCGCCACCGGTCCCTGCGCCAGCATGGGAGCTCCGGGCTCAAAGACGATCCTGTTTTTGCCGTCCGCATTGAAAAGGCTTGGCTCCCCGACCGACGTCTGGGCGTAAGCCGACAAAGCCCCTGCCAAAAAAAATACTGAAATGTATAGTGAGTGGGTTGCTCCGTTCAACTTCCTCAAGGATTTCTCAGCGTCCCCGCGCCTCTGCGGGGAATTTTCATCTGCCTTTCCATTCGAATTCTGGATGGATATCCCGCTGAGGCGCTGAGGCGCAGAGGGAATTTCGTTCTTCCAGCGGTGGAATGAAGTTGTGAAAAGTTCTCGGAACATGGGTCAGGGTTTTTTGGCATTGATCCTCATGACGATGGGCATCGGCATGTCGTCCGGGGGAGGCTGAGAAAGCTGGAGGCCTGTGAGAATTTCCTCCGAGATCGCCTGGTCAAGGGCCGCGTCGCCAGAGGAACCTTCGAGTTTGGCGCGGGTGATGCGCCCGCTCGAGTCCGCCCAGATGCGGACTTTGACACTGAGGGTGGCACTGCGGGTTTTTTTGTTCGAGCGCAGCGCCTCCGCGATGCGGGTTTGGACCTGGCCGGCGTAGGCACCGTATTTGGTTCCTTTTCCTCCGCGACCGGAGCCTCCTCCGATCATCCCCCCGCCGCCTTTGCCGGAAAGCCCGAATGCATTGGGTCCATCTCCCTGGATGTTGCTTCCCATCGAAGTGTCGGGGGGCGCTTCCGGGGGGGCTTCAACCGGCTGGGTCTCCTCGACGAAATCGGTTTTTTCTTCCCGGATCTCCGGTTCGGGGCGATCCGGTGGCGGAGTTGGCGGTGGGGTCGGTGGAGGCGTGGGCGGGGGAGGCGGCGGCATGATGTTCACCATGCTGACTGTCGAGCGTTTCTTGGGTTTCTCCTTCGGGGAGAGAAAGGCCCACGCGCCTCCGCCAATGCAGAGGATGGCAACAACGATGATGGCAACCCGGTGCTTCCTCAAGAAGCCGGGTTCCTGATCGTCGTCATCGTCCTTCCTGTCGCTCATTTGGGACCAACAGTTGCCAGCCCGATTTGGGTGATGCCGAGGCGTCCGCAGACATCGAGCACCTCCATGATGCCCTGATATTGGGTCAGGCGGTCGCCGCGCACGACGACTGGAAACTCGGGGTTCGCAGCCTTGTGCTGTTGCAGGCGTTGTTCCAGTTCCTGGATTGTGACCGGGACGGTATCCAGCGCGATCTTGCCCTCGTTGTTGACCGTGATGGCACGGCTCTTTGGCCCGCCAAGCTCGGGCGGTTTGGTCGAAGACCTCGGAAGATCGACTTTCATTCCCTGCACTCCGGCCGTTGTCATGATGATAAAAATCAGCAACAACACCAGGTAGAGATCCACCATGGGCGTCACGTTGATGTCGTCGTAGGATTTGTCGTCGCCGGCGTCCATTATTTGGTGGCTCTTGCGGCCGGTTTGTCTTCCTTGTCATTGCTTGGAGGTTCCTGCTTGAGGATCGCCTCCTCCGGCGTGCGGATCTGGCGGATCGGAACCGGAAGCAGGGCCTCGCCCGGCGGAGGATAAAACTCCGCCACTTTGGCGACAAATTCGTCGATAAAAACCTGCATCGCGGCAATCGCCGCTTTGATGCGGGTATTCAGGAAGCTGTACATGAAGAGCGCGGGGATCGCGACGAGCAGACCGACGGTCGTTGCCAGCAGGGCGCTCGCGATACCTGGAGCGATCGAGTTGACATCCACCTCTCCCGACTTGGCGATAATGGCGAAGGTGATCATAACGCCAACGACCGTGCCCAGAAGTCCGACGTAGGGGCCGCCTGCGATGCTGACCGTGAGGTAGACGATGCCCTTGTTGAGGCGGTGTTGTTCGTGGACGAGACTGGAGTCGAGCGCAGCGCGGATCGCCTGAATCGAGCGGGCGGAAAGCCCCTGGCCTTTGTTCCTGCCCTGGCCGAGACGGTTGCGGATTTCATCCACCCCCACGTGATAGACGTGGTAAATCGGCGAATCGGCCAGCAGTCGCAGTGTTTTTTTGCCGAGCTTGCCGCCGAAGGAATGGGCGGCTTTGGGATCATCGAGGTCCATGACCGTGAGGTCGGTGGCGACCTCCCTCCACAATTCCTGAAAGGCTTCGTTGCCCTTCTGAATTTTTCCGAGTGTGACGAACTTGCTGGCGGCGACCGTCCAGCCGATAACCATCATGATCACGCAGACGATGACGGCGATCCAGCCGTCGAACATCATGTTGTTGGCGATGTCGCCGAAGAGCATCACGTGCTCGAGGGCTCCACTATGTCCCCCGCCGCCATGGCCGCCCTCGCCTTCGCCGGCCACCAGAAGCTTGGTCGAGGCCTCGGAACCGGACTGGTTGAGTGCGCTGAAAGCGATGGCTCCCGGCTGGAGTGCAGCCCTTGCGATACGCATTTCATCGATCTCGCCGACGAAGCGTCCGCTGGAAGAACCTGCTCCTGCGGCATCTCCTCCCAAATAGTAAGGCGAATTCATCGCGGGAAGCGTGCCGTCCACGCGCGCGTATTCCTTGCCATTGACCGAGAGCACAATGGCACCTTCCGCGGCCACGACATCCAGTTTGGTCCAGGCGGTTTCGGGCACGGGATCGCCGGCCGGGGTGCGGGTCTGCTGGCCGTCCTTGGTGAGTTGCACGAAAGGAATTCCCGCATCGATTCCGACGCGGAGTGCCGAGTTGCCTTCACTCCTGCTGAGGATCACCGCATTGGCCGACGGGCCGGAAGCTTTGACCCACGCAGACCATGCCCAGTCCTGGCCCGGTTGCCACTCCAGTGAGGCGGATGCGGGAATTTCGATCGGGTCGGCACCGAGCAGGCGCATTCCGGGACCGATCAACGATCCCTCGGATACGGTGCCTGCGGAGGCGGCGGTATTGGCGTTGGTGGTGGCGTCCTTTGGTGGTGTGCCCCGTTCGTTGAAGTTGTAGGCAAGGACTGTTTCCTCGGGGTAGGTTTTCGAGGGATCGGGCCCGCCTTCGCCGGACGGCTCTGGATTGCCGTAGTAGGCAAAGATCTCGGTTTTTCCATCTGCGGCGACATCCGGCACCCGGACCCATGCGATGCCCTCGAGCATGAGGCTGTCCCACTTTTCGATGTGGAAAGGGAGGAGGGTTTTGTCATCGGCAGCGACAAAGCGGAGGTCCGCGCCATCTTCCCGCGCGCCTTCAAACGGGAAGTTCCCCTGATGGAGGCGAACGAGCACGACGGTTGTGCCGACTTCGTCCTTGATCGCTCCGCCTTCCGCGGAGGTGTCGATGGTTAGAGGCTTCTTACCCGTCCATTCCTTGTCCCACCACGAGGATGCAGCGTGAGCGGGCAAAGCGGAGACCAAGGCGAGAGTTGCCGTGAGGACGGGAAGCGGTAGGCGGATAGAGCGGAAATATTTCATGGCTTAGAGTTCCCCCCACACGCGGAAGGAAAAGAACGGTTGCCCCGCGATGGAGGAGGTTTGTGTGACCTGGGGGAACCCGACGAAGAGGGAGCTGTTGAAGTGATCCAGCACGCGGAACGTGCCGCCGAAGCCGAAGCTCCAGAGGCTGAACGAGGCCGCTTGTTCTGGGAGGGGGTCATTGAGCCAGGCGGCCCCCGCATCGAGGAACGTGAAGAGCCGGATTTCGTTGGCGTCGCTGTTGAGCCAGCCGACAAGCGACGGGCTGCGAAGCTCGAACGTGGCCCCGACAGCGCTGTCTCCAAGCACTTCGGCTTCCAGATAACCACGCACGGTATTCACTCCCCCCAGCGCAAATTGCTCGGTATCGATAAGGGGAACGCCCGCAGCCTGACCCTGGAGCATCGTGAAAAATTGGAATCCGAAAGGCAGGTCACGGGTCACACCGAGGGAGCCACGCAGTGCTGCAAAATTGCCATCCGCTCCGTACCGGCGGTTGTCGAAATCGACCTCATCGCTGCCCAGGCCCCGGATGCTGAAGGTCAATGCCGCATCGAATTCGAGTTGGTATCCCGTGCCCATCCAGAATCCGTTGTAGGCAAGCACGAAGGGATAATAAGTAATCGGGGATTCGACGACCTCGTTGCCCAGTGCCAGGTCCTGCTTGAAGTTTTTGTAGTCAAATCCAATGCTCGCCGTGTGGAAGAGGCCCGGTCGGGATGGCAGGTCAAAAAGGAGCTTGCCGCCATAGACCTCGCCATTGCCGGCCACCGCCGTGCCTCCGAGGGTTGAAACATCGCTGTTCTGACGGATCCCCTGCACCATCACGCTCAGCCAGCTCAGGCCCGGCACGGGAGCGATGTAATAGGCGGAATAAACGGTCGCATCGTCCGGACGCTGCGGCGCGATTTGGAACCCGAAGCCGATGGTGTGTCCGAGCTGCCAGAGGTTTTCGTAGCGGGCCGAGAGGTCAACACGCAGAGGGGTCGTGTTTGCGCTGTAGCGGTTGTTGAGCTCGGCGCTTGCATGGAAGGGGAAAGTGTCCTGGACAACGAGATCCACATCGATCGTCCCGGGCACGGCCCCCGGCCGGAACTCCGGGCTGACTCTCAGGTCGGGCTTCTTGTTGAGCGCGAGCAACTCGGCCTGCACCTCGTTGAAATCGGGAACACTACCCTCCGCCAGTGAACGCGCCCGGCGTTTGATCTGGTCGATGTTGAAGAACCGGGAACCCGTAACCCGCAGCCTTCCAATCGGTGCCTCGGTCACGTGGAGGACAATCACTCCCCCGCGGCCCCGCTGTTGAGGCACATTCACACTCACCGTCTGGAATCCCTTGTCCTTATAGGCTTTCTCCAGTGCAGTCCTCGCCGCCTCGACGTCCACGGTCGTGCGGCCGGGTCCCATGTAGGAATAAACGGCTGTTTCGACTTCTTCCCGCGGCAGCTTCCTGGCTCCGACCACCCGGTACTCGCGGATGGTCAGTGTTTGCTCCTCCACGGGTGGGACCTCTTCAACAACCGGGGCTTCCTGGGCAGAAGCCAACCCTCCGCTTCCTAGAAGCAGAAAAAGGAAGGCCACCCGGGCCGGCAGAGTTAAGACGGAATGAGACACCTGTTTCATCAAGACCCGTTGCGGCATACCCATGGCAAACAGGGACATGTGACAATTCCGTAACATTGTTCCAGCCCTTGTTTTTAGATTGGTGTGAAACTACCTCTTCGGCACACTGAGCAGGATCGCGCAGCGGCCGCCTTTTGTCATCCCGGCCGGAAAGACGAACCCCCGGCTCGGAGGCGGATGCACGTGGATATGCACTTGGAATGTCCAGTCGCCGTTGAGGGTGTATTTCCTGCCATCGCGTTCCATTTCGAAGGGTCCCGAGCTTCTGCGCTCCGAAACTTTAACGTGGTGGGTTGGCCACGCCACGATCTGGTCGAGCACTTTCCACACCGAACGCTCGGTTTCCGGCTGCACACCGCCAAACTCAAAGCAGCCTGCCAGCGCCCGGTAATCCTTCGTCTTCAGCGCGGTCTGAATTTCAAAAAGCAGCTCGGATTGGCTGGATGCTCCCCACGAAGAAGCGCAAAATACAAACGTGAGTGCCAATACCAGGTAAAGGAGATAATCCGGCGCAACGGACGGCGGCGGAGCGTCGTCCCTACCGGTGATAGGGCAGGGCTGGCTCTCCGATTCAACACAGGTCGCAAAGCGACCGGGCACAGGCTTCCAACCGTCCGCTGTTTTTGCATTGCAGCGTTCGGCTAACTCAAAGAGGTGGAAAAAAAGGCCTCGCATCGGGGCACGTCATAGTTTTCCGCCGGGTGGAAAGCCAGCTCCTTTCCTTGAGCCCCCGTCCATGCGGCAGTGGAGGCGGGATTGTTGGTTTTGAGCTGCATCACTCACCCATGAGGCGCTTGAGTTCCGGCTGATAAGCGAACCGTCGGAAGGCAGGGTCGTTCACCAGATAATGGAAGAGGTCGGGGGGGATCATCGCCTGGCAGCGTTTCAGGAGCCGGATGGCGAGTGGCACGTCGTCTCTGCGCAGGGCGAGGTAGGCGTCGGAGAAAAGCCTGCGGACATCTGGCGAGTTCTCGTCAACGGGGACAGATTCGCTCATTGGGAGGGCCTCGGCCTGGATGAGAGCGATGGTGATATCAGCCGCCAACTGCGAATCCACCGGGAGCATTCTCAGCTCGGCAGCCCGCATTTGTTGCATCGCTCCTTCCTGGTCGCCGGAAGTCCGCAAGAGAGCGCCCAGTTCCATCCGCGGTCCCGGGTTGGCCGGATCGGCAGCCATCGCCTCCTCGATCATTTGTCGGGCACGCGCGAGCGGATCCCCCATGCGTTGGTGCTCCGGAAGCCCGGCCTTTTGGGATTCGATAACGGAAAGAAGGGCCAGGCTGTCTGAAACCCGCTGCCCCTTCTTGATCGAAAGCATGGCGAATCTTTTGGCGGTCGGCGAATCCCCGGCCTGAACACAGGCTCTCGCCGCAAGGAAATCCATCGATGGCACGTCCGGAAACTCCCCAGCGAGCGCCTGGAGTGTCCGGGCGGCTGCCGCCGAATCGCCCTCCCGAAGTTGCCCGAGCGCGGCTTCAAGCCGGGCCTCACCCTGCGGAGAGAGCACCCTGATGCGTTCCTCCTCGGCTGCGGCGGCTTCCTGAGCCGCAGCGTTCCGTCCCTCTCGCTCTCCGGCAGAACGGCCAATACTGTGCGCAAGGGCCGCCAGCAGAATAATCGGGATTGCATAGGGCCCGACTTCAAGCAAAGCAGGTCCCACCCAACGGAGCCATTTCTTCCGCAGTCCCGCAAAGGTATCGCGGCGCTTTCGAATCTTGACCTTGTGGTCATCGCGGGAGTCATCCGGTTCCTGAAACCCGGAGTCCATTTCCTCCGCCACCTCAGAATCCTCCTCCCGCAGGTCCTTCCCGGCAGCTTCGGTGCCATTCGCTCCCTGGACTTCCGCAGAATGCCTCTCCCGCCGCCTTCTTCTCTTGCGCCCGGATCTGCCGGGCTCAACGGTCGTCAGTTTTGCAAGCCAGTCCGGGTCGCTTCGTTTGGGCAAAGGTCCGGGTTTCTGGGGTGGCGCACTTTCCTCGGGCTCTTCGTCTTCATCCTGGGTTTTGGCCGCATCAAGCCCACGCGGACGGATCTTGACCTCTGCGGAAACCTTCGGATCTTTTGGCTCATCCTTGCCCATTCGTGCTCCAGCCTAAGGTGCGCTTCTAATTTTGGCAACCCAAGCTCCCGCGTAAGCTATATTTTCCTAATCCGGCGTAGCCGGTGCCAAGGGCGGGTTCGTGGGCAATGGGATCCGGTGAGAAGGACGTTCCTTTGCCGCCGGATTAGAATAATTTTGCTGCGCAAAATGGAGGGGGCGCTATCCTACTGCATTGCAGGCCGAAATGATGAGCCCAGGCTCGGATTGGGCTTGTGAGGTTCTCCTTGGCGGTCTTTGCGATCTTTGCGCGAAGATCTCTGTCCAGTCTTCCGGATCATGTTACGAAATAATTACAAATGGGAGGTTGAATTCCTTGAAGCGGCCTATGGAATGACTCTTCGCTATGTCTCTCGTATCACCGCCACGACTCTCAATTACTCCTGACCCAGAAGGGGATTCCCGAACAAAACGCAAGCTGCCCGGTGCCGCCATCCGCCGCAGGGGCAAATCCCCGCTTGGTCCCATCGAATCCAAGCCGGATTCGATGGAGGGCACGAAGCCAACACGCAGTCTCCTCCCTGTCCCTGAAGTTGCTGCACAGCCCGGTTTGGAGCTCAAGGATGAGACCAAAAGCGAGGCAGGAGAGCCTCCGCGCAAGACAAGCGACTTTCCGGGCATGGGTGTCGACCCGTCCCATCCCTCTGCTGCCCCGGAGGCGTTGCCAAATCCCGCCGATCTGGGCAATCTTTCCCGCTGGGACCAAGAACACGGCTACAACGAAGAGGCCGCCAACGATCCCAACCACCTCACGCATGGCTCCCCGAAGGTCCTCATGGTCTTGGCTGCCTCGGGTGCCTTGGTCTTTACCGCGCTCATCGGAATGTTGATTGGTGCCTCTTTTGGCAATGGCGGGGCGCGCCCGGCGTCCACCGTCCCGCCAAAGGCGGCCGATTTCCCCGCGCAGGCGCTGCCACTCCTCGATGCCGCAATCCAGGCCGCCCGCAATGGCAACTCCGATTCCGCCTTGGAGACCATCGAGCAGATCAGGAAAGAATACCCGGGGGCTCCCTTCCTTGACTACGCAACCGCCCTGGCTGCGATGAATACCGGCGACTTTGCCACGGCATCCGCCACAGCCAAGCGCTCTGCAGAAAAGGCCGAGCGGCGCGCCGACGCTTTGGCACTCGCTGCAGCCGCATCGAGCGGGCACGCGGCGTCCGAGGTCCAGAGTGCCTTCGATGGCGGTCCCATCCCTGCCCGCCAGTTGGTTGAGCAGGCCATACTTGCCGATCCCCTGAACCCTGCTCCCCGGCTGGAACTCGCCTCGCAGCTCCGGGCGGATGGGAAGAATGCCGAGGCGGCGATTCAACTCCAAGCCGCCCGTTCCCTCGTTCACCCCGTTGAAAACGCCATTGCCATCGAGGTGACCCTGGCTCTCCTGGAGGCCGAGGAAGCAGTGAAACGCGGCGAGCCTTTGGCGGTTGTGTCGCCTGATGGCGGAGCAGAACCCTCCGGCCTCGGGACAGTGGATGAAACCGCCCCCCGATCAGTTGGCGGCCTCTTTGCCCAAGCGTATGTGGCGGCGTCTGCCGGGGATGCCCCCCGGGCGGCTCAGTTGTTGCGTGATGCAAAGGAGAAGATGCCGGACGATACCTTCCGCTATCTTGTGGCCGATCCGCTCTTCGACCCGCTCGCCGGCGATCCTCACCTTCGCGCACTATTGGATCACAACTGATCCAGGTTGTTTTTCCGGGAGCAATCCGCTGGTCGAAGGCGATTGCGACGAAATTGTCACATTCTTTCCCTTGGATAGCTC
>Ga0247841_10004696_pt1 | contig 23067 bp, 20 predicted proteins | sample LaCruzMarch2015__2_FD_192410 | JGI IMG/M metagenome (GOLD analysis project Ga0247841, IMG submission 192410) | Freshwater microbial communities from meromictic Lake La Cruz, Castile-La Mancha, Spain - LaCruzMarch2015_18m | ecosystem: Environmental > Aquatic > Freshwater > Lake | place: Spain... | reverse complement strand
GACGAATGCATTCATCTCTCCGAAGTCGATTACGTCATCGAAAACAAAACAGACAAAATCATCACGATTCCTTCGCCCCAACCGACGGAGGTGGAAAAAAAGATCGCCGAGTATATCGCCGAGATGATCCCCAAGGACGGCCCGACCATCCAGATCGGCATCGGCGGCCTCCCCGACACGGTGCTGCGGCTCCTCGCCGACAGCGGGGCCCGGGATATCGGCATTCATACGGAGATGGTCACGGAGGGGATCGCCGACCTCCACGACGCGGGCCTGATCACGGGGAAGAAGAAGTCCTTCCTCCCCGGCAAAATCGTCTGGGCCTTTGCCATCGGGAGTCGGAAGCTCTACGACTGGATCGACCACAACCCGGCGCTGGCCATGTATCCCGTGGAATTCACCAACGATCCTTATATCATCGCCATGAACAAGGATCTGATCTCCATCAACGCCTGCCTGGGCGTGGATCTCCAGGGTCAGGTAAGCTCCGAATCCATCGGCCCCGCCCAGTATTCGGGGACGGGGGGGCAGCTCGCCTTCGTCCGGGGGGCCTATTACCGGGCCACGAAAGGGCAGCCGCCCCTGGGCTATCCGGAGAGCAAGTCCATCCTCGCCTTCCAGTCCACCTATACCGACAAAAACGGCAAGCTGAAATCGAAGATCACCCCTACCCTGCCGCCGGGCGAGATCGTCACGGTGCCCCGGGTGGACGTGTCCTATCTCGTCACGGAAAACGGCGTCGCCTATCTGAAGGGCCTCTCCATTCCGGAGCGGGTGCTGGCCATCACCAAGCTCGCCCATCCCGACTTCCGGGATGAGCTGCTGGAAGAAGCGAAAAAGATGCACTGGCTGAACAAGCAGTGGTATTTGGGCTCTATATGATAGCGGCTTCGGAAAAAGGCCGGATGCTTTGTTGCGCGGCAGCCTTCGTCACTGCGACGTACGCAACAGTACGCCTCCGTTCCTCAGGCGCCGTGCGCCGCGCCTGAGGCTCTTTTTGCGAACCCGCCGGTCATTAACAACAGATGGAAATGAGCGGCTTCGGAAATTGCCTTCTTCGTCATTCCGGCGGAAAAAATGTAGGGTGGAACAAGCGAAGCGGTTCCACCAATAATATGAGTGGTTTTGGTGGATGCGCTTCGCTTCATCCACCCTACTCCTGATGTTCTCATGCTTCGTTGTGGCCAGTAGGGTCATGCAGGTTAATAAATAATAGGGTTTCTGTCCCTAATTAAATAAGGAGGAAGAATTCGATGGAGATTAAGAAGATTTGTGTTTTGGGAGCGGGCTTGATGGGTAACGGGATCACCCAGGTATGCGCCCAGGCGGGCTTCGAAGTGGCCATGCGGGACATCGAGCAGCGGTTCATTGACGGGGGGATGAAGACGATCACGAAGAATCTTTCCCGGGACGTGGAGAAGGGCAAACGGACCAAGGAAGACATGGACGCCATTCTCGGCCGGATCAAGCCGACCCTGGATCTGAAGGAAGCCGCCGCCGGAGCCGATATCGTGGTGGAAGTGGTCATCGAAGTCATGGACGTCAAGAAGAAGGTTTACACGGAGCTGATGAGCATCGTCTCCAAGGAGTGCCTCTTTTTCACCAATACCTCCGGTCTGAGCATCACGGAGATGGCGGCAATCACCGACCGTCCCGCCAAGTTCATCGGGACCCATTTCTTCAATCCCGTGCCGGTGATGAAGCTTCTGGAGATCATCCGCGGCCATGAGACCTCGGACGAGACCGTCGAGATCGCCAAGGCCTGGGGAAAGAAGATCGGCAAGGAAGTGGTCGTGGTGAAAGAAGCCCCGGCCTTCGCCGTGAACCGGATCCTCTGCACCATGCTGAACGAGGCGTTTTTCGTCCTCGACGAGGGAATCGCCGAGGCGGCGGACATTGACAAGGCGATGGTCCTGGGCTGTAACCATCCCATCGGCCCGTTGGCCCTGTCGGATCTCGTTGGGAACGAGACGCTCCTCCGGGTCATCGAGGGACTCCACCGTGAGCTGGGGGACAAGTACCGTCCCGCGCCGCTCCTCCGGAAGCTCGTCCGGGCCGGCCGCCTCGGCCGCAAGACCGGCAAAGGCGTGTATGATTACTAGGGGGTCAGGTCTTTATTTTTAGCGTTTTCGCTAATTCGCAGAAAATAATAAGGGCGCTGTCCCCTATAAATGAACAGGTAATTCATCAGAAATAACTTTTTGGAGGAAGCACACATGGATTTTGAATTGACTGAAGAACTCAAGATGTTGAAGGACATGGCCTACAAGTTTGCCCTGGCGGAGTTCACGCCTCTCAGCAAGGAAGCGGACGAGCACGAGAAATACACCCCCGAGATCCGCAAGAAAGCGGCGGATAACGGCCTGGTGGCTGCCTGGATCCCCGAGGAATACGGCGGCGCCGGCGCGGGCATCCTGGGCAACGCGATCATCACGGAAGAGCTATCCAAGATTGACATGGGCATCGGCCTGAACGTCGTCGCCGCCTGTTTCGGTTGCGAATCGATCTTCCAGTACGGCTCGGAAGAGATGAAACAGAAATACCTGCCCCCGGTCTGCCGCGGGGAATGGGTCAGCGCCGGGGCCTTCACGGAACCCAACGCCGGAACCGACGTCTCCGGATACAAGACCCGCGCCGTCAAGGACGGGAGCGACTACATCGTCAACGGCAACAAGATGTTCATCACCAACGGGACGGTCTGCGACTTCATGGTCACCCAGTGCATCACCAATCCCGAAGAGAAGAAATACAACAGCTTCAGCCTGATCGTCATCCCCGCCGACGCCAAGGGCATCACCCGGAACAAGATCCACGGCAAAATGGGAATCCGCGCCTCCGATACGGCGGAGATCGCCTTTGAGGACGTCCGGGTACCCCAGGCTAACCTCGTTGGTAAGGAAGGCAAGGGCTTCTATCAGCTCATGCACTTCTTCGATACGACACGGATCATGGTCGCGGCCCAGGGTCTGGGCCTCGCCGAAGCCTGTCTGGATACATCCGTCAAATATTGCAAGGAACGGACGGCCTTCGGGACGGCCCTGGGAAATTATCAGCTGACCCAGAAGAAGCTCACCGAGATGGCCATCATGATCGAGGCTCTCCGGGGGCTTATTTACAAGGCCGGCTGGCTCGTGGATAAAGGCACCCCCGATTACACCCTGGCGGCAATGGCGAAGTTCTACAGCGGCCAGACGGCGGTCTTCTGCGCGAACAACGCCGTAGAACTCCACGGCGGCTATGGCTACATTGACGAGTACAGCGTCCAGAAGTGGTACCGCGACGCCAAGATCCTCGAGCTCTACGAGGGAACGAAGGAAGCGGAAATCATGACCGTCGGCCGTTATTTGATGGCGAAATAATGTCAATGGGGGTCAGGTCTTGAATTTTAGCGTTTTTGCTAAGTGGCAAAAACAATAGGGGCTCTGTCCCTAATTAAAAAGGGCAATAGGAACCCCATCCCCACCCCAACCCTCCCCTTGAAGGGGAGGGAGAAGGTGAGGCAAGGACAGTACTTCCACTGCAAAATAAAGGAGGATAAGATAATTATGAAGGATGTTGTCATAGTATCGGCCTGCCGGACGGCGATTGGGGCGTTTGGCGGCACTTTGAAGGATTTCAACCTGTCGAGGCTGGGCAGCGTGGTAATGAAAGAGGCGGTAAGCAGAGCAGGGATCGATCCGGCGATCATCGGGGATGTGCGTTTCGGCTGCTGCCGGGAGCCCGTGGATTCGCTAAACACGACCCGGATTTCGGCTCTCCTGGCGGGAATTCCCGAGGAAGTGCCGGCCGTAACGGTGAACCGGGTCTGCATCTCCGGGATGGAGGCGGTTGTTTCCGGGATGGCGATGATCCAGGCGGGGCTGGTGGATACAGTCCTGGCCGGAGGCATGGAGCACATGTCGGGGATTCCCTATTCCGTACCGACGGCGCGCTGGGGATGCCGCTTCCAGGATCAGGTTTTTGTGGATGATATCGTGCACGCCCTCCATGCGGGGTCGCATATCCTTCCCGGCCTGGAGCTGGGCCCCATCAAGGAGGGGGAGATCGTGGAGCGTTTCCGCGGCAAACCCTACATCATGGGGATCACGGCGGAGTTAATCGCCTACAAGCATGGCCTGACCAGGGAAGAGATTGATGAACTCGCCCTGAGAAGCCACAACAACGCGGAGCGGGCGACTTTGGAGGGAGATTTCAAGGAGGAGATCGTTCCCATCGAGCTGCCCCAGAAGAAGGGGAAGCCGCCGAAGATCTTCGACAAGGACGAGCATTTCCGTCCGGGATTGACGATGGAGGAACTGGCGAAGCTGCCGTCGGCCTTTATCGGGAAGATCGGCAAGGTCACGGCGGGGAACTCCTCCGGGGTCAACGACGGGGCTTCGGCCATGATCATCATGTCGGCGGATAAGGCGAAGGAACTGGGACTGAAGCCGATCGCACGGATCAAGGCGGTCGGTTACGGCGGCAACCATCCCTCGGTGATGGGGCTCTCCCCGGTGCCGGCGGTGGCCAACCTTCTGAAGAAGTCGGGGCTGAAGATCAGCGATTTCGAGCTCGTGGAACTGAACGAGGCCTTCGCCGCCCAGTATCTGGGCTGCGAGCGGGAAATCGGCCTGAACCGGGAGATCACAAACGTGAACGGTTCCGGCTGCGGTCTGGGACATCCCGTCGGCTCGACCGGCTGCCGGATCATGGTCAGCCTCCTCCACGCCATGAAGAAACGGGGCAAAACCCTCGGCATGGCCACCCTCTGCGGTGGCGGCGGCGTCTCCATCGCCACCGTCCTGGAGATGATGTAAGTTTCATTGAGGGTCAGGTCTTGAATTTTAGCGTTTTAAGTAAAACCGCCGAAAACGCTAAAATTCAAGACCTGACCCCCTTCTTAGATTGTATTTTTTCTTTTTTCTGGTCAGCGTCGAAAGATCGATTTGCAGAAGGCGGGCAGCTTCGGCCAGCGTGGCTGAGGATTCCAGGGCCTTGCGGATGAGTTCCTTTTCCACCTTGTCGAGGGCCTCTTTCAGGGGGCCGGCGGCGGGCAGGGAAGCGGTCGAAACGGCGTTCAACAGGTTTACCCCACCACCACCGCCTCCACCTTCCGGACGTTCCTTACGATAAGCCTTCCTGATCTCTCCGGGAAGGTCGTGGTGGGTGATAACGTCGTCGGCGCTCGTCACGACCATCCGTTCGATGGCATTGCGCACCTCCCGCACATTTCCCGGCCAGTCGTAATTCATCAGGGCGTTCAGGGCCTCGATGGAAAGAAACTTCCCCGTATTGTAATTCTGGTTATAGATCTTCAGGAAATGCTTGATCATGGGGAGGATGTCTTCCCGGCGCTCCCGCAGGGGCGGGATGAACATGGGGATGACGTTCAGGCGGTAATACAGATCCTCCCGGAACTTCCGCTCCCGGACCATCTGTTCGAGATTCATATTCGTGGCGGCGATAATCCGGACATCGATGGGAATCGTCGCCAGCCCCCCCAGGTGCTTGATCTGCCGGTCCTGGAGAACATTGAGAAGTTTCGACTGAAGCTCAAAGGGGAATTCGCCGATCTCGTCCAGAAAGAGGGTGCCGCCGTTGGCCAGCTCAAACATCCCCTGCTTGCCCTGGGTCCGGGCGTCCGTGAAGGCCCCCTTGTCGTAACCGAAGAGCTCCGACTCGAGGAGATTGGCAGGAAGGGCCGCGCAATCGACTTTCACAAAGGACCCGCTGTTCTTGCGGCGGCTCTGGTAATGGATAAACTGGGCCAAGACGTCCTTGCCGACGCCGGAAGGCCCGGTGATCATGATCGTGGCGTCTGAGCCGGCGACTTTCTTCGCCAGGGAGAGGGTGCGCCGGAAATCGGTGCTCTGGCCGATGAAAAACTTATTGGTGCTTCCGAGGGTCTCTTCAAGATACTCGATCCGCTTCTTGAAACGCTCGATCATGACCTGGGAGTTTTTCAGTTCCTCATTGATCAGGTTGAGTTCCGTGAGGTCCCGGAGGGTGCTGACGACGGCGGCGGGGATGCCGTTGTCCCGCCAGAGCATCGCCGCCGTGACGAGGAGCTGCCGGCCGCTGGGATACTGGACGATGCGGCTCCGGGTCTGGAAATCCTTGAGCACCTCGAGGTTCACCGCCCGGGGCACCCAGTTGTTATCGATCATGTACTGGGTATGGCGGCCCACCATCTCCTGGCGGTTGATTCCCGTGATCCGCTCGAAGGCCTCGTTGGCCATGAGGTAATAGCCCTCGTGATCGGCGATGAACATCCCGTCATGGACCGATTCGATGAGGGCCCGGGCGATGCTGAGCGTTTTCTGCGAAAATTTTGCCGCCATGGACATTACTGCTTTCTAAAGTTTTTCTCCGGAAACAGGATCAATTTTCATGCAAGGAATAATTAACCCCATCCCCACCCCAACCCTCCCCATGAAGGGGAGGGAGAAATGTAGGGTGGAACAAACGAAGCGGTTCCACCAATAATATGCATGGTTTTGGTGGATGCGCTTCGCTTCATCCACCCTACTACTGTCCCTAACTAACCACGGCGAGGGATAGGTCCCCTATTTATTTCGCCTCATTTGGCGCATTGATGAGCTTCTGGGCGATGGCGCAGGCTTTCGCAAGCAGCTCGTGATCCACTATGCCCATCTTCCTGATCAATCTCCGTTTATCAACGCTGCGCATTTGATCCAGCATGATCTTGGAATCCTTGTCAAGGCCGCTTGCTGTGCCTTGCCCACCGGCAATAAATATCTCGAAGGGGTAGACCTTGCCTGTCGAGGATGTGATCGGGGCAATGATCAGTCTGGGTGAATGGAGGTTCATGGCGTTGAAGGAGAGGATCATCCCCGGCCTGGTCTTCCCGATTTCTGAATGGCTGGTCGGGTCCAGGTTAATCAGATAGATGTCGCCCTGATTCATGATCTTGCGCCCCAATCTTCCAGGTCGAGAGATTCCCATTCCTGAATTGCGGCCTGGCGCACCGGATCTTCCGATGCCTCACGAAAGGCGGCGATCATGGCCTGCTCTTCCTGCCGGCGCTTGATACTTGCGACTTCGCCTTTCAATAAATCATTGATAATCGAGCTTTTTTTTCGCTTGGGAACCAAGGAGGCAAACGCCTCCCATACGGCTTGATCAAGTGTCAAATTAACCCGCACCTGATCCATCATGATTCCTCCTTTGCGTCATTAATTGGCGTATAATAATACAGACAACAAGGCATGTCAAGTAGTTTGATTAGGAGGTACAGAACCCCTACTAATTTATTCCGTTCCGACGCCGCTGAAATAAAAATAGGGAAAGGGCCAATTCCAGATAAGTGATGCGGCGTCTTTTCCAGCTTGACAGGCCGCCCTGTGAGCTTTATATGGTTTGAAAGGAGGATCAAGCCATGGATGCCTTTAATCGTGCCGCCCGGCAGATCTACACGGAAGCCCGCGAGTCCAGGCGCCTCATCGCTGGCCGCTCCCTGGAAGAACTCAAGCAGATTGCCCTGCGCCAGGAGGGGGTTATCCAGACCCAGTTCGGTTCCGTCGCCGCCGATTCGGAGCCCATGTCCCGGTCGGCCCCCCATACCCGCAACAGCATCGATCATCCCTTTGGCGAAGCCGAGGAAGCCCTGGCCCAACAGGCCGTCGCGGTCCTGGGTGGAGATGCAAACGGGGGGCGCGGCGGGAGCGGAGGCGTAAGTGGGGCCGGGGGGGAGCGGATCATCGCCCTCGATACGATTATCGGCGACGGCGCCGACGGCGTCACCGCCCGCTTCCTCATCCCCGAGCAGTACGCCCAGATCGCCTACGGGCTGAAGCTCCTCTTCGACCAGCCGGTGGCCCGGACCGTGGAAGACCCGACCTACACGATCATCTACTTCACCGACGAGGCCTTCGAGTTCAACAAAAAGAAGAAACTGGTGGACAAGGATATCACCGTCCGCCTCGCCATGGGGAGCCGGCGGGGGGAGCAGGTAAAGATCTGCCGGAACACCATTTATCTGGGGGAAGGAAAGAAAGGGGTCTTCCAGTTCGAAGACTGGCGCGTCAAGGCCATTGATAAAACGGGGATCTTCCTGCACACCGGGGCGCGGCGGGACTACCTGTGGGTCTACGATCCGGAGACGGAACGCCCGGAGCTAAAGGAAATCGTGACAGCCATCTCCGGCCTCACGGCCACGGGGAAGACGACGACGCTGTGCCGGAAATTTGCCAAGCTCCCGAAGGAAAGCTCGGAGATGATCGGCGACGACGGGGGAACCCTGGGCTTCGACGGGAGTTACGCGGCCTTCGAGATCGGCGGCCTTTACGTGAAGACCGAGGGCTTGGACGAGAGCCAGCCGGAGATCCTCCGGGCGGCGGAATCCCGGGACGCGTTCCTGGAAAACGTCGCCGTCACCAAATATCCCTACATCCCCGATTTCAGGGACATTACGAAGACAGGGAACGGCCGGGCCATCGTCACCAGGGACCACCTGGAAATAGCCTCCCAGAGCCTGCGGGCCGAAAAGATACATTATATCGTCATGCTCACGCGGAATCCCCTCGCCAACGTTATCAGCCGCCTCACACCGGAGCAGGCGACGATGCAGTTCATTTACGGAGAATCGATCGAAAGCACGGGGGGAAATCCCGAAGAGGCGGGAAAGTTCAAGCGCGTCGTCTTCCTCGACCCCTTCATCGCCGGGGACCGCCTCGAACACGCCCTGATTTTCCATGACATCGTGAAGAAAAACGGCATCCAGTGTTACCTGGCCAATACGGGGAGCATCGGACCGGCGGAGACAAAGGTGACCCTGCGCCAGTCCCTGGCCGCCTACAACGACCTGGTCCGGACCCAGTTGCGCTTCAGCCGGGACGGGGACTGTTTGGGATACCGCTACCCCATCAAGTGCGACCGGGCCAACCTCGACCAGATGAACGCCCACCGGCTGTTTACGGATCGGGAGGCGACGCGGCGGCGGGTGGAAGACTTTTTCCGGGGGCGGCGGGCCTTCCTGGAGGAATTCGAAGGCCGTTACGGCCGCATCCCCGCACCAATCAGAGAATCCCTGCCCTACGAGGAATAAATGTAAATGGGGACGGTTCTATTTTTCTGAACAGTGAACGGGTTCTTATTAATTCCCTCCCCTTCAAGGGGAGGGTTAGGGTGGGGATGGGGTATAATTTACCCTTTCATCTGCCAGAAAATGGCATTGGGATTAGCGAGGGGGTTGCTTACGCAGGTCGGGCAGAAATAGGCGGGGATCACGGTGCCGCAGCCTTCCGCCAGCAATTCGAAGCGGGCGCAACTATCGCACATCGGCACCCGGCAATCGGCGCAGGTAGTAAAAACGGGATCACGGCCACAGACGCCGCAAACAGGGTTCATAACAACTACTCGCTTGGCAAACCACTGTAGGGATTGACGGCAGGGTCATGTAAACAATTGCAGCAGAAGGCCTTGGGATCTACATGACCGCACCCGTAACCCCAAAGGTCAAAGGTTCGGCACTCCATGCACAAAGCGACCTGGCAGCCGTCGCAATAAATCACCGCGGGCAATTTGCCGCAACGCCCGCAGGGGGTCGTATCATTGGTTATAATCTCCATGACATGGGCGTTTAGCACAGCAGCGATCAAATCTCAAGGCCGATTTAATTAGGGGCAGAGCCCCTATTAATTAACCCCTAACAAAAAAGAATAGGGGCTCTGTCCCTAATTAAAATTTGGTGATTCATGGTGATCATTAGAAGTTTTCGGCAGATTATCGTTGCGGTCCGAACAGCTCTTTTCTTATTATCCCTGATTTCTTCGATTTCCTCGCCTGTTTATGCCGAACCTGGAAAACCCGTCGAACCAATTCCCGTTTACGGCTACCGGATCGTCAATGTTTATCCTCATGATCGCGGCGCCTACACCCAGGGGCTGGACTTTGCCGGCGGTTATCTCTATGAGGGAACCGGCGGGGAGGGGCGCTCGTCACTGCGCCGGGTGGAGCTGAAGACCGGCCGGATTCTTCAGGAATATCGGCTTGAGGACCGCTACTTCGGAGAAGGAATCACGGTTTTGAAGGACCGGATCTTCCAGCTTACCTGGCGCAACCGGGAGGGCTTCGTCTATGACCGGTCCAGCTTCCGGCGCCTCCATACCTTCCGCTATGACCACGAAGGCTGGGGGATTACCCACGACGGACGGCGGCTCATCGTCAGCGACGGCAGCGCGACCCTGCACTTTATCGATCCCCAAACTCTCCGGGAGGTGGGCGCCCTCCAGGTCCGTGATGAGGGAGGCGGGTCCGTCACGGGGCTAAATGAGCTGGAATACGTCCAGGGGACGATATACGCCAACGTCTGGCCGACAGACCGGATTGCCGTGATAAACCCCCGGACCGGCAGTGTAACCGGCTGGGTGGACATGGCGGGTCTCCTGACTGCTTTTGACGCCCGCTCCGGGGTCGATGTACTCAACGGCATCGCCTACGACCCGGCCGGAGACCGCCTTTTCGTAACAGGGAAGATGTGGCCGCACCTCTTCGAGATCAAGGTGGTAAAAAACAAAAAAACGACGAGTATCAATCAGGGAGATTGAATGATGGGATTATCCCTCCCCTTCAAGGGGAGGGTAAGGGTGGGGACGGGGTTGGAGGGTTTGCCTCCCCAAGACATAAACTCCCCACATGGGAAAATGGGGCGGAGGAAAAGGGGACGGTTCTATTTTCGAGATCTTAATCAAACGTTCATGACGGCTTTGCCCTCACTAATTGATCAAAGAATTCAATCATTAAGAGGTGCATTTTCAGATTAAAAGTTTGTTTCATAAACAACAGTTTAGCGGGAAGAAATAAAATCGGAAGAGAAAATAGAACCGTCCCCTTTTATTGCTCAGTTAAAAAATTAATAGGGGCTCTGTCCCTAATTAGAGGAGGGAATTTTGAGGAAACTGAATCCGGCTTATGTGCAGGCTGTCCGGGAGACAGTCAGCGACAGTCCCTTTTTTCGGCATTTGTCTATGACGATCCGGGAGATGGATATCGGCTGCGCCATCGTCGATCTGGACGTGGATACGGAACATCTGCAGGCCTTCGGCTACGTTCACGGCGGGGTTTATGCCTCGGCCATCGATACGGCGGCCTTCTGGTCCGCTTTCTGCGAACTGGAAGAGGGAACGGGGATCACGACGGTGGATCTGAAGGTCAATTACCTGGCCCCGGTCAAGACGGGGAAGCTTACGGCGGAAGGCAAGCGCATCAAGATGGGGAAGACCCTCGGCCTCGCCGAGGCGACGGTAAAAGACGCCCAGGGTCGGGTAGTGGCCCACGGAACCTCGACCCTGATCGTCCTGCCCGGTTTTGGACTGGCGGGAGGCATCACCCTGCCCCCGAAGTTCCTAGAGGGGTGAAAAGAGAGGAAGATAGAACCGTCCCCCCTTTTTTTGAGACCCATCCCCACCCTAACCCTCCCCTTGAAGGGGAGGGAACTAAAGGAATAGACTATGTTTCAGTTGCACAGGACCTGGTCTCCTCTTGAAGGAGGGGGAAACTATTAACGCGATTATTTCAATGGCATCGGCAATCGGCTCCTCGACGTATGAACAATACGCCTGCGTCGCCTCTGCCTTGCCGCCTTGATTTCATCTTCGATTTAGAATTGGAATAACAGGCTGTTGAAAAACGTCTATCTGCTGCGTTTCCCTCATCCTTCCCCGTTCAGATTCTGATTGCCTCTTTGGTCAGAAATGTCCGGATATCCTCAACGGATGGCGCCTCTGCCAGATATTCAACTCCTTCCGTATAATCTATATCCTCGAAAAAACAGAGTTGTTCACGAAACAGGCGGGCGTTGAAATGATCCGCAAAAATGGCCCGCGCCTTGTCAATCAGTTTTTCCATGTCCAGGTGCGATTTCAGGATGAAGTACAGATCCACGTAATCCTTCCACTTGTTGCGGCGGCCCAGGGCATAGGCCTTCATGGCAGCCAGTTCTCCCACATCGGGCAGGCTGATCCCGCCCCTTGCCCATGATATGCCATGAGCGACTGCAAAGGGATACGAAAAAAAAGTGATTTTTACTCCCTCGATAAGGACGGTGAATTCATCCGTTGTGGCCGTCAGGGTCCGCTGAATGGAAAAACCTTGATAACGAATTTTTCGCTCAATATGAAAGGGCGAGACAGGCGCGGGCAGGGCCAGATAGAAATCGAGGGAACGCCGATGGCCAATCAGTAATGCCAATGCGGTGCCCCCAGCCAGATAGAACTTGCTGAAATGGGGCAGCAGCCGGCCGGCCAGATCCATCTGCTGATCAGTCAGGACATGCTCAAATATCATCCTGGAATACCTTGCTGAAAAAGTTCACTGTTTGGGGACGGTAATTGAAGCGCTTCCCGGAAATCTGCCGTAAAAAAATATCCTTAACCGCTGCTCTGCCGGCCAGATCAAATAAAAGGCGGATGTCTTCCACATCCCCGCCCCTTAATACACCTTCCACAACACTTTCCAGAGAGAGGGATTTTTTGTCCAGGACCCACCACCACAGGTAGGACCTGGGCGCCACCAGTTTCTTAAACATTTCTTCGTTAATCGGCGTGCTCATGGGGTTATTCTACTGAAAAAGCTTTTAATGTCAAACAAATAAAATACTTCCCGGCATTCAACCCCATCCCCACCCTGACCCTCCCCTCGAAGGGGAGGGAAACGATCATGGAACCTGACTCCCCGTCAGGGGAGGGAGATTATGTTCCCGGATTTCCACAAAAAAGGGGGCTGCCCTCCCTAACGGGAAGACAGCCCCTGTGTTACCTAATCGCGGTGCAAGTCAAGACTTGCGCCAACAACAATCCCTTTGGATCCTCGTTAAAAAAGAACCTCTTACAGCGGGATGTTGTTGTGCTTCTTGGGCAGGCGGACCTGCGTCTTGTCCTTCAGGGCGTCGAGGAGTGCGGCGACGCGCTTCCGGGTCTCCCGGGGGGCGATGATCTCTTCGATGATCCCCATGGAGGCGGCAAAATAAGGATTGTTGAACTGCTCCTCATAGGCGGCGACCAGCTCCGTCCTTCTGGCGGCGGGATCGGCTGCCTCGTTAATCTCCCGGCGATAAACGATGTTGCAGGCCCCTTCGGCGCCCATGACGGCGATTTCCGCAGACGGCCAGGCCATGACATAGTCGGCTCCCAACTGCTTGCTGCACATGCCGATGTAGGCGCCGCCGTAGTCTTTCCGCGTCACGACGGTGATCTTGGGCACGGTGGCTTCGGCATAGGCGTGGAGCAGCTTCGCCCCGTGACTGATGATGCCCGCCCATTCCTGTGCCGTTCCGGGCATATAGCCGGGGACGTCGGAGAAGGTCAACAAGGGGATATTGAAGGCGTCGCAGAAACGGATGAACCGGGAAGCCTTGTCGGAGGCGTTGACGTCGAGGACGCCGGCCCCGAATTTGGGATTGTTGGCGATGACGCCGACAGGCTGGCCCATGATGCGGATGAAGGCCACAAACATGTTTTTCGCCCACAGCTCGTGGGGTTCGAAGATTTCATTGTTGTCCGCCACGGCCATGACAATCTGCTTCATGTCGTAGCCCCGGCTCGCCCGGTCGGGGATGATCTTGTCCAGCTCCGGACAATCGCGGTCGGCGCTGTCCGTGCAGGCAGCGATGGGCTGGGGGCTGTGGCAACTGTCGGGCAGGTAAGAAAGGAGCATCTTTAGCTTGTTGATGCAGTCTTCATCGTTTTCCGTGGCGAAATGACAGACACCGCTCTTGGTGGCATGGGCCACGGCGCCGCCCAGATCGTCATGGGTCACTTCTTCGCCGATAACGGCCTTGATGACATCGGGGCCGGTGATATACATGTAGGAACTCTTTTTGACCATGAATACCCAGTCCGTAAGGGCGGGGGAATAAACGGCGCCGCCGGCGGTGGGTCCCATGATGGCGGTGATCTGGGGGATGTACCCCGAACCGATGGTGTTGCGATAGAAAATGCCGCCGTAGCCTTCCAGGGCCGGCACGCCTTCCTGGATCCGGGCGCCGCCGGAGTCATTCATGGACACGAAGGGCTTCTTCGCGTCGAGAGCCATATCCATGATCTTCCAGATCTTCTTGGAGTGCATCTCTCCGAGGCTTCCCCCGGCGCTGGTGAAATCCTGAGCCGCCGCAAAAACGGTCCGGCCGTTGACCTTGCCGAAACCAACGATGACGCCATCAGCGTTGATTTCCTTTTTGTCCAGACCAAACAGGGTGGAGCGGTGCTTCACAAATAACTGGACTTCCTGGAAGGTCCCTTCATCATAAAACATCGCCAGCCGTTCCCGGGCCGTCATCTTGCCCAGCTCGTGCTGTTTGGCAATCATCTTTTCGCCGCCCATTGATTTCAGGGCCTCTCTGCGAGCCTCGAATGCACGGATCTTTTCTTCCGTCATTCCTTTTCCTTGTTCTTTTGCCATAAACCTACACTCTCCTTCTTTCCGATTTATTCTCGTACATTAAGAGCTTGCCCTAAGTACATTGAATTCAACAATTCCGTCTTGACCGGGTCGGCCTTCTCATGTATAGAAGCGTTCCGCAAGGTTTTCCTATGGGATTGCTAATGCGGTCAACTGACCCATCGAAAATTCCCGAAACCTTGCCTTGATGTTAGCTAACTTATTGTATTTTAAAACCTTTTTGCCTTAATCGGGACGCATCATATCCTGTTTGGCCAAAAGATGCAAGGAGGATCAATGAGATTTATCGATGAATTCAGCCTCAAAGGCAAAAAAGTACTGCTCCGTTTCGACTACAACGTACCCCTCGACAGCTCCCAGAATATCGCCGATGACAGCCGGATCCGGGCGACCCTACCGACGATCAATTACGCCCTCGACGAGGGGGCGAAGCTTATCATCATCTCCCACCTAGGCCGCCCGAAGGGGAAGGCCAAGCCGGAATTCAGTCTCTGTCCCGTAGCCAAGCGACTTTCCCGTCTTATCCACAAGGAAGTCGTCATGGCCCCGGATTGCATCGGGGATAATGTAAAGGCCCTCGTGGACGCCATGAAGCCCGGTGATGTCATCCTTCTGGAAAACCTCCGTTTTCATCCCGAAGAGGAGAAGAACGACGATGAATTCGCCCGCCAATTGGCCGCCTATGCCGATGTCTATATCGACGACGCCTTCGGCAACGCCCACCGGGCCCACGCCTCCAACGTGGCGATCACGAAATTTGTCAAGGAGTGCGGCGGCGGGTTTCTGATGAAAAAGGAGGTCAATTATTTCCAGACATGTCTGGACAACCCGGCCCGGCCCTTCGTGGCCATCATCGGCGGGTCAAAGGTCTCCGGCAAACTGGAGGCCCTGGTCAATCTGATCAAAAAGGTCGACAAAATGATCATCGGCGGCGGCATGGCCTTCACCTTCCTGAAAGCGGCGGGATACGAGGTCGGCAAGTCCCTCGTGGAAGAAGACCTGATGCCCATGGCGGCGGAGATCATGAAGACCGCCCGGGAACTCGGAGTGAAATTCTATCTCCCCGTGGACTGCGTCATGGCCCAGGAAAAGAGCGCCGAGGCGGAAACCAAGATCGTCCCCATTCAGGAAATGAACAGCCACTGGATGGGCCTGGACATTGGCCCGGCGACGATAACCCTCTTCACCGAGGCCCTGGCCAACGCCAAAACCATCGTCTGGAACGGACCGATGGGGGTCTTTGAGATCGACGCCTTCGGACGGGGAACGGCGGCTATGGTTCACAGCGTCGCCAATTCCTACGCCATGACCATAGTCGGCGGCGGCGATACGGATGTGGCCGTCCACAAGACCGGAGAAAGCGACAAGATCACCTACATCTCCACGGGCGGCGGGGCCTCCCTGGAACTGCTGGAGGGCAAAGACCTCCCGGGCATCGCGGCCCTCGACGCCTGCGGCGGCGCCATATAAGGCTTCGCAGCCCTGGACGTCTGCAGCGGCAATTGAATAATAACGGTTTGGGAAGTATCCCTATTTCATGCGTAATCTGAAGATGATAGTCGAGTACGACGGGAGCGGCTATCACGGCTGGCAGCGCCAGAAAAACGGCCTGTCCATCCAGCAGGTCCTCGAGGAGAAGATCGGCGTCATCACCGGGGAGAAGATAAAGGTCATCGGTTCCGGGCGGACCGACGCGGGGGTGCACGCCCTCGCTCAGGGCGCCCATTTCCAGACCACCTGCGGGATCCCCGCCGGCAATCTCCTGAAGGGAATCAACAGCCTCCTGCCTGCGGATATCGTCCTGAAATCCCTGGAGGAGGCGGACGAAAACTATCATGCCCGGATCGACGCCAAAGGCAAGATCTATCTCTACCAGATATTCAACAGCCCCACCCGGACCGTCCTTTATCGCCACTATGCCTGGACAGTCCACTGCCCCCTGGATCTCGATCTGATGCGGGAGGCGGCCGGCTATCTGATCGGGCGGCATGATTTTACCTCCTTCAGCTCCGTCCACACCGACGTAATCTCGTTTGAAAGGGAGTTGAGAAGAATCGAGATTGTGAGCTACCTGTCGGTTCAACATCCATTAATCAAAATCTTTGTGGAGGCGGACGGCTTTTTGAGGTATATGGTCAGAACGATTGTCGGCACCCTGGTCGAGGTGGGGAGGGGAAAAAGGCAGCCCGAGGACGTGGCGGCCATCCTGAAAGGCCGGGACCGGAAACTGGCCGGTATGACGGCGCCGCCGCAGGGGCTGTTTCTTAAAGAGGTCCTCTATGGAAAGTAATCAATGATGAAGATTCTTGTTTTGGGCCACAAGGGCATGTTGGGGACGGATCTGATGCGGCGTCTGGGCGTCGCCCACGAGGTGGCGGGCAAGGACGTCGAGGATTTCGACATCACCTCCCCCGAATCCTGCCGGCAGGTAATCTCTGAAATAAATCCCGAGGTTGTCATCAACGCCGCGGCCTACACCAATGTTGACGGGGCCGAAACAAACAGGGACGCCTGTTTCGCCGTCAATGCCGAAGGGGTCAGAAACGTGGCCCTGGCGTGCGAAAAGGCAAATATCCGGATTGTCCATTTCAGCACCGATTACGTCTTTGACGGAACCAAAGGAACCCCTTACCTCGAAGACGACGCCCCCTCGCCGTGCGGTATTTATGCCCAGTCCAAGGCCGCCGGGGAGAAATATCTTCAAGAGTACAGCAACAACTATCTCCTGATCCGCACGGCCTGGCTATATGGCCGGAACGGAAAGAATTTCGTCAAGACGATTCTGGAAAAGGCAAGGCATACGGAGACCCTGCGCGTCGTCGATGATCAGACCGGCTCGCCGACTTACAGCCGGGACCTGGCCGGGGCCGTCCAGATCCTGCTGGAACAGCACTGCCAGGGGATCTTTCATGTGACCAACCGGGGTTCCTGCACCTGGCATGCCTTCACGAAAAAAATCCTGGAATACGCCGGGCTTGAACATGTTGACGTCGAGCCCCTTCAGACAAAAGATCTCAACCTGCCGGCGCCACGACCGGCCTACAGCGTCCTTAACACCCGGAAGTTTTCCGATACGACGGGAAACATCATGCGCTTCTGGCAAATGGCCTTGCAGGATTATATCGAACACACCGAATTCCATAAATAATTTTGACACACAAAACTTAATCCTCTATAATTTAACCCTTAAGGAGGAGCTGCCATGAAGATATCACCCCTGAGATTTTCATTAATCATGTCGTTTATGTGGGTTCTTTTCTTGCCCTTGATGTCGGGTTGCACCGTGGCCACGAAAAGTACGATCATCACCCCCCCGATTCAGGATCTCTTTGACGGGAAATACCAGGTCTATCCGGCCATGGCAAAGGCCAGACCTGTTTCCGTAGCCATCCTTCCCTTCGTCGACGTTTCTAAAAGTCAGGCAGGGGCCCAGGCTGTCCGCCGGGGATTCTATAATCATTTCAGCTCCCTTCCCTTCCGGGACATGGAACTCTGGCAGGTGGATGACCGCCTCAAGAAGGCGGGGCTGACGGACCCGACCGTTATCAACCAGACGCCGGCCAAAGACTTGGGCAAGATCCTCGGGACCGACGCCATTGTCTACGGGGAAATCTCCAATTTTGACAAGCTCTTTGCCGTACTTTACTCCCAGGTATCCGTGGGGGCCAAGCTCCGCATGTACGACGGACGGACGGGGGAACTCCTCTGGACGGGGGAACACGTCGCCCGGATTCATGAAGGGGGGATTTCCACCAATCCCATCGGCCTGGTCGCCACAATCATCGCGACAGCCATGAACGTTCGGGATATTCAACTCCTCCGGGCCTGCGACGATCTCTTCCGGGGCATGGTCAAGACGATCCCGGCGCCGACCATCGCCGAGGCCAAGCGGCCTCCCGTGATCACACTGCTTGTCCAGGATACGAAGAACCTTCCCAAAAAGGCGGGGGACGAGATCCGCGTAGTCATCCAGGGGACCCCGAAGATGCAGGCCTCTTTCGATATCGGCGAGTTCAAGAAACACATCGACATGCAGGAACAGGTAAATGAGCCGGGGGTCTATCTGGGCGTTTACCGGGTCGTGCCGGGGGACAATGTCCGGAAGGCCATCATTACGGGCTACCTTACCGATGACGCGGGCAATACGGCCCATTGGGTGGACGCGGTCGGGACGGTGACCCTGAAGACGACGCCCCCGGAAAAGCTCAAGTCCCTGCGGATTGTCGGCCGGAACACCGCCGTGCTGATGAGCTGGGAAAAGTCAGCCGATCCGGAACTCGCTGGTTACCGGGTTTACCGGAGCCTGACACCGCTCAGCGGTTACCAGGAGATCGCCCGGACGGAACTCGCCGAATACCGGGATGAAAAGCTCACGAACGGCCAGACCTACTATTATCAGGTCAGCGCCGTCGATCTGGCGGGAAATGAGAGCGATCGCGCAGCGGGGACGGGCATTCCCGTCGCCCCGGGGCCCACACCCGTCTCCGGGATCATCGAGAAGGACACCGCCTGGTACGCCGGGGCCAGCCCCTATATTATTGAAAACACGGTAATCATCAAGGATAAGGCCACCCTGACCATCGAGGCGGGAACGGAAATCCGTTCCCGGGGCGCCGCTTTAGTCATTGAAGGGGGACTTGTCGCCCCGGGGGATGGGGAACATGTAATTTCCTGGGATACGGCAACGGCCGGCAAGTCCTGGGAGGGGATCGTTTTCCGCAACGTCAAGGAAAAGGAGATTTCCCTCAAGTTCAACCGGATCCAGAACGCCGCGACGGGCCTGAACCTGCAATCTTCGTCGCCCCTGGTCGAATCCTGCGAACTGACGGGTAACGGCACGGCCGTCAAGATTTCCGGCGGCTTCGCCAAGCCCCGGCTGATCAAAAATACGATCCTTAAAAATACGGAAGCCGCCGTGGTCATTGGGGAAGGGGCCCAGCCGATCCTTACGGAAAACCGGATTCAGGATAACCTCAAGCAGGGAATCATGGTCGAAGGGGCCGCCCCGACCATCTCCCGGAACCTCATCGCCCGTAACGGCGCCGCCGGGATCGACGTCAAGAACAGCCAGGCCATGATCACGGAAAACAACATCATCGACAACCGTCCCTACAACATCGCCGGAGCGATGACGGGGGAATCCGTCTCGGCCAGGAACAACTGGTGGGGATCGGCCAAGGGGCTGGAAATACTAGCCACGCTGAAGGGGCGGATCGATATCCAGACCGTCCTCAACGCCCCCTACCCGGAAGGAAAGCCGGCGACCATGCCCATTCTAGGCTCATCCCTGGGAGGCCCTCTCAAGGCCGATGCCTATCTGACCCTGAGCAACAGCCCCTACCGAATCGCAAAGAATCTTGTCATCGACGGCGGGGCAACCCTTTACATCGAACCGGGGGTCATGCTCCGCTATGACCAGAACACCTCCATCGTCGTGGAGGACGGCGGCGTCATCGCCAAGGGCGCGCCGGAAAGCCCGATCATCTTTACCGCTTCCGCCGCCTCCCCCTCGCCGGGCTTCTACGCCAGCGCCGTCAGGTGGGGCAAGAAAACAACCGTCAACTCGGCCCTGAGTTATACGATCATCCAATATGCCGATATCGCGCTGGATGTCGTTTACGGGGCCCCGGATGTCTCTTACAGTCTCGTCTCCAAGAACGCCCAGAGCGGCATCTACTGCCGCCATGACGCCGCCCCCACCGTCTCGTACTCCACCTTGACGGAAAACCGGGGGGAGGGCGCCTTCACCATTGTCGGCAATGCCCGGCCAAAATTCAGCAACAACAATATCTTCAATAATGACTTTGCCGCCCAGGCCCGCTCGACGATCTACATTGACGCCCGGAACAACTGGTGGGGCAAGGCCCCCCCGGACCTGGACATGATCATGGGGGACATCGAACAGAACATCAATATCAGGCCCTGGCTGAACTCCCCGGAGGAAAAAGCATTTACAGGAAAGAAATAAACCATCGGAAGAGGTCGGTAATATGGAAAAAGGTTCTCAACCCCTGATGATTTGTTCGATGATCTCGGGATTTAGCGGATTCTGACCTCATTCCACATTCCTGAATCGTTGCGTCCTTTATCCGCGCAACCACTGCCAGAGCGGCAGCAGCCGGATGGGGCGCTCGACACCCTGCCATTTGAAAATATCCGTTCGGTCCACGCGGTCATTGAGGAGCAACAGGTCGTCGCAATGCAATTCCTGGGCGGCCTTGATCAGCCCCCGCATTTCCCTTCCGAGGGTCTTAGGGTTCGAGATGTCCGTACAGACCTGGATGAGGCGCGTCACCTGCAAGCCTTCTTTAACGACAAAATCCACTTCTTCGTTCTGTGGACTCCGCCAGTAGAACAGAGAAATCCGCCCGGCGATTTCCTCCTGTTTCAGAGTGACGGCCACAAGATTCTCATAAAGGGCCCCCCGGTCCGCAGTGAAACGGAATCCCGCCGCTACCGCCATCCCGTTGTCGGTGCAGTAGATTTTCTTGTTTTGACCCGTCTGATCCTTTACCTTGAAGGAAAAGCGGGGGAGGGAAAAGACCAGGTAGGCCTCCTGGAGATAACGGATATATTTATCCACGGTATGCACGCTGCGACACTTCGTCACTCCGGACAGGGCATTGAAGGAATACTCCCGAGCTACGTTCGACAGCAGGTACAGGGCCAGGTCTTCAATCCCCTGTACCGACCGGATGCGGAACCGTTTGACCATGTCTTTGTAAAGGGTGGATTGAAGCAGCGTCCGCAGATAATCACGGGGGGCGATATTCTTGAGCAACGGTTCGGGATAGCCTCCCTGCTCGGCATAGATATCCAGGGCCGCCATGGTCTCTACAGTTGTCGGCTGGGCATCTCCCTTCCCTGCCGTCGAAATGGCCGCCAAATACTCACCGAAAGAAAAGGGGAAAAGGACATAGGCGGCGTGACGTCCGGTAAGATGGGATGCCAGCTCAGAACTGAGGAGATTGGCATTGCTGCCCGTAATAAGGAGCCGGAACCCCTGGCGTTGGAGGCGATTGATAAAGAGCTCCCACCGGGGAAGGTTCTGGATCTCGTCAAAAAACAGGTAATCCAGTTTACCATAAACGGCCTGAACGGAACTTATTATTTCATCGTAATCAGTGACGGCGGTCAACCGCTCATCATCGAAATTGACATAACCGTAGGCAGCAGTCTTATGAACCAAACGGCCGGCATAAAACGATTTGCCGGAGCGCCGCGGGCCGGTGATTACTTTGATCCGATCATCGCCGGGATCCATAGGAACCGACAGGCGGCGTTCGATAAAGGTTTCCTCAAGGCGGCCCTCCAGCTCACGCTTCTGGATGATAAGGATATCTTTTAACATGTTTCACCTGTGATGCACAAAATCATTATATTTTGTGCATCATAATCAGATTGCCGCATGATGTCAACAAGAAACTGGATACAGGGAGTGCAGAAAAGATTTGCAACGGCTTAACCCTTTTGCTATTATCCTTGGCAATGTCGAAACCAGATCTAAAAGGAGGAACTATGAAAAAATGGATGTTGACGACGGGTCTTGTTGCCGTAATGATTCTTTTCGCCGGCGCGGGATTCTGTCAGAAGAGCGGCGACGGCAAGGTCAGCATGACGGAATGGAATAAAATCATCGAATCGAAAGTAGCCGAACAGGCGGGTGACAAGGGGATTATCAACTATGAAGACGGCTATGTGGAAGCTGTGGGCATCGGCGCCCCACCGGAACGATACATGGGGAAACCCAATGCCCGGCCTATGGCACTGCGAGCCGCCCAGGTGGACGCTTACCGTAATCTCCTGGAAATCGTCCAGGGTGTGCGGATTGACGCCACTACAGTTGTCAAGGATTTCATGACGGAAAGCGACGTTATCCGGGCCTCTGTCGAAGGCCTCGTAAAGGGTTCAAAAGTGATGAACAAGGAGTATCTGTCCGACGGTACAGTAGAAGTTACGGTCCGGATGAACCTGAGCGGGCGACTGTCCCAGTCGATCATGCCCAAGGCCTTTGAAAAGGAGCAGGGAGCAGCCCCTCCCCCACCGCCGGCAGTGTCTGCCCCATCAGGGGATATATTTACCGGTCTCGTGATTGACGCCCGGGGTCTGGCCGCCCGACCGGCCATGTCGCCCAAGATCGTCGATGAAAACGGGAAAGAGGTTTATGGCTCCATGAACGTGGACCGTCTGTACGCCATTCAGCAGGGCATGACGGGTTATGCCCGGGATCTGACTGCCGCCCAGAGCAATCCCCGGGTCACCAACAATCCGGTGAGCGTGAAGGGTGTCAAGGCCAGCGGTCCGGGCAAGTGCGACATCATGATCAGCAATGCCGACGCCGAAAAGATCCGGGCCTCCGGCGACAATCTCAGTTTCTTGAAGAAGTGCCGGGTCATGATCGTCCTGGATTGATCGCTTGATCCTGGAAATAATCTTTTGAGGAGATGACCGCTCTTCCCGCCCGGGGGCAGCGGTCATCGTTTTTTTGGGGGGGAGTGAACTCACAGATGAATGAATTCAAGGATATGGGATCGCATTCTCCAATGAAAATTCACCTCCTTTCGTCAGAGCTGACCAATAAGATAGCCGCCGGTGAGGTAATCGAGCGGCCGGCCTCCATCCTCAAGGAGTTGATGGAAAATGCCCTGGACGCCGGGGCGACCACCCTCC
>Ga0247841_10004692_pt1 | contig 23087 bp, 26 predicted proteins | sample LaCruzMarch2015__2_FD_192410 | JGI IMG/M metagenome (GOLD analysis project Ga0247841, IMG submission 192410) | Freshwater microbial communities from meromictic Lake La Cruz, Castile-La Mancha, Spain - LaCruzMarch2015_18m | ecosystem: Environmental > Aquatic > Freshwater > Lake | place: Spain... | reverse complement strand
GGTTTCCGGAAGGATCAAGACGATCCTCAAAGAGATGGGGATCGAGAATGATGTGGTTCGGATGGCGGCCGTCATCACCTATGAATCGGAGATCAACATTGTTTCCTATGCCCGACATGGGATGATCCGTCTCCATATGCTGCCCGAACATATTGAGATCGAGGCCGTTGACGAGGGTCCGGGGATTTCCGATATCCGTCTGGCCATGCAGCAGGGCTGGTCCACCGCCACCGACAAGATCCGGGAGATGGGTTTCGGCGCCGGCATGGGATTGAACAACATCCGCAACTTCTCGGATATCTTTCACATCTCATCCGACGTGGGCAGCGGAACCCGCCTGAAGATGATCATCCATTTCCAACAGGAACAGTATCGTTAACGCCGGAGACTTAGGTTATGAATCTCGAGACCATCGTAAAGGCATTGAAACTCCGTGTGAAATCAGGCAGAGACCGATTGGGGGTCGAGGTCCGGGGGGGATATGTCGGCGACCTCCTGAGCGATGTCATGGCCAACAGCCGGGAGGGGGATCTCTGGATCACCCGTCAGATCCATCAGAACATCGTCGCGGTCGCCAGCCTCAAGGATCTCGCCGGAATCATTCTGGTCCGGGGCGCCGAACCCGCCGCCGACACGCTGGAGAAGGCCGTCCGGGAGAACATCCCGCTTTTGACGGCGGATCTGCCGGCCTTCGAAATGGCGGGTAGAATCTATCAGATGATCTGCCCGCCGAAGGCATAACCATTGCAGTGAGGAGCCTGTTGAAAAAGGCTCTTTTGCAGGCTGTTCAAAAATGGTCAGATGCAAGGCCCCCGAAATCCTGAGCCGTGAGGCGTACTTTTGGGTACGTTGAACGGCGAAGGATGAGGGAAACGCAGCAGATAGGCGTTTTTCAACAGCCTGTTAGGAAAGGGGCAGCCTCCGGAAAATGATCAGGGCTTTTCGTTGCGATCTCCACGTGCATACCTGTCTTTCGCCCTGTGCCGGCCTGGATATGTACCCGAGCGCCTTGGTCGGACGGGCCGTTGCTGAGAAACTGGATGTAATCGCCATCTGTGATCACAACGCATCGGAAAATGTCCCCCATGTGATCCGGGCGGCACGGGGGCGCGAACTGGCCGTCCTCCCCGGCATGGAGATCACAAGCCGGGAAGAGGTCCATCTGCTCGCGCTCTTTGACCGGATGGATTGCCTGCAGCAGCTCCAGGATATCATTTATTCCCATCTGCCCGGAATAAACGATGAGAGTCGCTTCGGTTGCCAGGCGATCGTGAATGAGTTGGACGAGGTCGAGAGGTTTAACGAACGGCTTCTGATCGGGGCAACGGAACTGGCCCTGGCGGATCTGGTCCGGCATATCCATGACTTCGGAGGGCTCACGGTCGCTTCTCATATTGACCGGGAGAGCTTCAGTGTGATAAGTCAGCTCGGTTTTGTCGATCCGGAGATCCCTTTCGACGCCCTGGAAATCTCCGGAAGAACGGGACTGGCGCGCGCGCGCAGGAAATACCCCGAGCTTGCCGGATATCCTTTTCTGACGTCATCCGACGCCCATCGGTGCGAAGAGATCGGAAAGGGGTTCACGGACATCTTCCTGGAGGAACCGTCGGTTCACGAACTGAAGATGGCCTTTTCCGGACAGGGTGGCCGCCGCATAGCGGGTTTCTGATGCTGGAGCTGGCGCTGCATATTCTGGATATTGCCGAAAACTCGGTCAGAGCCGGGGCAAAGACGGTCTTCATCGACATTACCGAGGATCGGATGAAAGATCGCCTGTTGATCGCAATCCGGGATGACGGCGCTGGGATGGATGAGGCAACCTTGAAAAAGGCCATGGATCCCTTCTATACCTCCAAAAAGGTGCGGAGGGTCGGCCTTGGACTTCCCATGCTCGCGGACGCGTCGGAAAGGGCCGGCGGGAGTTTTGCCATTGAATCGCGCGAGGGAATGGGAACACGGGTGACTGTGGGATTCCAGCTAAGCCACATCGACCGCCAGCCGCTGGGCGATCTGACGGGCGCATTCATGGCCCTGATCGCCGGCAATGCAGGCGTCGATTTCGTCTGCCGGCATGAATGCGAAGGAGATGTCTTTACGCTCGACACACGGGAGATCCGAAGCGAAATTGGTGATATACCGATGAATAATGTGGAGGTTTTAAAATTTATCCGGCAACATATTATGGAAGGTCTAAGCGGGATAGGAACAGAGGCAAGAAGCTCTTATCATTTTGAAGGAGGATACGGTACATGAATGCGGAAAACAGTGAGCTGTTGAATGAATTTACTGCAGAACAGGTCGCAAAACTGGACGCCATTATCGCCAAACACCAGGGGAAACCGGGAGGGCTGATTCCTGTTCTGGAAGAGGCGCAGGTTGCCCTTGAATATCTGCCGGTCTGCGTCCAGAAGAAGATCGCCAAAGAATTGAAACTCCCGTTCAGCCGGGTGTACGGCGTGGTCACCTTCTATTCCTTCTTCACGATGACCCCCCGCGGCCGGCATACGGTCCGCGTCTGCCTCGGGACGGCCTGTTACGTGCGCGGCGGCAAGGCGATTGCGGAAGCCCTTTCGAAGGAAGTCGGCGTGGAGGAAGGAGAGACGACGCCGGACCGGAAATTCACCTATGAAACGGTCCGCTGCCTCGGCGCCTGCGGTCTGGGGCCGGTGCTGATCGTCGATGAGGATGTCCATGGCCGGATGAAACCATCCAAGATTAAAGGCGTACTCAGCCAATACAATTAATATAGTGAGGTAGATGACGATGGCCAAGCTGAAGATCGAAGATTTGAAGAAGATCAAGGAAAAGGTTCACGCCGAGACCGCCCTCCGGGAGGGATTCAACCGCGTGAAGGTTACGGTCCACATGGGCACCTGCGGGATCGCCTCCGGGGCAAAGCAGGTCATGGATGAGCTGTTGCACGAAATCGAGGAAGCGGGTTCGACCGACGTCACGGTCACCACCTCCGGCTGCATGGGACTCTGCAGCCGCGAACCGCTGGTAACGGTGGAGATCCTCGGTAAGGAACCGATCAAATACGAATATGTCGATACGAACAAGATGAGACAGATCTTCAAAAGACATGTTCTGCAGGGGGAGATCCAGACGCCGTTCGTTCTGGCGAGGGGCGCGGAAATTCTCAAATAGAACCGGAAATTCAATGGTTCCGGATTCGCTGTTCCGGAACCGGCCGAAATGATATCAACATGTGAAGGAGGATGAAATCCACATGAAAGTTTTTCGCTCGCATCTGTTGCTCTGTGGAGGAACGGGTTGTCATGCTTCAGGAAGCCTCGAGGTGAAGAAGGTGTTGATCGCCGAACTCGAGAAACAGGGCCTTTCCGGCGAAATCAAGCTGGTGGAGACCGGCTGCAACGGATTCTGCGCCATGGGTCCCGTCATGGTCGTCTATCCCGAAGGGATCCTCTATGTGATGATCAAACCTGAGGATATTCCAGAGCTGGTGGAAGAGCACCTGGTCAAGGGTCGGGTCGTGCAGCGGCTTCTCTACAGGGAACCCGTCACGGCAGAGCTCATTCCGACAATGCAGGAGATCCCCTTCTTCGCCCTGCAGGATCTGCGGGTACTCCGGAACCGGGGACTCATCGATCCGGAAAAGATCGAGGAGTACATCGCCCGCGATGGTTATGCCGGCATGGCCAAGGCCCTGGCAGAGATGACGCCGGATCAGATCGTCAAAGAGGTCCTCGATTCAGGGCTCCGCGGACGCGGCGGCGCCGGGTTCCCGACCGGTATGAAATGGAAGTTTGCCGCCGCTTCCCCCGGCGACGTTAAATACGTCCTGTGCAACGCCGACGAAGGCGACCCAGGCGCCTTTATGGACCGCAGCGTCCTGGAGGCGGATCCGCATGCCGTTCTGGAAGGCATGGTCATCGCCGCCAGGGCGATCGGCGCCCATCAGGGTTACATCTACTGCCGCGCCGAGTATCCGCTGGCCATCCACCGTCTCAGCGTCGCCATCAACCAGGCCAAAGAGTACGGCCTCCTGGGAAAGGACATCCTCGGGACCGGCCTTGACTTTGATCTGGAGATCTACCAGGGCGCCGGCGCCTTCGTGTGCGGCGAAGAGACGGCCCTGATGACCTCGATCGAGGGCAAACGCGGCATGCCGAGACCGCGCCCCCCCTTCCCCGCCGTCGCCGGTCTCTGGCAGAAGCCGAGCATCCTGAACAACGTGGAAACTCTCGCCAACATCGGGCAGATCATCCTCCGCGGCGGCGCCTGGTACGCCAGCGTCGGCACGGAAAAAAGCAAGGGGACGAAGGTCTTCGCGCTGACCGGCGACGTGAACAACGTCGGCCTCGTGGAGGTCCCGATGGGAACCACGCTGGGGACCATCGTCTATGACATCGGCGGCGGGATCCCCGGCGGGAAGAAGTACAAGGCAGCCCAGTTGGGCGGTCCCTCCGGCGGTTGCATTCCGGTCCAGCACCTCAACGCCTCCGTCGATTACGAGACCATCGTCCAGTTGGGCGCCATCATGGGATCGGGCGGCCTCATCGTCATGAATGAAGACAAGTGCGCCGTCGATATGGCCCGTTTCTTCATGGATTTCTGCCAGGACGAGTCCTGCGGCAAGTGCACCCCTTGCCGGGAGGGTACGAAGCGGATGCTGGAGATCCTGACGAACATTACCGAAGGAAATGGCAAGGTAGGCGACGTAGAACTCCTCGAGGAGATGGCGGCCATCATCAAGGACGCCTCTCTCTGCGGCCTCGGCCAGACGGCCCCGAACCCGGTCCTGAGCACCATCCGCTATTTCCGGAAGGAGTACGAGGACCACATACTGAACCACCGCTGCGCGGCGGCCGTCTGCTCGGCGTTGTTCAAGTCGCCCTGCCAGCACACCTGCCCCGTCGGGATGGACATTCCCTCCTACATCGCCCTGATCCGGGCCGGCCGTCTCGAGGACGCCTACAAGGTCCTCCTCCGGACGAACCCCTTCCCCTCGGTCTGCGGACGCGTCTGCGATCACAAATGCCAGTCCAAGTGCCGCCGCGGAAAGATGGATGAACCGATCGCCATCAAGTTCCTGAAACGGTTCATCACCGACAACGCGCCGCGGCCGAAGATCGAGGCGGTCCCCGTCACGCGGAAGGAGAAGATCGCCGTGGTCGGCGGCGGTCCGGCCGGCCTCACGGCCGCCAGAGATCTGGCGCTCCGCGGCTACAAAGTTACGGTCTTCGAAGAACTCTCCGAGGCGGGCGGCATGCTTCGCTGGGCGATCCCCTCCTACCGCCTGCCCCGTGCGATCATCGAGAAGGAGATCGACAACATCCGCGCCCTCGGCGTGGAGATCAAATGTAAAACACGCATCGGGAAAGATATCCCCTTTGCGAAGATCGGCGATGATTTCGATTACGTATACCTCGCTCCCGGCGCCCACAAGAGCCAGAAGATGGGCGTCCCCGGCGAAGAGCTGAAGGGTGTCTACGGCGGCGTCGAGTTCCTCCGGGATTTCAACGCCCATGAAGCCGCCTGGACGAAGGGCAAAAAGAGTCTCGGCGGCAAAGTGGCTGTCGTCGGCGGCGGCAACTCCGCCATCGACGCGGCCCGTTGCGCGACCCGCCTCGGCGCCGAGGTGACCATTCTTTACCGTCGCGAACGCAAAGACATGCCCGCGGCCGCCGAGGAGATCATCGCGGCCGTAGAGGAGGGGATCAAGATCGAATTCCTCGTCGCGCCGGTCAAGATCATCGAGAAGAAAGGCAAGGTGACCGGGATCGCCTGCCAGCGGATGAAGTTAGGCGAGTTCGACCGCAGCGGCCGGAAGAAGCCGATTCCCATTGAGGGGTCCGAGTACACCCTGGGGGTGGATTCCGTCATCGCCGCCATTGGCCAGGTCCCCGACCTGTCGTTCGTCCCGAAGGAAAGCGGCGTTTCGGTTAACAAGCGGGATTGTTTCGATCTCGCCAAGGAAAGCGGATCCCGGACGACGAATCCGAAATTCTACGCGGGCGGCGACGCCCTGACGGGTCCGGATACGGTGATCGGCGCCATTGCCACAGGACACCAGGCAGCAAAAGATATAGACGGCGCCATCCGGGCTCAGAATTGCGAGGCCGTTTACGAAGAGCCGGCGGAGGAGAAGATCGTCATTCCGTTTGTTCTCGACGAGGAAAACCCCGAAGCCCCGCAGACGAAGATGCCGGAACTGCACGGCGCGGACAGGAAGCAGAGCTTCATCGAGGTGGAACTCGGTTTCACGATGGAAGAGGCCGTCAAGGAGGCGACGCGTTGCCTGAGGTGCGACGCGGAAGTGTAGCATTGCGATCGGATTGAAGTTTAATCTTATAAAGATATCGCCTCGCTTCGGGGCGGAAGGAGCGTATGATGGAAAAAAAGATTCCCCTGAACATTGACGGAAGGGACGTTGAGGCGGTTGCCGGACAGACGATTCTGGAGGTTGCCCGCGAGCAGGGCATTTACATTCCGACCCTCTGCCACTATTCCAAAACGACAAACGCCGGCGCCTGCCGCGTTTGCGTCGTTGAGGTCGAAAAGGCGAGATCCCTCGTCGCCTCATGCTGCATGCCGGTCAGTCCCGGCATGGTCATCAAAACGGACACCGCGAAAGTCCGCGCCTCGCAGAGATTGATCGTCGAGCTGCTGTGGGCCTCCGGGGATCACAACTGCCTGAACTGCGAACAGAACGGCGCCTGCGAACTGCAGAACCTGGTCTACTGGCTCGGGATCGAAAAGCCCCGTTTCAACATCGCCCCCCCCGGCTACGAGACCGAAAAAACCAACACGATGATCCAGCGGGATCTCAACAAATGCATCCTCTGCGGACGCTGCATCCGCGCCTGCAACGAGATCCAGGTCAACGAGGTTCTCGATTTCTCGGGTCGCGGCTCCCGCGCCAAGGTCGGTCCGGCCTTCGACGCCGACTATATCGATTCAGACTGCTATTTCTGCGGCGAGTGCGTCGATGCCTGCCCGGTCGGGGCGCTCACCTTCAAACAGGCGCGCTTCGCCGGCCGTCCCTGGGAGTTGAAAAAGATCCGGACAACCTGCCCCTACTGCGGCGTCGGCTGCCAGATGGACCTCAACGTCCGCGACGACCGGATCGTCAAGGTCACCGGCAACCGCGCGTATGAGCAACCCAACGGCGGCAGCCTCTGTGTCAAGGGACGGTTCGGGCTCGACTTCGTCGGCCATCCCGACCGCCTGAAGACCCCTCTGATCCGGAAGGAAAAGGGCGGTGAGCTTGCGGCGGCCACCTGGGAGGAGGCCTATGATTTCATCGCGGATAAACTTGGCGACATCAAGAAAAATAACGGGCCCGAGAGCATTGCCGGATTTTCCTCGGCCCGCTGCACCAATGAGGAAAACTACCTCTTCCAGAAGTTCATGCGCGCGGGGATCGGCACCAACCATGTCGATCACTGCGCCCGTCTCTGACACTCCGTGACGGTGGCCGGTCTGGCCGCCGCATTCGGAAGCGGTGCGATGACGAACTCCATCGAGGAGATCGAATTCACAGACGTCATCCTGGCAATGGGAACCAACACGACGGAAAACCACCCCGTACTTTCGTCCCGGATCAAGCGGGCCGTCCGCCAGCACGGCGCCAAACTGATCGTGATCGACCCCCGGGAGATCGATCTCGTCAAGTATGCGACGCTCTGGCTCCGGCAGAAACCGGGATCGGACGTCGCCGTCCTCAACGGGATGATGAACATCATCATCGCCGAGGGGATCTATGCCAAGGAATACGTAGAGAACCGGACGGAGGGTTTCGAGGCCCTGAAGAAGACCGTCGCCGCCTACACGCCGAAACATGTCGAGAAGATTTCAGGCGTACCCGCGGAAGACCTGAAGGCGGCCGCGCGCCTCTACGCGAAGGCAAACAAGGCATCCATCCTTTACGCGATGGGGATGACGCAGCACATCACCGGGACGGACAACGTCAAGTCCTGCGCCAACATCTCCATGCTCTGCGGGAAGATCGGCATCGAGGGCGGAGGCGTCAACCCGCTCCGGGGACAGAACAACGTCCAGGGCGCCTGCGACATGGGGGCGCTGCCGACTGTCTTTCCCGCATACCAGCCGGTGGCCAATGACGAAACGCGAGCCAAATTCGAGAAGGCCTGGGGTGCGGCACTCCCGGCCAAACCTGGGAAAACGATCATCGAGATCATGGATGGCGCCCATAAGGGGGATATCAAGGCCCTCTATGTCATGGGCGAAAACCCGATGGTTTCCGATCCGGACCTCACCCACGTTGAGACGTCGCTGAAACACCTAAGCCTCCTCATCGTTCAGGATATCTTCCTGACAGAGACGGCGAGGCTTGCCGACGTGGTCCTCCCCTCCGCCTGCTTCGCGGAAAAGGACGGCACCTTCACCAACACGGAAAGAAGGGTCCAGCGCGTCCGGAAAGCCGTTCCGGCGCCCGGTCAGGCGAAGGCGGACTGGGAAATCATCGCGGGTATCTCCGCGAAGATGGGCTATCCCATGAACTTCACCTCGGCAGGCGATATTATGGCGGAGATCAACGCCGTCACCCCGAGCTACGCGGGCATCACCTATGAGCGTCTCGAGAAAGAGGGAATCCAGTGGCCCTGCCCCAACACAGACCATCCGGGGACCCGTTTCCTCCACAAGGACCGATTCAGCCGGGGCCGCGGTCTCTTCCATGCCATCGAGTATATCCCGCCGGCGGAGCTGCCCAGTGATGAATATCCGATCATCCTGTCCACGGGGCGGGTCCTCTACCATTACCATACCGGAACGATGACGCGGCTCTCCCAAGGATCCATGGAGCGCTGTCCCGAATCCCTCGTCGAAATCAACCCGCTCGACGCGGAGAAGCTCGGCATCGGGGACGGACAGACCGTCAAGGTGACCTCGCGACGCGGCACGCTGCAGGCCAAGGCGAAAATAACCACCCGTTCCGACCGGGGGACGATTTTCATGAATTTCCACTTCCACGAGGCGGCGGTGAACATCCTGACCAATCCGGCGCTTGATCCCATTGGAAAGATTCCGGAGTACAAGGTCTGCGCCGTCCGGGTGGAGGCGGCCTGAAGAAAGCATTTGGATCGTTTGCGTTCCCCGGCGGCGCCGGGGTTTGATTGACATACATCATAAATAATGGAGGACACAAGATGACAGAGGAACGACTGGAAAGCAAACGCTGGGGGATCGCGATCGCCGCCATTGTCATGCAGTTGAGCCTGGGGACGGTCTATGCGTGGTCCGTATTCAAAAAGCCCCTCATGACGGCGCACGGCTGGGGGGAAACAGAGACGCAGGTCACCTTCATGATCTGCATCGGCATGATCGGCATTGCCGCCGCCTTCGGTGGCGCCCTGGTGGACAAGAAGGGTCCCCGGTTTGTGGCGACCCTCGGGGGAATCCTGTTCGGGATCGGCACGCTTCTGGCGGGACTGGCCGACCAGACGGGCAACATCTTTCTGCTGTATTTGGGATTCGGGTTTATTGCCGGTCTGGGAAACGGTTTCGGCTATGTCACGCCGATCGCGACGCTGATCCGCTGGTTTCCCGACAAGCGGGGCCTGGTGACGGGTCTGGCCGTCATGGGATTCGGCTTCGGCGCCTTCTTCATGGGAAAGATCGCCCCGGGGATGGTCAACAGCATGGGCGTCGCCACCACTTTCTATATCCTGGGGATCATTTTCCTGATCCTGGTCACGGCCGCTGCGCAGTTCTACAAAAACCCCCCCAAGGGCTGGCTTCCCGCAGGCTTCACGCCGTCCAAGACGACGGCATCCGCCGCCCAGTCCTTCACTTTCGACGAAGCCAAGAAGACCCATCAGTGGTGGATGCTGTGGGCCATGCTCTGCCTGAACATTTCCGCGGGTCTAGGCCTGCTCTCGCAGCTCTCCCCGATGGCCCAGGATATCATCGGCAAGACGCAGGGGCTCACCGATCCGAAGGCGCTTGCGCTGGCCGGCGGCACGATCCTGGCCATTGCTTCCATATTCAACGGCCTGGGGCGGCTCTTCTGGGCCTGGCTGTCCGACGCGATCGGCAGGAAGAACATCTTCATGATCATGTTCATCACGCAGGCCATTCTCTATATTCTTCTGCCGCAGATCAGCAGCCAGTTTCTGTTCACCGTGATTGCCTGCTACCTTCTGGCCTGCTACGGCGGGGGATTCGCGACGATGCCGGCCTTCGTAGCCGACTCCTTCGGACCGGCCTATATCGGCAGGGTGTATGGGATCATGCTGACGGCCTGGTCGGTTGCCGGGGTCATCGGCCCGCTGGTATTCGCCCAGCTCAAGGGGATTGCCCTCTACGTGGCGGCGGGGCTTCTGATTGTGGGGTTCCTCATCGCCCTCGGCTACAAGCGTCCGGAGCCGAAGAAGGCTGCGTAACCGTCTGCCCCGGGGAGGTAGCGCCCCGCGATTCAATGGACCCCGTCCCCCGATGATCGCGATACTTCATCGGGGTCGTGGGTTGTAACAGCGGCGCCCGCCGGTTCTTCCGGCGGGCGCCTTTTTTATATTCACGCTGCCGTGGCCCTGTGCGCCGGGCAGGAATTGCACCTTATTCAGGAGGATGTTGCGCTCCTGCGGGGGTTGGAAGAACCAGTTTCCGGTCGATATAAAGGGGGTCCGGGCGCTTGAGGTGATTGAGTTTCATGAGGACACGGATCGTCGTGCCGTGTCTTGCGGCGATCGTACCGAGCGTATCGCCCCTTTTCACCCGGTAGGTCGTTCCGGACTTCGAAGCGGGGTCGCGGTTCCCGGCGACGGTCCGCTTTACCATCCCTTTCTTTTCCCCGACGGAAGGATCCCGTGACTTTGGTTCTTCATTCTTTCCGGTGGAAACGGTTGCGGCTGCCGGCGGGAGGGGCGGCAGGAATTGGAAGACGGAGCGGGCCACCCCCTCCGCAATCCGGGTCTGAAAACGGTCGCTCCGCAAAAGCTTTTCCTCTTTTTCGTTGGAGATATAGGCGGTTTCGACCAGAATCGACGGAATCTCCGGGAGCTTGAGCACAAGGAAAGGCGCCTCCTGAACGGTCGCGAATTTCAGACGGTTCGTCGCACCTAACTCTCTGAGGAGCACACCGCCGAAGGTCCTGGACTGGTTTATTGTATGGGTCTGGAACATGTCGAGGATGATCGGATCGGAGACATCGCTTCCCTCTCCGTTGGGGACCCCGCCGACGACGTCGGCAAGGTTTTCATTTCTGGCGAGAATTTTTGCCGCCTCGCTGCTCGCCGCCCCGGTGGAAAGGCAGTAAACCGAACTGCCGCCGGCCTCCCGGTTTCTGGCCGCATCCGCGTGGATGCTCACGAACAAATCCGCCCCGTATTCTCTCGCAATCATGAGCCTTTTCTTGAATGATACATAATAGTCGCCATCCCGGGTCAGAAAGGCGCGGTAACTTTCCTTGCCATTCAGGATATCCCGCAGCCTTTTCGCGATCGCCAGCACGACATTCTTTTCGAGGGTCCTCTTTTTCCCGACCGCTCCGGGGGCATCGCCACCGTGGCCGGGATCGATCACGACGACCCGGGCCTTTCGCGTGACCTTGATCCGTTCCCGTGCCTCGCTCTCCTGCTTTTCGGCATCCGGCAGGACGAGATCCACGACGACCCGGAACGGCTTGTCCTGAAATGGTTTTAACTTGAAAACCGTGATCTGGACCAGACCGGAGAATGACAGTTCCACGCGCACCCCGGAACGCGGACGGGAGGAAATGGCAACCGCCTCCAACCCCGGCTTTTTCAAGATCGTAATGCGGGGAAGATGGGAAGGCAGCGCAGTCTCCTCCAGATCGACGGCAATCATCCTCTCCCCCTTTTCGAAGGTGAACGAGACATCCTCGCTCGTGTCGATCACGACCCGGGTATGGTCCGGGGCCACCCAGTGGCGGATGTTCAGGATCTGGTTCAAGGCCAGGGCGCAGGACGGCCAGCCGGATCCAAAGATCCAGATGACCAGAATCACGAAGAGCTTTCCTGCACGGGACATATCCGCATCCTGAAGTATTTTGGGAATATGTATCAGCTCCGGCGGACAAATTCAACCCCGATTGCGAAAAGAGATTGACATGGCGCACCGTTGATGGCATGGATACCGCCGCCGCGCGATCCGGTCATCTGCAGCGTGGAAAAAGGTTGAATATTCGCCTGTCCCGTAGTATGTTCAATGCCGTCAATCGTTTGCGCCGGTGAGCGTCTTTCAGGGGGCGATTAGCTCAGTTGGATAGAGCGCTGGTCTCCGGAACCAGAGGCCGTGGGTTCAAGTCCCACATCGCCTACCATGCGGACAAAAGTCTTGATTTTCATGGAGACTTGTTATAGAAGACAAACTCATTTCAAAGAGGGACTCTCCTTGCCCGGACCTGGAGTCCGGGCTATAGAGCCGAAAGGAGGAAACAACATTGAGGAGATACGAAACCATACTGATCGCGCATGTCGATCTTTCCGAGGATGAACTGAGCAGCCTCATCGCCCGCTACGGGACGATCGTAACGGGCCAGAAGGGCATCCTGGTCAAGGTCGAACGATGGGGAAAGCGGAGGCTGGCCTACATGATCAAGAAACAGGCCAGGGGATTCTACATCCTGATCGACTACGCAGGCGAAAGTGCAGTCGTCAATGAACTGGAAAGAAATCTCAAGATCAATGACAAGATTCTGAAGTTCATGACCGTTCTCAAGGATGACGCGGTCGACCCCGCCGCCTTGGAGAAGGAAATCGCGGAAGCTGCGCAGAAGACGGAAAAAAAGGAGGAGGTCAAGGCGGCTGCCCCCGAAATATCTCCGGCCGCCGCTCCGGTTGAAAGTCCCGCACCGGAGGCAGCGGAGATTCAACCGCCGGCTCTGGAAGAAACGACGACAGATGTGAAGGGGGATCATTGATCATGGCGACGACACCTGCACCCAGGGGCCCCAGCAGGGGGGCCAGACCACAGAAAAAGTTCTTTCACCGGAGGAAATTCTGCCGTTTCTGTACGGACTCGAACGTGAAGATCGAATACAAGGAAACGCAGACGCTCAGGGATTTCACAACGGAGAGAGGCAAAATCATGCCTCGCCGGATTACGGGAAACTGTGCAAAACATCAGCGGGAATTGACCGTGGCCATCAAGAGGGCGCGGACAATCGCCCTGCTGCCCTTTGTCGTGTCGGAAGGATAAGCAAAGGTGAGGCAGCCGTGGTGATGAGTTTTTGAGCCGCGGCTGCCCCGTCTTCACCGGAAGGGAAACCGGTTGTACTGTTTTCTCTTCTGAATCATCACTCCAGGATCCATATACTCCCCGCTCCGCAAGGATATTCTCTGAATGGTTCGGCGGTTACACTGAGCGGAGGACTGAAAAATATCGGCGGAGCGTCCTCTTTCAGGTGGCATTGCACATGACGGGTTTGGAACTTGGAAAGAGAAAAGGGTCCTTTATTTCATAGCGACATGATCCGGGCAGGCGCGCTCCTTACGCTCACCTTTCTCTTCGTGGCCCTGATTCCTTTTGTCGGGCCGGTCGTCGTCATCCTCACGCCGTTGCCGGTTCTCTACTACTGCTCCCGTCTGGGCAGGCTGCGGGGACTGATCGTCTTGGCCGTTTCATATCTGGCGGCATTCGGGATCCTCGGTCTTTGGGGGCAACGCGCGAACCTGCCCGTTCTGTTCATGATTGGTTTTACCGGCGTGCTGCTCTCCGAGGTCCTGAAACGACATCGCTCCGTAGAAAAGATGTTTCTACTGGCCTCGCCGGCGTTGTTCTGCTGCGGCGCAGGCTTTGTTCTTTATCATTCCTTCCGGGCCGGCATCGCGCCGTGGCAGACGGTGGAACTCTATGTGGCGGGGATCGTCCATGAAAATATCAAATTATATATCCAGTTGAATATCTCGGAGGAGCAGGTCCGGCTGATCCGGGAGAGCGCCCCGCAGATCACCCATCTTTTCACCGTGATCTTTCCCGCCCTGGCCCTGTCGGGTGCCGTTTTCACGGTCTGGGTAAACCTGCTTGCCGGGCGCCTGCTCTTTCGGATCAATGGCGTCGCCTTTCCCGATTTCGGCGATTTGGCCGTCTGGAAGGCCCCGGAAAGGCTCGTCTGGATCCTGATCGCCGCCGGGGGGATGGTGTTTGTCCCCATGGAAGGGGTCGCCGTCGTCGGGATGAACCTCCTGATTATCTGCGGTCTGATCTACCTGTTCCAAGGCCTGGCCATCGCCGCCTTCTTCTTCCGGCAGAAGCGGATCCCGATGATTTTACGATGGCTGTTTTATGGCCTTCTCCTGATTCAGCAGTATCTGCTCATTATTGTGATCGCCTTCGGTCTTTTCGACATGTGGGTCGATTTCCGGAAACGGATCGGGGGTATTGGAAATGTCCCCGCATAATCAATCCGGATGACGGCAGCCGTTGCCGGCATCCCTCAAGGAGGAACAACATGAAGGTTATTTTAAAGCAGAATGTGGAGTCTCTCGGCAAGGCGGGAGATCTGGTCAAGGTTGCGGCTGGTTATGCCCGGAATTTCCTGGTTCCCAAAGGGCTCGCCGCGGAAGCAAACAGCCGGAATCTCAAGGTCTTTGAACACGAAAGGCAACGAATCCTGCAGCAGGCGGATAAGATTCAGAAACAGGCCGAGGAAACGGCCGATAGATTGAGTGCGGTGACCTGTACGATCGCCCGCCGCGTTGGCGAGCAGGAGAAACTCTTCGGCTCCGTGGGCGCGAAGGACATCGAAGAGGCGCTGGTGGCCCAGGGGATTGAGCTCGACAAAAAGAGCGTCCTGCTGGATGAGCCGATCAAGGCGCTCGGCGAATTTCCCGTCCGGATCAAACTCAGCGCCGGCGTGACCGGCGAGATCAAGGTCGTTGTCGTGGCCGAATCCTGATCGTAACGACCGGTATTCCGCGAGGAGTTCCCCATGAAAGACATCGACGCCTCTCTGCACAAGGTGCCTCCCCAGAACCTCGAAGCGGAACAGTCCGTTCTGGGAGGCATCCTGCTGGACAATCTGGCCCTGAACACGGTTCTGGAGGTGTTGGATCAGTCCGATTTCTACAGCGATGCCCACCGGAGGATCTTTGCCGCCATCATCGAGCTTTCCAACCGCAACGAGCCGTGCGATCTGATCACCCTGAGCAACATCCTCAAGGATCAGAAACGAATGGAACAGGTGGGGGGAACGGTCTATCTCTCCTCACTGGTGGACAACGTCGCCTCGGCGGCCAACATCGCCTATTACGCCAAGATCATCAAGGAAAAGAGCATCTTGCGCCGGCTCATCGGTACAGCGACCGAGATCCTGAACAAGAGCTACGACGCAAGCATGGATGTCGATCATCTCCTCGATGAGGCGGAACATGCCATCTTCGAGATCTCTGAAAACAAGATTCGCCCTTCTTTCTTCCCGATCCGGGACATCATCAAGGACAGCTTCAAAACGATCGAGCGGCTCTACGCCAAAAAAGAGCTGATCACGGGGGTAGCGACCGGTTTCGACAAGCTGGACGACCTGACCTCGGGCCTCCAGAACTCCGAGCTGATCATCATCGCCGGCCGGCCGAGCATGGGCAAAACCGCCTTTGCGCTGAATATCGCCCAGTATGCCGCCCTGGAGATGGGCGTCCCAGTCGCCATCTTCTCCCTCGAAATGGCCAGGGAACAGCTCGCGACGCGCATGCTCGCGTCGGAGGCCCGCGTGGACTCCCAGCGTCTCCGCAAAGGGTTTCTCGGGGAGACCGATTGGCCGAAACTGACCACCGCCGCAGGTCGTCTCTCGGACGCCCCGATCTACATCGACGATACGCCGGCAATCACCGTCATCGAGATGAAGGCCAAATCCCGGCGCCTCAAGGCGGAGGCGGGTCTGGGGCTAATCGTGCTCGACTATCTGCAGCTCATGAGGGGGAGCGCCTTCAAGGATTCGCGGGAACAGGAGATCTCGGAAATCAGCCGTTCTCTCAAGGCCCTCGCTAAGGAACTCACCTTGCCGGTGATCGCCCTGTCGCAGTTGAACCGCAAGGTGGAGGACCGAACCAACCGCCGGCCGCAGATGGCGGATCTCCGTGAATCCGGAGCGATCGAACAGGACGCGGACGTGATCGCCTTCATCTATCGGGACGAGGTGTACAACCGGTCGGAAGACAACCCGGAAAAGGGGATCGCTGAAATCATCATCGGCAAGCAGAGAAACGGGCCGACGGGCATCGTCAAGCTGGCCTTTCAGGAAAAATACACCCGTTTCGAGAATCTGACCCGCGTCGACGAAGGGAATTAAGGTTCATCCGGTTTAAGTGTACTATTCTAAAATCTTTCTTCCTGCTCCACAACGAAGCAGAATCAGGAAAATCGGACTCATATCCTCAGCCCATGGATTTGCAGAGCTCAACAAAGTTGATTCGAGCCGTGTTGTTTGATTTCGACGGCACGCTTACCAAACCCGGTTCCCTGGACTTCGGTGTCATCAGGGACGCCGTCGGCTGCCCCAAGGGGCGCCCGGTTCTTGAATTCATCAACAGCATGGCGCCGCAGGCGGAGCGAGCCGAGGCGTTTAAAATCCTCGATGCATTTGAAGCCGAGGCCGCGCGGCAATCGCGCCCCAATGTCGGGGCGGAAGAAGTGCTTGAGTTCCTGCTCGCGCGGGGCATTAAGATCGGAATCATCAGCCGCAACAGCCTTGTTTCGATCCGAACCGCCCTTGATAACTTCAGGAAAACAAAGTCGTTGGACTTCGCAATCATCCTCTCGCGCGACGACCCGTTCGACCCCAAGCCGAGCCCCGAAGGAATCCTGGCAGCAGTTAGGATCCTGGGGGTTCCCGTAGCGCAAGTCCTGGTCGTCGGCGATTTCGTCTTTGATGTCGAAGCGGGACATAAGGCGGGGGCGCTCACCGCCTTTCTGACCAACCGGGGTTCCTCGCATCCTTGCGCTTATCCATCGGATTTCACCTTGGAGCACCTGGGCGAGTTGAAGGAGATCGTAAGCCTCTATGCGCCTCTGCCGGCCATATCGTCCTGCACTGGGTATTAATGCCGCCGGTTCACTGAAGTAGATGAATAATAGAGCCTGATGGAATCATTTGCCTGTCTGTGCTGCCAATCCAGAACATGATTTTCCGATTTCAGGGAATCCAAAAAGCCTAAAACCGCAGCCTCCTTATATTCCAAAGCTGAAAATTCATTTCTTCTTGCATAATCGAGAAACCGGCTGACCCAATGGGCGTAGAAAGGCACATTCTTAGCCGGGGCCAGATTTTTTTCCAGAAGGTACTTTTGGAACGCTGGCAGCTTATCATTGAGCGTCGTTTCCATTTTTCCCATATTTTACCCACTTGGTTTTTGGTCTTTATTACCACAAAATACCCAATGGTGGAAACTCATTTATGCTTGATTTCATGATCCAATATTTTCTTTTTATTTTTTTGGAAATGAGCTAGGATTGCACGAAAGTCTGGGAAAAACCAGTTGGATATATTAATTGTTAAAAGTCAATAAACATAAATAAGTCAACTACGTACCGGCTAAAGCCGACTAAAGATCATCCTCGGTTTTGAAGTCACCATCAGGAGGTTCGATATTCTGCTGCTCAATGTATTTCATGATTACCTCATCCGTCACATTGCCGGAACTCGCCACAAAGTATCCGCGTGCCCATATATGTCGCCCCCAAAACGCCCTGCTCAACGTCTTGAATTCCATCAGCAGCTTCCGGGATGTCTTCCCCTTGATCGACTGCACCAGATGGCTCACTGAAATATGCGGCGGCACCGACACAAATATATGCACATGATCACGAGAAATATTACCCTTCATGATTTCAACATCATTCGCCCTGCAAATCTCTCGGGTCAACTCTCGTACCCTGTGCGCGATGTCAGCTCTTAAAATTTGCTTGCGGTATTTCGTGATCCAAACTATGTGATATTTTATGTCGTAAACGGTGTGACTTGATTTCCGGTAGTTCTCCATACCGCAAGCATACTAAAGTCTTCGCCTGAAGGCGAGGGTTTTTCTCCCAATCCCCGAGGGGGACAATAAAATATCTGAAAGGAAACCAAGATATGCAAATTAAACTGATCATCTTTGCAATTGTCAGTGTCACAGCTCTTACGGGTTGCGCCCATTACAAAACCACATTGATCAATGCGCAAGGAGAGACGGTGACGTGCGAAGCGAGCGGAAAGAGTGGCCCTGTTACTGGCTATTATCTACGCCGTGGATTCGAGGACTGCATCAACGCCGCGAAAGCCCAGGGATTCAAAGAAGTTCCCCCGACGAATCAGAAAACCAAATGAGATAAAGACAAGGTTCTATTTAAAATTAGCACATGAATAAAACTTTTAACAAGACCATCCAGCGGATCGCCGGGTGCCCCGGCTCCCGCTGATGTTTTCGTTATGGTAGAAGGAGAATTGATTATGCCAGATGGAGATCGCATAAAGGATGTTGCGGAAACCGTCAAGGGGATTGTTGAAGCTGTCCCAGTCTACCAAGATGTGCTACAACCAGCCGCCCGCCAGATAGGGACTGCGCTTGAGACGGTCACGAAAACAATCCACATTGCCTTAGCACCGATATCAGCGCTTGTTTGGGGCTATGAACAGATCAAGGACTTCGTATCCACGAAGGTAGCAGAGAAACTCAAGGATGTTCCTCCCGAGAAAATCCGCACTCCAGACCCTACGGTCGCAGGCCCTGCATTAGAGTCTCTAAAGTACACTGGCCACAAGGAAGACCTGCGGGAACTCTATGCGAATCTTCTCGCCAATGCAATAAACATAGACACAGCCAAGTCTGCACATCCTGGTTTCGTAGATATCATTAGAAATCTCACTTCTGATGAAGCTCGGGTTCTTAGATTTCTGGCCAGCCGTCGTGTCTATCCCATTATTACAACGAAGGCGATCTTAAAAGACAAAAAAGGGGAGAATGCACTTTTGGAGAACGTCTCAATGCTGGGGACAGACTCAGGCTGTGAGAATCCAGCATTTGCACCGAAGTACATCGACAATCTCATACGACTCGGACTGCTCGTTATTCCGCCGCTCGAAAGACTCGCTGGACCTGGTATTTACGATGCCATATCCAATCATCCTGAAGTCCAGAAGCAGAAAGAACAAATTGAGCAGCAGAAGGAAACATTCTCCGGCTTTCGAATAGATCAGCACTACGTGAAGCTGACAGCGTTTGGGCTGATGTTTGCGCAGGCGTGCATTTATCCGCCAAAAGCACCATAACCATCGGCTTCACCTGATCGCCGGAAAAGCCGGCTCCAGGTGAGCCGTATGTTGTGAGAAAATGGAAACATGGATTCTCAAGAAATCATGCAGAAAGTGTTTACTGAGGATGGTATCAAACAAGAGTTTGAGCAAACCCTTTCAGCTCGTACGGCACGTTACCTGCGCGTGAAGCCGCACGGAATAGTTCCGCTTACGGAATTCGCGCCCGTTTCGGCGGAGTGTACTCTTCTCTTTCGGGATGGGCACTATTATGGGTCTATTGCCCTGTCTCAAGCGGTCGGTGAAGCTATCGCCAAGTTCCTTTGTGAAAAGAACGGTTGGAAACCGAAAAAGAATTTTGAAGAAAACGTCCAGAAATTGGAGACCCGACAATTCATATCAGAGAGTATGCAAGCAAAGTTCCTCTCGCTATGGAAAAAGCGCGACGACTACCACCACCTGAATCCTTCAATAGAAACTGACAGGCAGAAGCTTGAAGTATTGGCTTATGAAAAAGTTTCGCTTTTGAAAGAAATTGAATCGGAAATCTTTAAGTTTTCCGTTGTTGACGGTAGGTTGGTGCCAGAGAATAGCAAATATTGGAATTTGCAGCCAAACGGCACCGCCCAAGTGTTTCTCAGACTGGATTAAAGCGGCTCACAACCAGCCGCTAGAGCCGATCGCAGCCCGCTGGGCTGCTCCGGCTCAGCTTTTCGTTGGGGGATCAAAGAGAGGAAGGCAAAATGACGAGTACTGAAAAGGTTATTCAGTTGGCTGTCCAGTTCATTGATTCTGCTCCTCAGGGCAAGAGGTATTCGGAATTGGTCCGAGAGATATCTGCAGCACTACCCAATATCCCGGTCAACACAATACATGGTGCACTTCACAAATTTAGGACCGATTTGCCTCCGACGGTCTACCAGCCAAACAAAGGCCTATACCGCAACGTGAAGTACCGTGACGAGCACGACCTTCAGCAAGAAAAGGTTGAGAAGCAAATCAAGAACAAGAAAATCAGGGAAGAAGACTTCTACGATGCTTTCGGAGAATGGATCACGAATGAAATTGAGGAATGCACAAGGTATATCAGTCTTGGCGGTAACCGATTCAAAGACAAGTGGGGCACTCCAGACGTCATAGGTGTTCGTGAGGCTCGCCGTTCTGATATCATCAAACCGCCAACGGAAATAGTGTCGTGCGAAATCAAACTCTATCCAGCCAACCTTATCACTGCTTTTGGCCAAGCGTGCTCGTACAAGCTATTCTCTCACAAGTCGTACATCGTTGTTCCCCTGAGCTCCTCTGAAGACGACATTGCGCGTCTCGATGCTCTGTCTCGCATATTTGGCATAGGACTCATACTCTTCAATCCACTGGACCCAAAGAATCCCAATTTCACCATCAGATCAAGAGCGTCCAGGGAAGAGCCAGATATGTTCTTCGTAAACAAGTACCTCAAGCTGGTAGAGGATGAACTATTCACCTAAGCCCCCAACCATTGCCTGCACCTGGACGCGGCTCTGCCCCGCTGGTGAGGCATACGTTAGCAAAGGATAAAATTCCATGAAACAAACATTAATAAAAACCATAAAAGCAATCTTCTCCGATACGAGGGCATCAATAATTTCCTTAATTGTGGTTGCATTGGTTGGCGGGTATGCCGGTCTTCTTTATCTATCCAAAACGATACTTGATGAATCCCTTCTATTACTGAATACACCAACGCCGTTATGGGCAACCATTGCCCTGGTGTTTGTAACGGGTGTATATGTGTACTTAAAAATATCAAAATCTCATTCATTATTAGATTTCCCAAAACCTAAATATTACAAATATTGTCCAGACTGTGACGCCGCCATAAACGCAAACAATCCCGAAATCTATTGTTCTTGCGGAACAAAATATTTTGATAAATGCCCAAGCTGTGGACAAAAAATAATACGGGGTAACGGTCGTATTTGTTCTTTTTGTGGTCAAGAATTCCCATTAGATCGTATTCCTGTTTAATTTAAAATGCTAACCACTCAATTCAGCCGACGCCTAAGGGCGCGGCTGATTACGGCGTTAGCGCTAATAATGAACTACTAATAAAATACGAAAATTAAGGAGGGCAGCCATGAGCGGCATAAAAACAAATAGCGGCAAAAATTTAAAAAGGGAATGGAAAATACCGGCAACACAAGTCCGATACCATAAAGACGGCACATTTTTTATGCCACTCGAAAGCTTTCCCGGCGCTTTATGTGACCCGCATGGCTATATTTTATTCCAAACCGAAAACGACTATTTGACTTGCTCCCATCTAGAAATCGGCGGACGTCTTAATGTCCACGCTGGGATCAGCAGAATACCTGGATACAGGAAAATACGATAAGAAAACTACATACTGCGCTAACAAGCCCATCGAGGCAGACCGGGAATAAAGCTGGTTTGTTTTGAGCAAAGGTCAGTGGCCCGGCTGCTCATGGGTATCGTTAGGATAATAGAATGATAAAATCAATTGAAACCAAGTATAATGAAATCAAATTTCGAAGTAGATTAGAAGCACGGTGGGCGTTGTTTTTTGATGAATTAAAAATAGAATATCAATATGAAGCTGAAGGATTTGATATTGATGGCACATGGTATTTACCAGATTTTTATCTGCCTGATTATAGTTGTTGGATAGAAGTTAAACCAGATGGATATAAATGGCGTGAAGATAAAATAATTGAAATATTCAGCCAGCAAACTAATAAGAAATTTCTTTTAATAGTAGGCGCGCCTCAGCAAAATAAATATAAAGTCTATGTTTTAGCTGTTCCCGAATGGGATGAAGAATTTAAAGATAATTATTTAGGCGATTATGGACAATTCGCTTTGGCCAGAAGAGCCAGTGAAAATGAATTATGCTTTTTAGGTGACATTGAGAACGGAGGCATCGCATTTAATTTAATTGATAATTCCACAGACGATGGGGAGAGAGAACCTGTAACGTTTGATCTAGAGAGCGTTTATAAAAAAGCTATCAACAAAAAATTTTATTAAATCCTAACCCGTCGCTACAGCCGATCGCTACGCTCCGGCTGAGCTTTTCGTTAGGAGGCACATATGGACCAAAACATATTATCCGGTGATCGCGTTGTTGATCTAGCGGCCTCGCTTCGGTTTGCGGCATTGGTCGCTGGCGCGATTAGCTGCGCTGTTGCACTGTGGCTCATCAAACAAAATGTTTTGTGGTCTATTGCCGCATTGGTTGTTGGCGGAATTGCAGGCCTATGCATCGGCCTTGTTCTAGGTCCGCTGATTTTTTCAGCGGCGCCGGGACAGGCGGCTGTTGTGAAACTTGGTCCAGGAGCGCTGGGGGAAACGCTCAAGGGTACTTTGATTGGTGGCGTCATTTCAGGACTGGTCGTCGCGGTAGTACCTGCAGGGCTATTTGGTCAATCCTCGAAGCTCATGTTGCTTGCCGGTATTGGGTGCGGCATCGGCGCAGTGGTTGGGGCCGCGCTCGGTTATCTCGCGTCGCGACCATAAGTGAATGTGGACCGTGAATGACTCCTAACCCCCAAATCGAGAAGGACGCTTCACCAGCGGCGCTACCGCTTGCTGGCTCGCGCCTCTCATTTGGAACGTTAGGCAGTGACCGAATCTATTCACACCCGTAAGGAGATTTTCTGCAATGGACATTCCACGGATCTTCAACATCACCGAAAGTGCTCACCGCATCCATAACCCGTTCACACCCGAAAAGCTCGCCACTCTCGGCGCGGCGCTGCGTCTGGAAACGGGGACCCGAGTGCTCGATCTCGGCAGCGGTTCGGGGGAGATGCTGTGCACCTGGGCACGCGATTACGGAGTCATCGGCACCGGCATCGACATGAGCCAGTTGTTCACCGAGCAAGCGAAACTCCGCGCTGAAGAACTCGGCGTC